>Ga0129298_10000086_pt1 | contig 29474 bp, 27 predicted proteins | sample I19B2metaG_FD_94707 | JGI IMG/M metagenome (GOLD analysis project Ga0129298, IMG submission 94707) | Lake sediment bacterial and archeal communities from Gulf of Boni, Indonesia to study Microbial Dark Matter (Phase II) - ​I19B2 metaG | ecosystem: Environmental > Aquatic > Freshwater > Lake >... | reverse complement strand
GCATTACGTCGTCGCCGCGCATAAGTTTTGTGCGTCGCTTCTTCACATTCTGAGAAATCGTCTAGGACGTTTGCTTTCAGGCGGCACGAGAGTGACTGCCGGAGCCCCGGGCGGGAATCGAACAAGCACCGTGGAACGCTCACCCTGCTCACATTACTCTGAGTATTGTGCTTTGCTCGGAATCAGGTAGGGGATGCGGAGCTGAGGGAGTGTTCAATTCCCGTTCCGGGTCGGAGTCTACTAGACGCCGAGTGGATTAGTCGCTTGAAGTCTTAGGCATGTTTTTCTGGGCAATCAGTGTTGCCTCTGACCTGAGTTGAAGGAGGAGGCTCTGGAATGACGCAGGAAACCAAAGATGTTTTTCGGATTCGCTTCGCGGCCTATTCTCTGGTACTGTCCGGTGTGTTTTTCGTTCTGTTTCCGGTGGTTCGACCTTTCTTCGATGAATCAAGCTTGCAGGGTGCGGCCGATTTTGCATCCACAAGATGGGTCGTGGCTCACGCGCTAGGAATGGGAGGCTTCATCCTGCTAACCTTGGGAATTCTGGGAGTATACATTCGGCTGCGGCCGACAAAGGTCGAGGGCCGCGCCTTCCGTGCCCTCATTTTAGCCTGGATCGGGTCAGGGTTGACGCTTCCCTTCTTTGGAGCCGAGGCCTTCAGCCTCCAAGTCATCGGCCAAGCAGCTGTCAACCAGAATAATACCGCCTTGATTTCATTAGTGAATTCAGTTCGCTTCGGATCCGGCATCATATTCATCGTGTCAGGACTCCTATTAGTCGCCGTTGCGACAATCTTTCTTGCATTAGCAATTTGGAAGTCAGGTCTCTTGCCTAAGTGGAGCGGCATCCCCCTCGGTATCGGGTTCGTTGTCTACATCCCTCAGTTGCAGGGTGACCCGTTCTTCCAGCCCATCAGAATTGCAGTCGGCGTATTAATCGCCCTTGGATGCATTTGGATAGCCCGGGGCATGTTGAGCGGCGTTAGAAACTAAGTTAGTTCTTTGAATGTGTCGCCGTTCGGTCTTTCTTTTCCTCCTCCTGTTTCCAGAACTCAGTCATTTGCGACTGTGCTCACGCGATAATACGATAAGGGTGCTAAGCACGAATAGTATTCCGATGGCAAGAGAGACGTCTAGCTCATAATTAGGCAGCGCCAAATGCAAAACCAAAGGGACCAGCAGAGTAAGCGAAACAAGCCCCAACACTATGAAAAACGCAAGCGCCAGCTTAGTTGTTGTCGAGTATCGTCGTCCATTGTTTGCCTGAGTAGTAGTTAGACCCGAAACTTTGCGTTCGATTTCGTCTCTGATTTCTCTCACTTTCTCAATAGGTTCGCCTTTCGGACCTTCTAGTTTCCAATCCTCCAGTTTTTTCTCCATCTTGGCGATCAGAGGTGCAGGGCAGACTTCTTCCACAGTACAACCCATTGTTACAACAAGATCAGCTTCTTCGATCATTCTTCTTGTCAGGAGTTTGGGTCTAGCCTTAGAGAGATCGATCCCTTTCTCCTTCATTGCGGCGATAACGATCGGGTTAACCGAGGTCGAAGGCAGTGTGCCAGCGCTTGATGCGTCGGCACCGTACTTTCGTGCGAAAGCTTCAGCCATCTGGCTTCGTCCAGCATTCTCAACGCAGACAAACAGTAACCTAATGATCTTCAAGGGAACTGTTCACAATCCTGCTACGGAAGCGCTCCTCCACTATTCGGTACCGGTGACTTTGAGGCGGGAGGTCAGTCGCACGATGATATTCAGGCCGAGGACGATGAGTAGGAGGATTAGGGCTGCGCCCCATGCGAATGCGTGAGCGCTGAGATAGGGCGATGTTCCGAAGTCATAGATCAGTACTGTAAGTGAGGCCGCGGGGTCGTTAAGGCTTGTCATCAGGAATTGGCTGCCTAGGGCTGTGAAAAGTAGCGGAGCCGTCTCGCCCATTACACGGGCGATTGATAGCGCGATGCCCGTGATGACTCCGCTCCTAGCGGTGCTGAGCAGAACGTATAGCAGCGTCTTTGACCTTGAGATACCTAGAGCAAGAGCGCCTTCCTTGATTGATGATGAAACGAGCTTGAGGGATTCGTTTGTCGATATGGCGACGATCGGAATCATCATGAACCCTAGGGCAACTCCGCCCGCCAGGGCGGAGAATCGGTGCATTGTGGCGACGAGTAGTTCGTATACGAAGATTCCGGTTACGATCGATGGAACCCCGGTAAGCACCTCAGCCAACAGGCGGACGTAATAGGCAAACTTGCCGGGGTACTCAGCCAGATACGCTCCGCCCAGCAATCCGAGAGGAACCCCAAACAGAGATGCGATGCCTACCATCACGAAGGTTCCTTCAAGAGCGTTCAGGATGCCGCCACCAGCTCCTCCGATGGGAGGCGTTACCTCTGTTAGGAAGCTTACACTGAGCGCGGCGTATCCGCTAACGATCGTCTGGTAGAGGATGGAGATGAGAGGGACAAGGGCGATGAGAAAGCTCGCGCTTGCGAGAATGACGTATAGCTTATCGCTGAATCGCCGTTTTCGTTCTAGGCTAAGCACGTAGTTCGCCTCTAATCTTGAAGCTGAGCCTCGCGATCAATAAGCGTCCGAGGAGGTTCATTATCAGGGCGATCGCGAACAGGATTAGACCCAGCTCGAACAGGGATGAGAGGTATATTGCATTGCCCGCTACCTCAGTGAACTCGTTGGCGATCACGCTAGGAATCGTGTAAGCCGGAAGGAATAAGGACGGGGAGATTCTCGGCACGTTCCCTATCACCATTGTTACCGCCATGGTTTCCCCAATCGCCCTACCCATCGCGAGCACGATTGCTGCCACTATGCCCGTGCGTGCGAAGGGAATCACGCTGGTGCGAATTGTTTCCCAATTGGTGGCTCCAAGAGCCAGGCTGGCTTCGCGTTGGCTTCTTGGAACCGCGCTTATCACTTCGCGCATCACGGAGGAACCGTATGGGATGACCATGATGGCAAGGATGACTCCGGCTGTTAGCATGCCCAGTCCGGTGTTCGGTCCCTGAAACAGGGGAAGAAATCCCAGCGAGGACTTGAGTGCCGGGTTTACATTGTTTCGCATAAACGGGACGAGTGTGAAGAGGCCCCAGAGCCCATAGACAACGCTTGGGACAGCGGCCAGTATCTCCACGAGGAAGACGGACGGGACGCGCAGAGATTCTGGTGACAGTTCTGACTGGAACAAAGCCACGCCTAGGCTCACTGGAACCGCAAACAGCAATGCGAGCAAGGTTGTCACAAGGGAACCGTAGATCGCGGGCAAGGCCCCGAGAATTGGCGGCCCTCCATCAGGAGGGTTCGGTATCCAGCTGGTACCGACTATGAATTTCAGACCGAAAAATGCGACAGAATCAACACTGCCGTTCCCAATCTCGTAAAGCATTAGGAGTGTGATTATTGGAACGGCTACTGCTGATATGATGAGTGCGGATTGAAAGAAATCTGGGCGCCGTGCGGTTCGACGGGCACTACGGATGCCGTACATCTTTTCGCACGACTATTGAGACAACACTGGCGTTCCCTGGAATGTGAGCGATTGCAGCAGTGTCTCGTCTGCCTTGACGATGTTGTCAGGCAGAGGTACGTAGATCAGGTCTGGCGAGTATTTCTGGCCGTCGTGAATTGCCCACCAGAGGAATTTCGCGAGGGCTTCAGCTTTTGCCCTGTCCATGTTGGGCTGCGACGACATCTCTCTGTAGATCAAGATGTACGTGTAGGTTGCTATTGGGTAGGATTGGTCTCCTGGGGCGTTCACTATGTGCACCCTTAGGTCGCTGGGGTCTGGGTTTCCTGTTGCGGCTGCCGCTGCGTTCCTGATGGTGTCGAGTGTTGGTACGATGAAGTTGCCCGCGGCGTTCTTGACCGCTCCGATACCCAGATGCTGCTGGGCTGCGTAGATCACGTCCACGTAGCCGATCGCGGCTGGTGTCTGGAATACCGTTCCAGCAACGCCCGCGTTGCCTTTGGCTCCCACTCCTGCGCCGAGTGTGTCAACAGGCCAGGTCACACTTGTACTGCGGCCGACGGCGGTCTTCCAGTCGGAGTTCGTTGTGTATAGAAAGTCCGTAAAGGCGTATGTGGTTCCGCTCCCGTCGGATCTGTGTACTGCTGTTATGGCTGCGTCGGGTAGCTTGACGTTCGGATTGAGTGCCTGAAACGCTGGGTCGTTCCATTTGGTGATCTTGCCCATGTAGATTCCCGCGAGGATGTCGCTGGTGAAGTTGAGTGTGGTGCTGTTCGATATTCCGTAGGAGTTGAGGTTGTAGGTTATTGCTACCCCGCCTAGGGTTTCTGGCATTAGGACGAGGCCTGTTGCGTTTCGCAGTTGAGCGTCGGTTAGTGGTGCGTCTGAAGCTCCGAAGTCCACGGTCTTGGCGGTTATCTGCTGTATTCCTCCACCGCTTCCAATCGGGTTATAATTGATTGTGACTGATGGGTTGAGGGCGTGGTACTCTACGGTCCACTTTTGTATCAGTGGGGCTGGGAATGTTGCTCCCGCGCCGAGAATTGTTACGGGCTGCGCTGGTCGTGTTTGTGACGTTTGCCCTGTCATGCTCGTTGTCTGCTGTCCTGAAGAGTTCATTGCTTGGTATCCGAGAGCGCCTGCAATGACGGCTACTATGACGATGCCGATGATCGCCAGCGTTCTCGTGTTGCGTTTAGCTGATTTGTTCGACATACGAATCAACGAGAACGCGCGATAACCGGATGAACTATAAGGCGAAATACCATGCGTTTTCCGGCACATCACGTGAATCTATACGACTCACATAACTCACATTCACTAAGCCGGTTGTGCCGGTAGAAAACGGTAGAGGGCGATGCTTGCGTCGAATACTCTTACGGAGTTGACACCGAGCAGTGAAAAGGATACGATAGTCATGGGCGATCTAAAATCGAAGTTAGCCTGCGAGAATCTGGGTGCAGGATTTGGCAAGAAGAAGGTTCTTGACGATATTTCACTGGGATTCAAAGAGAACGCCGTCACGGCCATCATCGGCCCGTCTGGGTGTGGGAAGTCCACGTTGATACGTTGCTTGAACAGGATGCATGAGGTGACGTCTGGCGCGTGGGTGACAGGGCGCGTGGTTCTGGACAACGAGAACATCTACGATCCCAACGTGGACCCTGTGACCGTTCGACGAAAGATCGGAATGGTGTTCCAGAAGCCCAACCCCTTCCCAACAATGTCGGTTTTCGACAACGTGGCCGCTGGACTCCGCCTGAATGGAATCCGGGATCATAGAGTGGTTTCTGAGAGAGTCGAAGAGAATCTGAGGAAGGCGTTCCTGCTTGAAGAGATTGGGGACAGAGTCGACGAGTCGGGTGCAAGTCTTTCGGGTGGTCAGCAGCAGAGGCTCTGTATTGCGCGTGCGTTGGCGGTGGAGCCAGAGGTGGTTCTGATGGATGAACCGTGCTCGGCGCTGGACCCGGTGGCGACTGCGAAGATTGAAGAGTTGATCATCAAGTTGAAAGAGACTTACACAGTAATCGTGGTCACTCACAACATGCAGCAGGCCGCTAGGATATCCAACCTTACCGGATTCCTGTATTTGGGCAAGTTGATTGAGTATGGGCCGACGGAGCAGATATTCTCGAACCCCCACAATGAGCTTACGGAGCGGTATATCAGCGGAAAGTTTGGTTGAACGCAGTTGCCTCGTCTAATGGATATGGGACTAGAACGGCTATCTAACGCTATTGCGGACATGTCGAATCTCGCACTTGACTCTGTGATGAAGGCGATTCAGGCCTACACTAAAGGAGAGAAGATCACAAAGGAAGCTCTGGATCGAGCGCATCAATTGTCGATGCTTGGAACAGAGGTTGAGGAACTCGCTGTCGAACTTATAGCAAGATACCAACCGGTAGCAACAGATCTTCGCTATATCAAATCCTGCTTGGAGATTTCATATGGCTTCTCGAGGTTTGGGAGATACGCTTACGACATCGCCCAAGTGCTGGAAATAGCTGGAGACCTTTCAGGATGCGACAAATCAGTCGTCGAAGACATGAGCGCAAGAGTAACCAAAATGATTCAAACTAGCATCAAATCATTTCAGACAAGAGACAACAAGGCCGCTCGTAGCCTCCGCCACGAGGACGACATAGTTGACGAGACATACTTAGAGTACACGAGGAAGCTATTCCATGACACTTCTACCCCTACTCGCTGTGCCTTGGCTTCAACACTCGTCTTGAGATATCTCGAACGAATCGCCGATCACGCCTGCCACATCGGAGATTCAGTCATATACATAACGACTGGGACGAAGATATAGTAACAGAAAAGCAGTAACATGAAATATGCCTCTTCTATAGGCATACATGTGAATGAGTTGAAAGAAACGGAACGATCCTACGAGGATAGGTATATCCGAAGAGTCCAGCTCACCGGCAGAGGGTCGTACATTGTCTCAATCCCGAAGCAATGGGTTGAGGAAGCTGGACTGAAGAAAGGAGGCCGTATTGAGTTTAGTAGACAACAGAATCAGGGTTTGTTACTGATACCATTTGAACGATCGAAATACGAAGACGAAAGGTCGCGTTGTTCAATCTCGATCGCGCCCGATTCAGACCCAGATGCAGTTACACGGATCATAATTTCCCTCTACGTAACCGGTTTCTCAACCATTGAAGTCAATTCAAAGTCTGGCAATCTAAGCGCCGCAGTTAGAGATAGCATCAGAGACGTCGCTAGAAGCAAGCTAGTCGGGACCGAGGTCGTCACAGAATCATCAAGGAGCGCGACCCTTCAGGTGTTGCTCAGCTACCCACAATTGCTTGTTCCTGACGCGGTGAGACGAATGAGTTCCATCGAGAGCTCCATGCAACAAGACGCAATGCAGGCTCTTACTAACCGCGACCATGACTTGGCGAGACAAGTGCTGAAGATTGATGACGAAATCGACAGGTTCAGCCTGTACATAATACGGCAGTTGAAATGGGCTGTTCGGCATCCGCCCCTACTCGAAAGAATCGGGCTCAGAGTTCCAGTTGAATGTTTAGGATACCGGATTGTCACGAAAAGCGTTGAACGCTCAGCAGACCATGCCGCACGAGTAGCCCAGAACTGTTTGCTATTACAACAACCCCTAAACCCTGCATTGCTCAAGGAGAGCAATGCGCTTAGTCAGCTTTCCCAACGGATGATGGAGAACGCATTACGGGCTCTCTTCGCCGACGATTATCAATTAGCTGAGTCAGTCCTTCTCGAAAAGGAGAAAGTGTCCTCAATAGAATCGAGATTCGTGGAACGGCTACTCAGAGAGAAGATGCCCCCCGCCGACCTGTCAGCTTTGCGTCTAGTGTCCGAAAGCCTCAGAAGGATAGGCGAATATGCAACCGATATAGCCGAAGTCGTCCTAAACCTCACCGTGCAAAAATTCGTTGAACCACACCTCAGAACGCCACCTGTCCAAGGTTGACAAGCACCACATCCCCCTCCCCCAGCAACCGCCTGCTCCGACTCTCCATCCCCCTAGTCCTCACCGTCATGCTGGGCCTTTAATTCGCGCTCTTAAAACGCCGCAGACAAGCAACTTCCACACTCGGGTTCCACCACCCGCATGACCTTGGTGGGCCCGGAGGGATACGAACCCTCAATATTGAGGGTTCGAGAGCTTACGCATGCTGTGGGGCCGATGGGATTTTACCCCACCATTTGGTGAAATTATTGGTCTGCTGGAGATCTGTTTCGTTTCTGGTTAAGTCCGCGGCCCTCGTACCACTAGGTGACACACACACAAAGGACGGTTCAAACTGCGATACCGGCACCATAAATTGTTCACAGAGTAGTCGTAGGGATTAATCGCCTTCGTAGGAGTTTCCGAGTCTCTTCTACTAGAAGCACCAGGGGCGCTAGAGAATAGAGGATAACCCAATCCATCCAAGATAATGATGCTGTTCTGAACACCTGTTGAATAATCGGGATGTACACTATTGAAGCGAGAATTCCAATCTGTGCTAGGATTCCTAGAAATAGCCACTTGTTTCTGAAGGGACTTAATCGAAATGCAGATTGTGAGCTTGTTCGCGCTGAAAAGAAGTTGCCAAGCTGCCCGGCCATGATGCCTGCCAGTACCACTGTGGTGCCTTTCGCGTAGACTGTTGGGTCTGCGATCGAAGTCTGTCCGAACGCCCATCCTCCGGTCGTCCAAGTGTGAAAAGCCCAAACTAGGCAACCAACACCTACGATGGCTCCTACGTACAGTGAGCGAAGTAAGGTAGCGGAGCCGATGAGGCGACTCCCGAGGCGGCGGGGAGGCCTTCCCATTACGTCTGGCTCAGGAGGTTCCATAATTAAGGCCAGAGAGGGAAAAACGTCCATTCCTAAGTCGATTGCGAGAACTTGCACAACTAGCAGCGGAAGTGGAACTTGAAGGAGTATGAATGCAACGAAGGCGACGAGTTCTGCCCAGTTATGAGTGAAAACGTAGTACACGAACTTTTTCAAGTTGTCGAACATGGCCCTGCCAAACTTTACACCCTCAACCAACGAAACGAAATTATCGTCCAGTAATACCATGTCGGCTGATTCGCGGGCAACATCGGTTCCGCCGACCCCCATAGCAATTCCGACCTCCGCCTGAATCAAAGCCGGAGCGTCATTAACCCCGTCGCCTGTCACCGCGACTGTTTCGCCTTTAGATTTCAGCGCCCTGACTATCTGCAGTTTCTGTTCCGGAGTAGTTCTCGCGAACACGATTTCACGATTATCCAGAATTGCTGATAACTCGTCATTCGTTGCCTTGCTGAGCTCGTATCCAGAGACGACCAAGGCCTGCTGGGACGTGACGATTCCAATCCTCTTCGCGATCGCTTCAGCCGTCAGTTCGTGGTCACCTGTCACCATAATTACTTGGATACCCGCGCCACGGGCTTCTGAAACTGCCTTCTGCATCAAGGGCCTTGGGGGATCGAATAATGCCGCCAGTCCTAGGAACGTTAGGTCGTTTTCAACTATTTCGGAGTCAAACCTTTTGACATCATCTGGAAGTACGCGAGAAGCCATTCCAAGTACTCTGAAGCCCTTTGAAGCAAAGTCTTCAATCCGTTTCTCAACCATTTCTCTCATGCCATCATCGAAGGACTTATATTCGTTGTCGAGAAAGATTCTGGCACATTTGGGTAGGAGTTCGCGGGATGCTCCTTTCGTGTAGGCCAAAGTCTTTCCGTCCGGCGCTCTGTGGATGCTTGTCATAAGCCGCCGCTTTGAGTCAAATGGGATCAGTCCTACCCTCGGGTTGAGTGCCAGTGCCTCGCTTACGTTGAAATCCCCTTTCCCAGCAAAAACAGCGAACGCGCCATCTGTCGGATCTCCCAGCACAGTCCACCTCGGGATCCTGTCTGAAGGCGGGCTAAGTTTCGCGTTATTGCAAAAGGCGGAAACCTCGAAGAGTGAAAGGACGTGCGGCCTCTCAGCCCTTGTGACACGCCTACCTTCAACCGTTACGAAACCGTCGGGGCTGAATCCGTCTCCTGTTACCTCGAAAATCTCGCCGTTAGCCCAGAGTTCCTTTAACATCATCTCACCACTCGTGATGGTCCCTGTCTTATCGACGCACATCACTGTCGCCGACCCAAGAGTTTCCACAGAAGACAGGCGCTTCACTACAACATTCCTCTTGGACATGGCGAGCGCGGTCAAAGCCAACGAGAGTGACACGGTAAGTTGGAATCCTTCCGGAACCAGTGCGATCATCACCGCAATAGCGAAGAACAGGCTATCGACAATTGTCAGTTTTAGCAACAGTCCTGCCACCGCGAAGAATACGCCACCGACGATCAGGGCAACGACGAAGTCGACCTTGGCCATGTAATCGATTTCTTTCTGTAGGCGACTAAGTGGTTCCTTGACTTCACGTGCTAACGACACGATCTTTCCGAATTGAGTATCCTTTCCAGTCTTGAGCACGATCGCCTTGGCGACGCCCGAAACTATTGTGGTGCCAGAGAATATGATGTTATGGAAATCTGTAATGCTCTCTATCGAAGTGCCACGGGCGATCGTGGCGAAGCGCCTCTGTGGCTCCGACTCACCTGTGAGGATAGAGTTGTCCACGGAGGTTTCGAACGCGGTCGTCAACCTGGCGTCTGCCGGGACTCGATCCCCTTCTTCTAATGCGATCATGTCGCCGGGGACTATCTGTGCCACATTCAGCTCCTTGAATTCGCCATCACGCAGGACCTTCGCGTTCGCTGGAACAAGATTCGCTATTGCCTGTACAGCTTTTTCCGCCCTATACTCCTGAATCACGCTGAAACAGGCGTTGACCAGAACGACCCCCAGAATTGCGAAAGCCATTTGGAAGGAGGTCGGGTCGCTGTATACCCAGCCTGTCAGGAACGAAAGCAGTGAGGCAACTAGCAAAACAACATTGAACAGGTTCTTGAATTGGACGAGAAACTTCTCTGCAGGGTGCGGTCGCTTTGCGGAAGGTAGAACATTAGGACCGTATTCTTCGAGCCTTATCTTCGCCTGAGTTGATGAGAGCCCGTCGGGTGATGATCGAAGGTCATCAAAGACGCTCTGTATATCTGCGAATGCTGTTTGATCATAGGACAACGAAATAGACCTTCTCTGAACGGTCTCATGCCTCGAAGCCTTTAGTCCGAACCAGTCCAGAATCCTCTATAATAGGCATGCGTCGCATCCAGGAACGAAGTGGTGGCAGTCCAAATCCAGCACGCACAGAAAATGAGGAACATCGCGGTGAGGGCGGAGGGATTTGAATCGGAAATGTTCCGGTCGACCCGGTCCTGTGTTCAAAGGCGAGAGTGGGCCCGGAGGGATTCGAACCCTCGACCAGCAGGTTGCTCCGTTGCAACTTATGAGCTTCGACCCATGCTTTCTGTCGCTCTAGCCTGGCTGAGCTACGGGCCCTCTGAGCGGTCAGGAGATTGTACTTGCTTTCGCTCAAAAAGCTTCTCAGGCTGTATGGGAAGCACCAGCGTTCAAGTTGACTGGGTAGACGTTTGAGTGGCGATTTGCGGTCGACGGCTCCCCGTGCGATGAACAGTTCTGGGAGGATTCCTGCAAAACACGGACCCGATAATCATCGACTCTTCCTGCGCCTTTTGACCTGTAACAGAAGGAGTGAGACCTCATGTCGGGTTGTGGATTCGAAGAATTGTATACCAAAATGACCGAAGCATGGAGTAGGCTTTTCAGGCCTTGGTTGTGGACAATTAAATGGTGGTCGACAACATCGGCGGTGGCGATGGCTGAAACACCGGAACTGCGGGCACGAGAATGCCCCCGGCAATTACCATCAACAAGTAGATTGCAGTCCTGTTGGCGAACTTCAAATCCATTGTTACCAGCTCTTGATTTTCTTCCCGTCAACTGACACAAGGTATTGCCTCAGCTGGGGAGCGAGGATCGCTGTAACGGCTAACTTCTGCGGGAGTTGGGGTGCCAAGCTATCTGAGATGTTGGTTTCCCTCTAACATTTTTTGCCAGTAGTTTGCACGCGCTATTGATGGCAAACAGATAGTAACCTGGCTTGCAGTTTGCACGATGTTGTCCGCCTGAAGTTCAAATGTGTCGGTGACCCCATTCACTCTCACCGTATAGACTCCTGCCTTCAGTCCGACGACATCTAATGGAATGACCTTCTCGAAGGGAGTAATCACCTGTGCACACACCGCGTCAGCCGGGCGGGTGGTACTTACTGTGATTATGAATGTGGTGGGTTCGCGCTTCGTTCTTATGTTTCCGATTTCTGTGCAACTATCTGTAAGTTCACCGTACACAACCACATTTACTTGCACTGGAAAGGATTCCAGAATAATGATTCGAACACTCTTGACATTCGCCAGTCCCTTGATCGTGCCTGTATCTTTTCCTTGCTCACTGGCATACCACACAGCCATCGAAGAGGCAGCTAATACAAGAACTATTGCAGTTACTGAAACAAGAACGACTCTTCTTGGCATACCGTATCGTACAATTGCTAAGCTCCATATCATAAGATTCTTGCCTATGGAACATCTGTTCCAAACCGTACGACAAGCGATCATGCTAAGCTTGGTATGGCCTAGTCAGTGCTGTGATGGTTCTCAGAGGAGAGTTGCCGTGATAAGATGAACGCTTCCGGATCGTGGCCTTGCATAGAGCAAAGTCGCGTGTTGTTTGGCGGCCGTGCTGCTATCGGCATCGGTTGGTTATCTGATTGCGTTGCATGTGCCAGCTGGGAAGCCTCAGCATAAGTAACCCTTTCATGACCTGAAAGCCGAACTTGCTGTAAGAGTTGACGTTCCCGCGTTTGTCGGTTTCCGAATAGTCAATCTCCGCATGCAACAGTCACTACTCGTCCTAGATTGTGAGTTTGCGTCGCTAAAACGACGCCACGCTGCAACTCAGAGCCTGTTCTCTGCAAATCTGCCGATTCTCTTAGATCTCAGCGGTGTTGCGACACGCTGGTTATGGATTACAGACCAACGCCTTGTGTTGACACCAATGGCTAGAAACTAATGTGTGGGTGGTGCTCCGGGCGGGATTTTCAGCGCTCATGCGCCTTTGAACCCGCGTCGCTGGCTCTCCCCTTACTCGAGAGGCCAACATACTCTCGGTGGCAGACGCCTTGACCGGGCTATATTCGGTAGCGGCGAACGCTTCTACCGGAGCCCCCAGAAGCCCGGAGCAATCCGAGTAAGCAAGTTACACGATATTTTAAGGGTGTGCAAAGTCGCGCTGACGCGTAGGCTGGAAAAAATCGAGAGGAAATGTGGCTTAGTATTCCGGCATTTCTCCGCCTCTCGGTGGTGGAGTCGGAGGTGGCTTCGCTGCTGCGATCACGTCGTCAATACGCAGTATCATCGATGCGGCTTCGGCTGCGGACTTGATGGCCTGTTCCTTGACTCTTGTTGGATCAATCACGCCTTGTTTCTTCATGTCCCTAACGCCGCCCTTGAAGACATCAACGCCGTATGCGACGCCTTCCTTTTTCTCGTGTGCCGAGCGAAGGGCCACTGTGATGTCAATCGGATCGAGACCAGCGTTCTCCGCAAGCGTCTTTGGAATCATTTCGAGGGTGTCAGCGAAAGCCTCGATTGCGAGTTGCTCTCGCCCACCTACCTTACTGGCGTATTCCTTCACCCGCTTTGCGAGCTCACCCTCGATTGCGCCTCCGCCGACGACAACCTTGGGCTTGTGCACCACATCGGCCACAACCGAAAGAGCGTCCTTCATCGCTCTTTCAGCCTCATCGACTAGGCGCTCGATACCTGCTCGGATTAGGATACTGACCGACCTTGGATCTTGGCATCCCTCTATGAAGACCATCTTGTCGTCGCCGATCTTTCTTTCCTCCGCAAGGCCCGCTTTGCCAAGATCTTTGGACGTCAAGTCATCTAAGTTCGTCACGATCCTTCCACCTGCAGCCCGTCCAAGCTTCTCCATGTCCGATTTCTTAATTCTCCGTACAGCAAGTATTCCTTCCTTTGCCAAGTAGTGCTGAGTGGTATCGTCGATGCCTTTCTGGCATAGTACGACATTAGCGCCAGAGGCCTTGATCTTATCGACCATCTCCTTCATCATGCGAGCCTCTTCGTCCAAGAAGGCTTTCATTTGGGATGGATCGTTGATTCGGATTTCCGCGGACATCTCCGTCTTCTCGATTTCCAGCGCGCAGTCAAGTAAAGCGATCTTCGGGTTCTTGACCATTTTCGGCATGCCTGGATGAACAACTTCCTTGTCGATGATTATGCCCTTGATCAAATGCGTGTCGAGCAGGCTGCCGCCTTCCTTCTTGACGAGTTGAATGTTGTCGATGTCTGCATACCAAGAATCTCCACGTTTCTCCATGATCTGTTGGACGGCTTCGACGCCGATATCGGCGAAGTGCTCACGAGCCGCGCCCAGACCTTTGCTGTGCATTGCGGTGACAGCAACTTTCTTCAGCGTAGCCTCGTCTTCCAGCTTAACCGGCTCGGACATGGAATTCAAAGTTTCGACCGCTTTGTCTGCAGCTTTCTTGTAACCGGCGACGATCGTCGTCGGGTGAACGTTATCATCTAGAAGATTCTCAGCTCGTTTCAGCAGTTCGCCTGCAAGAATTACCGCGGTCGTTGTTCCGTCACCGACTTCATCATCCTGCGTCTTGGCGACTTCGACCATCATCTTGGCTGCGGGATTCTGGACATCGATCTCGTCTAGAACTGTGGCGCCGTCGTTAGTTACAGTCACATCGCCTAGAGTATCGACGAGCATCTTGTCCATTCCCCGTGGACCAAGAGTACTCTTTACAACTTCGGAAACAACGATCGCCGCGGTCATGTTACTTCGCTGAGCATCACGACCTCGGTTCCGTGTTGAGCCTTCCTTTAGAATGAGTACCGGTTGACCGGCTAGATAGGCCATTTTTGTTACCTCGGGTAACCCAGCATTAAAAATCCCGGTTATAAGTATTTTTCTTTGCTAGTTTCCCTTCGCTTAGACGTACAGATTACGCAACTGCGCGGACGTTGGGGAGCACAGACCATGGAAGGGGATCAACCTTCTTCAGTGAGCGGTTACCCCATGGGTCATGGCACCATCAGAATGGCCTAGACATTGCTTCGCCAAGTTCCGAGAGAAGTTATTATAGCAGACTCGCCATTCGAGCGCGAATTGTCTTCTCGATTTCTCGAGAAAGTCTTGGGGAAAAGCAGTTGCCAGTGAATCTGATGGTTCAAAGGACTAGCGTCCGCAATTCAACCTTGATAACTGGTTTTCATGGAGTGGGAGAAACAGGTTACATCTCAGTCTCATATCTCGTTCACGCCCTGAACGCGAAGAGGATCGGGTTTGTAGACGTTGCTCATCCTCCGCCGTTCATAGCAACATCGGAATCCGGCCTAGTTACGCCATTCGAAGTCTACAAGTCTGGTAGGATTGTGTTCGTCAAACTGGAGTTCTCTCCCCACAGGAGCGAGGAGGCTGAATTTGCTAAGACTCTTGCACAATGGACGATGGAGAACAGATTCAGGGATGCAGTGTTGATCGGTGGACTGGACGGTAGCTTGCAGGCAGGAACGGACAGCATCAGAGTTGTCCCAACGCATACATACCCGCTCAAGACGAGGAAAATGAATCACCCTACGCTTGAGGCCGGCCTCTTCGTTTACGGGCCCTTGGCAGTTATGTTGGGTGAGTTCGAGAAGCAGAACTTCCCGGCCGTCGCAGTATTGCCATACGCCTCGGCCAACCATGCTGACCCTAAGGCAGCCGCTACTGCAATCAGAGCTATTTCGAAAGCCTACCGCCTTATGGTGGACGTGAAAGAACTGGAGTATGATGCAAAGGATATCGAGCAAGAGGTTGAGAAACGGCTCCAGCAGACCGCGCGTTCATTACGTGGAATGTACGGATAACTCGACAATCATACATACGGATTGCTGAGCCATTCAGACAGACGAATTAGCTGATTACGAATGCATCTACGATTTCTAGGGGCTTGTCAAGAAGTTGGCAGATCCGCGGTCGCCGTCAAGAGCGACCAGAGTCAAATCCTCATGGATTACGGTGTCTTGATAAACCACGAAGTGGGCTTCCCAGTTCATATATCACCAAAGGATCTTGATGCAGTCGTCCTCACACACGCGCATTTAGATCATAGCGGACTAACACCGCTCTTCTACCTGCACTCTACGAAGCTACCAGTGTATGGGGTAGAACCCACCTTCAAACTGACCAGCGTTCTCGTTAGGGACATGATCAAGTTAAGTGGCTACTACCTCCCCTACGAGTACATAGACTTGGAGAGCATGATGAACCGAACTGTCCCAGTTGAATATCATTCACCCTTGAAAGTTGGGGACTTTGACATTACTCTGGTCAATGCCGGTCACATACCTGGAAGTGCACAGATAATCGCGGAAAACAATGGAAAACGCGTCCTGTACACGGGAGACTACAATCTAATTCCAACCCATCTCGTCCAAGGTGCGGAGAGAGCCTATAGGCACTTGGATGCGATAATCATTGAGAGCACCTACGCCAGTGAAGACCACCCTGAGAGAATAGAGGCGGAACGTAACTTCGTCCTAGCATGCAAAGAAATAATTGAAAACGGCGGGACGGTACTCGTACCAGCCTTTGGAGTGGGTCGATCCCAGGAAATCATATGCATGCTCTCTGATCATAACTTCTCCTATCCTGTCTTCGTGGACGGCATGGCCTTGGATGCGATTAGAATGCTCGAGGAACATCCAAACTCTCTGAGGGATGCGGAACGCTTCAGGAAAGCCATGAGGTTGGCGGAGCACATCAATAATTGGAAAAGCCGACGCCACGCGGCGCAGACAGCTGGAGTAATAGTCTCCCCAGCAGGGATGCTGAAGGGAGGGGCCTCTGTGTTCTACATGGAAAATATTTCTCGCGATGAACGAAACGGCATCTTTCTTGTAAGCTACCAAGTCCAAGGCTCGCCGGGTAGAATACTGCTAGACGAGGGCCGCTTCATAATCAGAGGCAGACCTGGGAAAGTCAAAGCGCGCGTTGAGAAATTTGATTTCTCATCGCATGGAGGAAGGATGCAGCTTCAGGAGACTCTGAAGGAACTGGACAACAAAACTCGTGTCTTCGTAGTTCATGGCGATGAAGCAAATTGTAGGCATCTCGCGGACTGGGCAAATAGAGAACTTGGACTGCAAGCCACAGTACCTGAGCCAGGCGACAACTACGATCTCTGAAACCCTCGGCGTAATCCAGTTAGGAGATGCGTCCGATTACTCATTGGAAGATTTGAAACCTCTCCTATCCGAGAAGCTTCCTTGGTTCAAGGTCCGAACAATCGACTATGTCCCGGGCACGCGCGAGGCCTATGATTCTCTACGTGACCAATTTCATTCAACTCGCATCTTGGCCCTTCTTGAGAGTGAAATCCAATCTCTGAAGGTGGACAGATTATTGGGTGTCGCGTCATTCGACCTGTATGTTCCGGGCATGAACTTTGTTTTCGGAGAAGCCAGACTTCTGGGGAGAGTGAGCGTGATTTCGACGTACAGGCTGAAACCACTACTCTCGGACGACTACATCCTATTCCAAGAAAGAGTTGTTAAAGAGGCTGTCCACGAAATAGGTCACATGCTGGGCATGAGACATTGCACTGACCACTCGTGCGTCATGTACTTCTCGGAGAGTATAATTGACACTGATAGGAAGAGTTCCGAGTTCTGCCGCAATTGCCGTTCTGAATTGAAGAGGCTGAGAGTTGAGTAAGGAATTTAGAGCAAAGCCTGAACATCTCCTCCCTGAAATCCTGGCGATAGCGCTAGCTGGGGCTCTTACATACTCCTTGAGAAGTACTCCAGTAGAGCCGCTCACGATCTTTCCTGAAACAACGGGAGGAGTGACCCTTAACGCAAGCATTTTTGTTGTCCTCATGGCTGCGACGGGAACGATGATGTACCTGTTTGTGAAATTCGGTTTGAAACGAATAGTCAGATACCTGATTAACTTCGCCCTGTTCGCTCTGCTTTTCTTCCTGTTCACCTGGTACGGTACGCTCTACGCCAATTATATTCCAACTCTTTTCGACTCATCTATGTGGCTACTTGTCAGCCTGTTCGCGTCGATTGGCTTGGGTTTGGCTATATACAGATCGAAAGGGATCCCGCACCTAGCTGCGATAATTGTTGTAGGAGGAATGACCGGAACCTTCCTGGGCGTCTCGATTCCTACGCTTACTGCGGTAGCGCTTCTCCTCGCGCTAGCTGGCTACGATCTTTTCGCAGTCTACAAAGGTCCCATAGGAAAGATGGCGAAATCCACTGATATAGAAGAGTTCACCGGCGCCGTCTTCACCTACGGGGACTTGACCATGGGTATGGGAGATATGGTGTTCTACTCGATGCTCGCAAGCAATTCGATGAAGAACTTCGGTCTCTTTCCATATGTTGCAGCAGGAATCGGACTCGTAGTCGGCGCATACCTAGGCTTCAAAATGCTTGAGGGTCGAGACATGTTTCCAGGATTACCATTCGCAATCATACTAGGACTGATTTTCATGTATGTGACGTTCCAGTTCTTACCGCCCCTCAAACCCACATGAAGAAACGCGTAGACGTACTCGCGAAACTGGCGGAAAGCCTCGTACGTCACTCGCGCATTTGACATCAATCCATTCCGGAAAGCATTAAGAAACGCATTCCATTGCATCTGACGTAACGGAAGTGTCCCAGCGTGCCCGCTCAACGAGCGATAATGCTCGCTCTACTCGTTGTTCTACCGAGCATATATGTGGGCTCGCTGGCAGGAACCCAAGTTGCAGCTCAAGCTACTGCTAATGCTGTGATGAACGAAGTTGAGATGGACCCTCCAGGCCCTGATATTGCAAAGCAGTGGATCGAACTCTATAACCCCACAAACCAAGGTGTAGATGTCTCTGGATGGAAACTCAGATCCGCAAGTGGAGCTGTAACAACTATGCAGTCTCGAATATCGGTTATTCCTAGTCTCGGATACTTGGTGTTAACTCTCCCGGGACGAAGCGTCATGAAGACAGGAGATACGGTAACCCTTAGTGATAGGAAGGGCACTGTAATCGATTCGACCCCGAATATCCGTGATGTGTCAGACAACAATCTCACTTGGCAGAGGTTTCCCAATGGCATTGACACTGGAGCTCTGAGTGATTGGAGATTCTCACCCTCAACTAAGGGCGCCACAAACGGTAAACTTGCTGCCACGTTGACCTTGGCCTCGCCAGTCTCATCTGCAACTTACGGAGACGCGATAACCCTGTCAGGAAAACTGAACTTGACAATGAGCACGAGTATCTATCTTCTTATGAGGTTTGGGTCCTCATCAGTAAACCAAACACTTAGCACTACCAATGATGGAACATTCTCTTATGTCTGGAGTCCAAGCTCGGCGGGAGGTTATACCGCAACTGCCTTCTGGAAAGGAGATTCACTACACGACCCTGCAACATCGTCCACTGTCTCGATTCTCGTCAATAAACTCCAAGCCAAATTGACGTTGTCTCCAACATCGATGAACTTGACAGAGCCTGCGCGCGCAACATTCACGGGAGCCATTTCACCGACGATCCCGCAGGCTCTGATCACCATCACAATCATCACCCCAAATCAGACTGTGGAGTCACGCGCTGTGCAAACATCCACGAATGGGAGCTTCAGATTCACCTTCGTCCCATCTTTCCCCGGCAATTGGACCTTGACTGCTTCATGGGAAGGAGATGCGAACCACTATGGAGATCAAAGCGCAGCATCTATCGTGAGGCTCTCACCCGTCACCGAATTCGACGCCTCACTCCTCATACTAATCACGATTCCAGTAACCATCGCTGTTGTGGCATTTGTGTACAGATATGCGGGAACTCCCCTTGGTCTGCCTCTAGGCCAGATTCTAAAGAGACGTGCTCCTCCTCATTTGAGACCACTGCGAGTTCTGAATGGCGCGATATGCCCGATGTGCTTTAGACCAATGATGTATGAACCGAAAGGCGCTGATTGGCACTGCGAGCACTGTGGAGTCTTTTATGAATCCCAAATATGAGGAACCCAAATCGAGCGAACTATTACGATCGCACGTTCGCGAAATCGGGTATGCGCTGACTGCCTTGCTTGTTCCCTTTGGAGTGCGCCTAATACCGGAAGCATTCTCCTATCCATATCCCATCGGCTTCGATACAATCGGCTACTACATTCCGATCATGCAATCCCGAATCGCGCTACTGACAAGCCCATCTAATTTCTTCGAGGGCACATGATGAGAAGTCCTTGCGGTTCCATTGAAATTCATAAACAGCTCGCAGTGGACATCGCGTCGCCGAAGAGTTGTTAAGTTTGTTCATACAAGTTTGACCCGCGGCATGACGTGGATTGACCTGCACTGAGGTTCCTCACGCCGGATGAGGAGATGCATCTCCGCTGACCGCAACAACACTTATAGTGGGAACAGGGTGTTGCCGTAACGAACGGTGCTCTGATGTCCGATTCGCGGAAATACGTTGCCCCTAGATGGGACAAGATTTACGAGATGCTCATTGACCTCGCTCTCAGGATAAGAGAGTCAGGTTTCAAGGCGGATCTAATTGTAGGTGTCTCGAGGGGGGGATGGGCACCGGGACGCGTACTTTCAGACCTATTGGAGAACCCACACACAGTCAACATCAAGATTGAGTTCTACACCGGCATTGGAAAGACTGCACGTACTCCAATAATCACTCAACCGATAAGCGAAGAGATTTCCGGGAAGAAAGTCCTAGTCGTTGACGATGTAGCTGATACCGGGGAAAGCCTAAGGGTCGCCCTGGATCACGTACTCTCCAAAGGAGCAGAGAGCGTAAGAACGGTAACCATATACTACAAGCCTCACAGCACGTTCAAGCCGGATTTCTTTGCAGATTCCACAAGTGATTGGATAATCTTCCCTTGGGAGAGGTTGGAAGCAACAAAGCTTTTGATCGAGGAAGCACGTTCTGGCGGTCGAAATTTAGACTCTGTCCGCCAGATCTTGAAAGGATGCGGTTTTGACGACAAGACCATCGAATCACTACTTCAGCTCGCCATTCCAAGGTCATAGGGCTTGCTCTTTGAATTTCCGGAACTCAGATGCTATCTTCGAATCTCCGGATTCGATGCTTCCGCTAGTGATGTGGCAGCAATCCTTCAAGCGGTTCAGGACAAGTTTCCTAGAGTCGCTATCCAGCTTGTTGACATAGACAGAGTTCCAGGGTCACGGTTTCTGCTTCACGCTGTCTTCAACGCCTGGAAATCATTCCACTCGGGAGACCCGATCTCAAGAACGCTTGGAATGGAGATACTGCTCTTCGTCGCAGCCAACTCGCAGATAAGCGAGGCGATCAAAGCAGTTGGCGTCACTTCCAATACAAGAAAGATCGCCGCGGTTCTGGCTGGTCCCTCAAGGGAAGAGGTTTCGGCAGCCGCAGACTTCCTGTCGAACCTCCTCAGGGGGCAAGGCCGGGATGAACTTCTCGAGGAGTGGTCGCCAGAGAGGATTCAGAATGTGCGTTTCGCCTATCAAATCGGTGGAAGAGAATTCAAAGCAACAGCTCGAAAAGGCGAGGAGATCGTTAAGGTTATAGAACGCTTAGCAATCGAACGGTCTGCCCTGCTCGCGATCAGGAAATAACAGACTCACCCTGTTCGTTTCTCGCGCTCAATCGATAGAACATCGTGCGCAGTAATCAGAGACACACCCGCCAACTTGCCGATTATCTCAACAAGCATTATCTTGTCTGGCGAGTCGAGGTCGACCGCTCGATCAATCCGTCTAGCGATTGTTTCGATAATCGTCTTACTAGACAGGTCAGTGTGGCGTTTCTCCACAGTAATTCTGAATTTCTCTTGTTCGCCGATTCCGCTCACTAGGTTTAGGGCTGCCTGCTCGATCTCCTCCAAGTTTGCAGGTACGACCTTCTGCACGGGAACCAGTTTCAACGTGTACTTGAATTCCCAAGGCCTTTCCCTGAGAAGACTTCGAAGATCGCGAATTGCTTTAATCGGATCCAGCTTAGTCTTGGCAACAACCAATCCTATGACCGATGTAGTTTCGATGATCGAACCCCGGTCTCCTACCTCTCCTAGGAGATACCACATCTCGCTACACGTGTTCCGTTCATTACCGCGGCTTGTCGAAATGATGAGATTAAAGTCATCTAGCATTGGAGAGACACCAAGAGCGTCGAGATTGGACTGCGGAGCATTAATAGCTATCCCGTCTCCCGGTGCTTAAGGAACTTCATAATCTCTCCTCTGCTAATCGGACCCTCACGCAAGAGCTCTAACCGATCCTTCGACAAGTCGACAACGGTTGAAGCTATTCCAAGAGGAGCTCTACCGCCATCAAGGACAAGGTCAACACGGTCTCCCAATTCCTTCACGACGTCTTCAGCTGTGATGAGAGGTGATCTCCCAGTCAAGTTTGCGCTTGTCCCAACCAAGTGCCCAGAACACAATCCCAAGAGATCAAGACAGATAGCGTGATCCGGCCTACGCACGCCCACAGTCCCCTGTGGAACAAGATCGGCTGGAAGCACTTTTCTCGCAGGCAAAACCAGAGTGAGAGGTCCCGGCCAGAACCTCTGCGCTAGCCTCCTAGCTTGGTTCGAAAGCTCAGCAATCCTTTCCGCGTCCTCGAGGCTCTTCACCAAGACAGGCATGGGCTTCGTTCGCCCACTCTTTGCTTTTATCGCCCTCTGAACCGCCGAGGCGTTAAGGGGATCGCAACCCAACCCATATACTGTATCGGTGGGATAGCAGATGAGACCTCCATTTGCCACAACTCGGGCGGCTTCAGCCAAGCTATCCAAGTCAGGCTTCAACACGCGTACCAAACGAACTCACCAAACTCTTTGATGCTACCAAAGCTGCAAACTGCTTAAAGATTAGTCCGCAGACTCGGTGGAATAACTAGAGACTTCGGACTCAGTTGGGAATCAGTGCGAACCTGGGAGAGCTTGAGAATGTCGGCGAAGATAGTCGTTCACGGTGGGGCTGGCTTCTGGTACAAGAACATCCGGAAAGGTCTACATGGTGTACTCGCAGCGGCCTCAACGGGCAATGACATCCTGAAGCGAGGTGGTATGGCGCTTGATGCCGTTGAAGAAGCCGTTGCTCTCATGGAAGACAACCCGGTTTTCAACGCCGGAAAGGGCTCGTCGCTTACTGCCATCGAAACGGTTGAGATGGATGCAGCCATGATGGATGGAAGAGATCTGTCCGCTGGCGCTGTGGCTTTAGTCCGCGAAGTCAAGAACCCGATTCGCCTAGCCCGTCTGGTCATGGAGAAGACCAATCACGTTCTGCTAGCCGGTGAATGTGCCGAGAGACTCGCTCGCATCTTCTCCCTACCAAGATCCAATCCCGTCACAGCTGAAAGAAGGAGAATTCTAAGAAGATACAGGGAAAGGCCTCCTCCCATCAGGGTGGCGTGGATCCGCAGGAACCTGCGTTTGGTCGAAGAACATCCTGAACTCATTCCGCATGACACCGTAGGTGCTGTAGCCGTGGACCATGAAGGGAACTTTGCGGCCGCCACCTCGACTGGAGGTGTCCTAATGAAACTACCCGGGAGAATTGGAGATACCCCGCTAGTAGGCGCTGGTCTCTATGCGGATAACCTATCCGGTGCCGCCACTGCGACGGGGATAGGAGAAGTAATCGTCAGGTTGGCCTTGTCAAAGGATGTCTGTTCGATGATGGGAGACGGTCTCCCCGCGACCAAGGCAGCGATCGGGGCGATAATGACGGCATCAAAGCGTCTCAAAGGCGACGCAGGAGTCATAGCTATCGACCGTCGGTTACGCGTCGCTGCTGTTCACAATACCCCATACATGCCATGGGCTTTTTCGTCACCAAAAATGCGAAGCGCGAAAGGCAATCCCCGTGGGACGATCGTGGCAGCATTGCGTTAGAACATTTCTGGTGCGCTTCTTACTGCAAGGGAGCCTGAGGGCTATCACAATCGGCGGAATTGCGGCCAAAAGTTTTAAAGTACCCGCCTAGGGGGGGTTAGCTCGGCTTTTGGCACAGGAGCCTTTTCTCTTGAGCGAAGAGGAAGATTGGGATAGCGAGGAAGAAGACGACTGGACCGATGATGAATGGGGAGAAGAAGAGGGCTGGGGAGAAGAAGAGGAGTGGTAACGTCCAGCCTGATCGCTTCTTCCTCTAGTTGAATTCCCTGACATTCATTTTCAATCTTTCGAGAGGCCGGTAGTATTGTTACGTGTAGCCACACTAGACAAGGAGCATTGTAAACCCGATGATTGCGGGATCCCGTGCTACAGATTCTGTCCTGAAGTTCTGAACAGAAGATACGCAATCAAGTTCATCGCCGGACAGAAGAAACCTGTGATCGATGAAGATCTGTGCACTGGCTGTGGAATCTGCATAAAGAAATGCCCATTCGAAGCCATCACTATTGTCAAGCTGCCGCAAGAACTGGAAGGCGAATGCATTCACAGCTACGGAGTGAATGAGTTCAAGCTCTTTCGCCTGCCGGTACCCCGCCCTGGGATCGTTATAGGTCTCATCGGTCGAAATGGCACGGGGAAGAGCACCGCCCTCCGGATTCTGGCTGGTGAACAGACTCCAAACTTCGGGATCCCGGGAGCGCAGAGCGGCTGGGACGAAGTTCTGTCTAGATACCGTGGCACACTGCTCTTCGAATACTTCAGTCAGATTGCAGGAAAGAAACTGAGAGTTGTTCACAAACCACAGCACATCGACAGAATAGGGTCGTTGCTTGAAGGAAAGGTTGAACGAATACTTCGACGGATCGATGAGCGTGGCAAGCTTCAGGACTTGATTGTAGAACTCGAACTCGAACAAATCCTCGACCGAGAAGCCAAAGTCCTTAGCGGCGGGGAACTCCAACGAGTGGCTATCGCTGCCGCTATCTCCAAGAATTCCGATGTGTACGTATTCGACGAACCCTCAAGTCACTTGGATATCCATCAAAGGATCCGCGCTGCTAGGAGCATTAGGAAGCTTGTCGAAGATGGTAAGTCTGTTCTCATCGCAGAGCATGACTTAGCAATGCTCGACTACCTCTCAGACGAGGTCTACCTGCTCTATGGTCAACCTGGCGCGTACGGAATTGTGTCACATGGCCACCCGACGAGAAGTGGAATCAACGACTACCTGATCGGTTTTCTACCTGATGAAAACATGCGTTTCAGACACCAACCGATTCGCTTCCATGTGAGACCCCCAAGACAGATTGATGTTGAAACCGAAACCAAACTCGAATGGCCCATGATAGCCAAAAGAATTGGTAACTTCCATTTGCAGGTGAAGGCAGGTAGTCTAAGTGCCGGAGAGATAGTGGGAATAATTGGGCCGAACGGAATTGGCAAGACCACTTTCATTAAGGAACTTCTTGAGTATTACACGAAATCAACACAAAATCAGTTGCAGGTGAGCTACAAGCCGCAATATATCTCGTCCACGTATGGGGGGACGGTGTATGAACTACTTACAGCCGTCGGAGGTGACTATGCGTCAAGCCTCTTTAATGAAGACGTCGTCCGCCCGTTATCCATTAACAAACTGCTGGACAGAAAAATAACTGAGTTAAGCGGTGGAGAGTTGCAACGTGTCGCTATAGCGGCCTGCCTTGGAAAGAGTGCGCAAGTCTACCTGCTGGACGAGCCCAGCGCGTTCCTGGACGTTGAGGAAAGACTGAACATCTCAAAGGCGCTCAGACATCTGATCGATGCACGACAGGCTTTCGCGTTCGTCGTTGAACATGACATCGTAGCGCAAGATTTCCTAGCCGACCGGATTATGGTTTTCAGCGGTGTCCCTAGCAGGCGCGGGGAAGGATCGCCTCCCATGCGGCTTAGAGAAGCAATGAACACCTTTCTCTCGGAGATTAGTATCACTTTCAGGCGGGACCCAGAGACGAAGCGACCCAGAATCAACAAGCCGGACAGCAAACTGGACAAGGAACAGAAAAGCTCGGGAGAATTCTATTACATTGCTGCCGCCGATTAGGCTGCTACAGGTTTAACTAGCGCGTCTTTGCCTTAGAGGCTCGGAGAAAAAGCTCGGAGTGTCAACGAACTACTGTCTAGAATGTGGTGGGATTCTCACCTACGACACCGCTCTGAAACTGTACACATGTAGAAGTTGCGGTCTCACCTTCAACTCTCAGCAGCTAATGGAAGCTCGAATCAAGATGCGAGAGCGAGAAAGCCCCGAGGAGCAACGCAAGCGCAAGCAGAATGAGTACTTGAAATGGTGGCTTTCAAAGAAGGCAGGATGATTGTGTCATATCTGGTGAGAAGAACTCAGACATCAATCCCGTGAAAAACAATAGTACTTATTATCCATATTCTCACACGGCAACTCCGTCCGGGTGTCAAAAGATTTGGAATGCACAGTTGAGATACTATCCATAGGAAACGAGCTCTTACTCGGAAATACGTTTAACACCAACGCAACATGGATTGCGGAAAGGGTCACTGCACTGGGGGGAAAGGTTAGACGGATAACCACGGTCGCGGACAACCTGAACGAAATCTCGCAAGCCGTAAGCGAATCAATCAAGAGAAGACCCAGAATTCTGATCACCACTGGTGGTATTGGACCAACCTTCGATGACATGACGCTCAGCGGTGTTGCCAAAGCGCTTGGTCTACGTCTGAAGCTTGATAATGTCGCTGTGGCGATGATCAGACAGCACTATGCTCGCAGATTTCCGAGACGCCGCATATCACTAACCAAGCCACGTCTTAAGATGGCTCTGATCCCCTCAGGAGGAACACCGATCCTCAATCCAGTCGGCACAGCACCTAGCGTTAGGATCAATGTGAATCAAATCGCGATCTTCTGTCTACCCGGTGTCCCTAGAGAGGCGAAAGCCATCTTCACTCGTACGCTTGCCGAAATCATACGTGCGAGAGCGCGAGGAAGGAAGTTTCTGGAGAAATGGATTGAAGTTCGAGGGATTATGGAATCGTCGCTGGCACCCGTTCTCGATGCTCTCATGCGACGGTCGACTGGTGTCTACATCAAGTCGCATCCAAGAGGTATAGAGGCGGGAGGCCACCCCTTTATCCATCTGCATTTCTCGATGTCGTCTTCAAATGAAAGAAAGGCTGAGCGAGTGCTCGACCAAGCCGTTTGCGAAGCGATCGAAGGACTTTCTAGGTTGGGCGGAAGAGTCCGTCAAATAGAATGAGAACTTGGCAGACATCGAACCTCCAAATTCTCTAAAACGTGAAAATGCGTGATAGTGCAACATAGGTCTGGACAAGAAGCGATTTCAGATTGGTTATGATTCTACTTTGACAGATCTGAGGAGAAAATTCTCAGTGAATGTTGAGAAACCAAGCCATAATGAACAGCTAATCTTTCGGGTTGCTCTCGAGAGTCATGGTTTGAATCCACGTCACACGCACTTCGTCGAGTACTCATGTCCCCGGACCAATGATTCAGATCTGCAATGATACCCGAAGCTCCGTTTACTGTCACACATTAAGGAACCAGTTCTAGGTGCCTATTTTTCCCTGGGTGCGAAATTGTACCAACAACGAGGTTTGACAGTAGATAGGTCAGCAATACATAGGGCCACATATACCCTGCAAATATGTTCCAGCCAATCAGGATTTCGTCGACTGGTCGACCGAGAGCCAAGCTGCCAACCCATTCGAACATCAAAGTCAAGCTCAGCCACAGAATGCCAACATGAATCAAATCCTTGGTTTCATATGCCTTGACGAATCGGAGCAGGAAATATGCGAGAACAGAGATGTACACAATCCGAGTGGACATGCCGATTTGATGTGCCACGAGAACACCCCATCTCGGTTCGTAGACGAGATTCATCAGTACAAAGAAGTTGAAGCCCGAAATCAAGATCTCCATTAACCAAACGCGAATCGCGGTCTTCAAGAAGGGAAAGTTCATGAGGAGCCCAGCATTGCGTGTTCGCATATTTAGCAGACGACTATAGTCGTTTCGCCTCAGAATGCTGCAATTAATCAACGAAACAATGGCCCCTAGCTCAAGAATGTCTGGCGAGTTAATGGATGAAGCGCATCGCAGACGACGGCCACTTCCAGAGGCTCAAAGGAATTGTCAAAGCGTTGACTCTGAACGACATCACAATTGATTCAAGTACGCGTTCAGATGGACACACGTATTGGAGCAGAAGCCAACTGTCAGACAAGCGCCCCCGTGCACTCCCTCGGCATAAGTGCTCCTCACAATTACACGCCATGAACGCTTACTGCTCCGGACCCGGGTTCACAGTCACTGTTCCTGTTCTAGCCTGCTCATCATCGCAGCGGCCTAGTCTCTCTGCTCTGATTTGGAAAAACCTTGCTCTAGCTGCCATGTAACTAGCACGGTAGACTGATAGGTGAAAGTACCTTGCGTGCGGGGGAATGTTATGGCTAACGCTGTCTTCGTTCTTGGCATGCGGGATCGGGTAAATCAACTCTCACAGCGGCCTATCGGGAATGGCTCAAGGATTCAGCATGAGACGTACTGGTTACAAACCTAGACCCGGGAGGAACAACTCTCTCCTACAATGCAGACATTAATGCTTGACCATACACTCGGACCAAATATTGCCCCAATCATGGCATCGGACGTGCTTGCTGATCATTTGGAGGAAATTTCTCCTCTTTGTGGAGCTCAACGCGGCCGTAACCAGAGTTTTAACCCGTGGCGAAGAACCTTCCGCGCAATGTTTCATTCCTTGAAGTCCTCTCCGAGTAAATGAGCGAAGCTTCGCGCCATGGAAACCGACGCGCGCCAACATAGGGCAGATCGGGTTCATAACAAGACCTGATGTAAGGGCATTATGCTTGATAATAGTGCGCCATCCAGATCTCACGAGACAAGAAAACGAATATGCTTTCTGCCAGCACAAGATACTCTTCAATCGGCATTAACACAAGCGGAATTGCATGCAACGCATTAAATAGGGGGGTCAACTCCTTTGCAGCATCTCCGAAACCGCGGGTTCAACTTGGGAACCACGAGCGTTGCTCTGCTCTTGTTGATTATCGTGCTGACCTCCCTCCCCACTGGCTTCGCGCCTGGCCCAAGCGAAGTGAGCAGGATCATCATTACTCGAGAGGTTCCTTTGACGAGAAAAGTTGTGTTAGTAGGGTTCGATCTGCATACCATTGATCCACAAAGTATCCTGACGGGTAAGTTGGACTTCGGACTTAGAAGGAGCAAGATCTCCCAAACTAGAGATCTCGTTGATAACGCCTTGGAGAAACACAATTCGATGAAATATGTGCACGCAATCCGAATTGCTGTTCTTGCTGTTCAAGTTGCGGATGGAGCCCTGATTGCCACTTCGGCACCGCCGAACGCTGTGACTTCTGTCGGCCTACTCTCCCTAGTATTAGGAATCGTCATCGGGTCATCACTTATGTTCCTGGCTTTAAGAAGATACTCTCATGAAGTAATTGGAGGGAAGTGAACCACCCGCGAGGTGCTCAGATGCATTCAGACAAGACCCAGGCATCGATAGAGCACCTCTATCGTGAACTTGAGGGCCTCAAACAAAACAACGCAGGCAAGAAGGCTCAAATCGCACAACTCCGAGAACAGATTGAAGCAGCCATCACACAGCGCGATTCGCTCAACGCAGAAGTCAAGGAAATTTTGAACAAGGTCAGAGAACTGAAGTCAATGAGGGATGCTCTCAACGCGAAAGTCAAGGAGCTCAAACAGAAGCGTGATGAACTGAGAAATGCAGCTTCCGAAAAACGGCAGATGCTCACGAGATTGCTTGAGCATGCGCGGGAAATTTCGGAGCAAGTGCAGGGGAGTATGTCTGAACTTTCTAGGCAGATCAGGCAGTTAGAATGGTATATTCAAACCAACGCACTTGCACCAAAGACTGAGAGAAATCTTATCGCGAAAATCGGTACATTGGAAGCCAACTTGACAAAGCATAAGGGACTTGGAAATGTTAGAGACAAGCTCCTTCGGCTGAGGATAGAAGT
>Ga0129298_10000085_pt1 | contig 29614 bp, 35 predicted proteins | sample I19B2metaG_FD_94707 | JGI IMG/M metagenome (GOLD analysis project Ga0129298, IMG submission 94707) | Lake sediment bacterial and archeal communities from Gulf of Boni, Indonesia to study Microbial Dark Matter (Phase II) - ​I19B2 metaG | ecosystem: Environmental > Aquatic > Freshwater > Lake >... | reverse complement strand
GTTCAGAGCCCTGAGAAGCAGAAGTATTCCAACGGAAAATGCAAATTGATATGAAAAATAAATCAATACTGAAATGAGAGCACCTGCTACAAGCACAAGTCTCCTGCTCTTTTCATCAAGCAGCTTGCCGAAAAAGGGCCGGAATAAAATGGCGGCTACCATAAAGATACCCATCATCAACCCTGCGATGGACTTATTCCCTCCAAGATGCATGGCATACAAGGGAATCCCTGTCATCAGCATGTTATTTGCCGTGCTTGTCAATAAGCTGTAAAGTATAATCAGAATATAGTATTTTGTCCACAATTTATTGGAAGTTGCGAGCCGTGTCTGCATTAAAAAAATATTCTCCCTTTAGTACTGGTTGCTTCTTCTTAAATCACTGACGAAAGAGATGGAATAGAAAATACCGGGCTTATCTCATAATAGCATACAATAAAAAGCCTGTAAATTAAAACAAATATCGCGTATTGTGAAGTATGACATTAACAGGCAGGTAAAACATCATTCATAGGATAACTAGATGATTTATGATTAATCTTAGCTGATTTCTAATCGTGAAATGATTCAATTCGCGATTAGAAATTAGCTTCCTTAACGTAGACATAAATCGTAAACTATGTTATTTCGGAGATTGGGATCCTCTCCCTCACAGGAATTTATATAATAAAAAAGACGCGGGTGCGGTTGTGCTTTCTCCGCGTCTGTCCAAAAACCTCCTAGAATTCTTTAAACAGTTCTTTCTTTGCTCCGCATATCGGACACTGTCCCGGTGCCTCGTTTTCCACAGTATGTCCACATATGGGGCAAATATAGAATTTTTCCGAACTTATGTCATTACCTTCTTTTGCAGCTTTTTGAGCCTTTTTGAAAAGTTCTGCATGCTGCTTTTCCGCTTCCACCGCGTAGTGGAATGACCTTTCAGCTTCTTTTTCATTCTGGAATCTGGCCGTTTCGAGATATACAGGGTACATCTGCTCTATTTCATGTAGTTCCCCGTTTAATGCCCCCTGGAGGTTCTCTACCGTATTTGTAAGACCAAATACAGCACCTGCAGGTACGGTATTATCGCCCACCTTATCTTTAAGAACAACAAAATGATTCCTTGCATGAGTCCATTCAGCATAGGATATCGCCTTAAACAACCTGGATATTTTGGGCAGCTTCTCTTTTTCGGCAGCATCAGCCCATATAAGATACCTCATATGCGCCATGCTCTCTCCGCCATAGGCAGAACGCAAAAAATCCGCTGTCATAGCATTATTAACAGCCATCACATCACCTCTTCAATCTTGATACTTTAAAAGCTTTTCGGCTCGAATATAGCAGCTCTAACAGTGACCCCCGCAGGATATTTTCCTGCAGGGGACTGTTAATCCAGAAAGTCCAACTGCTCCTTGCGGTGTTCCTGCTTTTCTTTTGTTTTCTGAAGCGTAGCTTCGTCCATATGGGCCTCATGGTGCTGCAGATAGTGGTCGGTAAACTCCAGATTCCTTTTGATGTTTCTGACTTCATCCACTTCAGCATGTTTCCCGTATGCGACTATATTCTTGAGGTTGTCCATCTGAGATTCTCTTTCCTCCTGGAGCTTGAAAACATTTTTCAGGTTATCCAGGCTTGTGATGCTGGAATTCTGTTCAAGGTGCCTTTGGGTAAGGACATACTTGCCGTTCATTTCCAGCAGAGCTTCTATCCGCCTCTCATTTTGTTTATTGAAATTTTCCCTGCCTTCATCAGGTTTTGAATTATCACTCATTTAGCATCCCTCCCCAAAATATAATCAAAAATATTTTTCCCCGCGTTCCAAATTCTTATCAGGAAACTTATCAATCTTACAATTGATTGAAAAAATCCCGCTAATCCGACATCAGTCTTTTTTCTCCTGTTATTTCCTGTACAGGCTTTATGTTCTGCGTTACCTCCATTGTACCCAGAAACTCTCCATTTTCGTTCAATTTCAGTCACATTTTCTGATTATGAAGCTTAAGCTCCAGTGTCTTGAACAAAATGTTGTTTTCAAGGTGGATATGCTGGAACAAATCCGTCTCCAGTTCCTCAAGCTTTTTAAAGGTCATCCTGTATGTGGCACATCCGTCTTCAGGCACCCAATACTGATCTGTAATCCTTCTAAGCTCCTTAAGTATGTCTCCGGCAGCTTCATGCTCGGCTTCCGTTTCATTCATAACACGGTTTATACTGTCAATCAGTCCGGCAGTCGGATGTTTGTCATAATCTTTTACCATGGGGAATAGAATTTCTTCCTCTTTTATAAGATGTTGTTCCAATTCCGTCTTAAGGTTGTGAAACAGCCTGTGGACCCTTGAGAGGACATCTCCATGATTCTTGCCGTGGACTCGTAAAATCTTTGTTGTAAGCTCACCTAATTCGGGGAGCACTTTTTTTAAATAGTTATGATGTGTTTCAACTATATAATCCGTCAGCTCCGACATGGTCATTTTCCTGAAGTCAATGTCCAGGCTGTTGAACTTTGAAGCATCCTCATATGCTTTTTCAAGTTTTCCCAGAATTGCCGTCTCATCAAGGTGCTGCTCCCTGATAGCATCTGCAAGCGGCCTGTTTCCCCCGCAGCAAAAATCAATGTTATACTCCTTGAAAATCTCACCGGCCTTTGGAAGAATGGATACAATGTCTCCTATATTCTGTGAACCGTTAAATCTACTCATATTTTACCCTCCATCTCATTTTTTAAATCATTGAATACCCCATATCAAGGTAACCTTGTCATATTTACCTTTCCTTAACTTTAATCAAATCATACACTACCAGCTTATTTAAAACTGTGACTGAAGTCATAAAAAAGAAAAAACCGGGGGGTTCCCCGGCTTATCTGCCTTTTCTATTGAATTGACTGCAGAAGCTGCTTCTTATCTAAAATGATCATCTTTTTATGGCCCGCCATCTCGATAATCCCTTCATCCTGTAAAAGGCTCAGTTTGCGGCTTACCGTTTCCCTCGCAACTCCGATATAGTTTGCTATCCCCTCACGGCTTAGCGGAAGCTCTATCATGATGCCCCTCGGATGCTCCCTGCCATATTTCTGTGTATACCTGAAAACCTTGACCTGACCTTTGTTTATGATTATCAGGTTGTCAGGGCGGCTTCCCTCCATGATTATCAATTCACCTTTAATGAAATCCTTATGAATGATCAGGCCCGCAACCCTGTCCATCTCAGCCGGATCCAGGGTGGAAAACACCGGCACCCTTCTGACGCAAAGTTGATTTTTACAGCTTTCACAGCCACATGCACCACGGTCCATCGCTTGAAAACCTCCCTTCAGGCTTGACAGCCGTTATTTTTCCCTTTTCCTGCACACCGGGCAGCTTTGAAGAGCCAGCGGTATCTCCAGTCCACAGGCATCCATGAGTTCTTCATTCACGAGTATTTCTGATGTCGGCCCGTCTGCTGCAATTTCACCGTTCTTTATCACAATGGTTCTTTTACATAATTCAAACACCATATCGAGGTCATGGCTTGTAATGATTTTTGTATGTTCAAAGCCTTGAAGCAGCTTCATGATACGCCGTCTTGATTTCGGATCCAGTGCTGCCGTGGGCTCATCCATTACAAGGATGTCCGGCTGCATTGAAAGCACGGATGCTATTGCCGCAGCACGCTTTTCCCCTCCCGACAGCTTGAAGGGGGCGCGGTCTTTAAGGTGAAGTATCCCTACCATTTCAAGCGCCTGCAGTACGCGTTTTTCCACTTCCTTTTCATCCAGCTTGCAATTACGGGGGCCAAAAGCCACGTCATCGTATACTGATGTCATAAAAAGCTGATCGTCAGGATCCTGGAAAACCATACCCATTTTGTGGCGGATCAAGGGAAGGGTTTTTTTCGTCATAAGCACTTCGCCCACCCTGACTTCACCCACGCATGGGAAAATTATCCCCATGAGCAGCATCAGCAGAGTTGACTTTCCAGCCCCGTTTGCCCCTATTATCCCTACTGATTCACCGTGATGTATGGTGAACGAAATGCCGTTTACCGCCCTGTGTCCATCAGGATATATGTAATGAAGATCCTTTACCTCGGTGATGTGATGACTCATCTATACTCCCCCATTAAAAACGAACCTATAAGCATAGGAATATTGTAAACTCCGGCTGCAGCAAAGAATAGAATCCATATCACAAGGAAAGCCATATCCCCCGTTCCAGTTCTTTTGTTCCCGCCGGTATTGTATTCTCCTGAAAAGCCTCTTAAGCACATTGCCTGATATACGCGCTGTGCCCTTTCAAAAGTGCGAAGTATAAGCTGCCCTGTCAGCGGCCCCCAGGCATTTCTGTGGATTCCCTTTTGTCCTGGAGAGCGCAGTGAATAGGCACGCAGTATTCTTGCAACCTCCCCCGCCAGGACGGATATGTACCGGTAGGTCAGGAGCAGTTGAAGGACGAACAGGCGTGGAACTCCGAGCATTCGAAAAGCGGCAGCCAGCCTGTCCATTCCTGTTGTAGCAATAAGCAGAAGTCCTGCGGTCACTGTCAATCCGCATTTTAAAAATATTGAGAGAAATGTGATCCACCCTTCTGATATTTCCAGCCCACCCAGGGTGACAGCCTGATGGTCGAACAGAGGGTTCAATATTCCAATGCCTATAATCAAAGGCTCTACAAGCAGTACTCTTTTAAGTATGGGCCATACCGGGAGCTCCGCCAGTATGAAAATAACTACCGGATAAAGAATGAGCGGCAGCAGCCCGATTATCTCATAACGCCCAAAGGAAATAACCGTAAAAAGGTAAGCTGCGGTTACAAGCAGCTTGACCATGGGGTGCATGCGGTGTATCCGGGTTTCCTTGCGTGCCAGATCGTCCAGAAGTCTTAAATTGTATAAAGAATCTGTAATGCTGTTCATTTTATGTTATCAATTCCTGATCAAAGATTTTTGCAGGCTGAATTCCTGGTTTGTAGTCAATCAGGAAGAAGTCCTTTTCTTTATTCTTTTAAGAATACTGAATAACAGCCCTAAAAGGACTGCTAGAGCAATTGTTGCAAATCCTCCGATCAGCCCTGCCGCGCTTGCGGCGCCGTTTGCAGCGGGCCACTGTTCTTTGCCCGGATCAGTATTCTGTTTTTTCATTCTTTCAGAGTCCCTGAAGCTGTAATCAGGCATGATTGCAATCCTGCTCTGAAACTCTGAAAATACCCTGTGGATACCGTATGATACTGCAAGCGTATCCCGGCCTGAAAGCTTTGCCACAGACCACTCAAGCCCATCCGGATCGGAAGAGGCAAACCAAGACAATATTCCCCCGGTAATCACTGCAGCAGCAGCAAAACCGATTAAAATCCTTTTCATGGGCATACTGCCCGGTACCTGCCCGGAATCACCCATTGCGATAATTTCAGGACGCGCTTTCCAGAGGAAGGAAACAACAGCTGCCGTCACAAGACCTTCAACTATGCCAACAGCAAGGTGAATCGGCTGCATGAGCATCACAAAGGTCCCGAAAGGCAGTTCTGTCTTCCCGGAAAACAGCGTTTCAAGCACTACACTGAAAGCTCCAAGCTGGAGTCCTGCAACAGCTGAAAATATAGATGCCGTAAAAATCCGTTTCACCGAGTATCCTTTGCGTATAAAAATCCTGTAAACAAGAGGGTAGGCAATGAAGCAGGTTAAAACCCCGAGGTTGAAAACATTGCATCCGTACGCCAGCAAGCCCCCGTCCGCAAAAAACAAAGCCTGTATCAAAAGGACGGATGCCATGGTAAGCATTGCCGCATATGGACCAAGCAGCACCGAAAGCAGTATTCCGCCTCCGATATGGCCGCTGGAGCCTGTTCCCGGTATGGAAAAATTTATCATCTGGGCTGCAAAAACAAAGGCCCCCATCACTCCCATCAGAGGAATTCTCTTTTCATCCATATCATCCCGGATTTTTTTCATTGAATAGGCAGCCGCTCCTGCAGCAGCAGCCCACATGGTCCCACCAACGGCGGGTGAGATTAAAGCATCCGCCATGTGCATAATTATCAGCTCCCATATAAAAATAAATAACCCATGAAGGGTGTAGTCAATTTCCAGTCCCTTCATGGGTCTGATCAGTGGTTTTCTCAAACGTGCGTCTTTGAAACCTTCTGGTTTCATTTATCAGAATCTAATATAACATAATTTTTCCCTAGCTGTCAAATATTAAGGCCTGCTGAGCAAAGCTCCGCCCTCACTGCCTTTTTTGTCCATCCCTCCATTGTTTCAGGGTGCTGCGGGCCTCGGATATTGTCACTGCAGTGTCGGAAAATTCGAATTTGTCCTTGTCCTGCAGTATTTCCATCAGATGTCCTATCCTCGGCAGTCTCAGGTTTGCATTCCTCAATACGGTTTTTTCACGGAACACCTCCTTTGGGGAGCCTTCCAGTATGACCTCCCCTTTATCCAGCACATAGGCATGGCCACAGTAAATGGGTACAATATCAATATCATGGGTTGATATGACTACTGTTATTCCAAGCTCACTCTGCGCTCCCTGAAGAAGCCTCATTATATCACTTGTGCCTGCCGGATCAAGTCCTGCCGTGGGTTCATCCAGTATCAGCACCTCCGGTTCCATCACAAGGACGCCGGCTATGGCCGCACGTTTTTTCTGCCCGAAGCTTAGGGAATGTGTGGGCTTGTCCTTGAGATGAGAAATCCCTGTTTTCACAAGGGCAGTCTCAACTCTCCGGCGCACTTCCTCTTCAGGCAGCTTCATGTTTATTGCGCCAAAGGAAACATCCTGGTACACACTGGCGGAAAACAACTGGCTGTCGGGATCCTGGAATACAATTCCCACGCTTTTACGCAGCTCCTTCAAGCCTTTGTGGGAATAATCCAGAGGTTTGCCTTTGAATGAGACACTCCCTGAGGCAGGTCTGAGTATCCCGTTAAAATTCAGGAACAAAGTAGATTTGCCGGCGCCATTGCCTCCCAGCACAGCTGTGGTTTGCCCCTGTCTGACCCTGATATTCACGTCCTTCAAGGCAAATACCCCGTCTGCATACCTGTATTTGAGGTGTTCTGTTTCAAGTATGTAATTATCCTTCATGGCAATCCTCCTGTTAATCTTCTTGAAAGCACTAAAGTCAGAATCAGCAGAAAGTTTATTAAAACCGCAGCGATATACTCAGTCCATCCCGTTTCATATTTCTCTTCAATTACCTTAAGCTCCCCGTCGTAACCCCTGGATTCAAGAGCCGTATATAGCTCTTCCGAGCGTTTATAGGCACGCATAAAAAGCGTGGTGGCAAGGGATGCAAGAGAGTGGTGGCCTGATGAAAGGCTTGAATAACCCAGCCTGGAATTCTGAGCTGTAAAAATTGTGTTTGCTGTCTCAAGCAGTACAAAGATAAACCGGTATACCAGTCCCATCAATTCTATTAAAAGCTTCGGCAGCTTAAGCCGGCTAAGCGCTGAAAGCAAGCTCACCATAGGTGTATTTAGAGATAAATAATAAAGGCAGGAAGAAGCTCCCAGGGCTTTAAAAAAGAGACGCGCCGCATTTATAATCCCTGTACCGGATACACCCACATATATTCCGTATAAGGAAAAAGAAAATAAAAATTCGTCCCGGTTTTGCGAAACATTTACTGGAACGGTTAAAACGCCCACAACCAGGAACAGCATCGGAATCAAAAGAAGCCTTGCGAAAACCCGGGATGGAATGCGCCCGGTAAAAACAGTTATACCCCACATGATTGCAAGCACGGTAACGGATATGACTGTCGAATCGGCCCAAATACAAACTCCAAGCGTCAGCAAGGCAAAAAAAACCTTTTGAAGCGGGTCTTTGCGTCTCAATGCTGAAATATAAGCATATTGGTCTATGTTGATCATGGTTTCTCCCTGTCTGCCTTCTTCCGGCCTCTCACATACCCAAGATAATAACCGATCAAACCAGCGCCCAATGCCGCCTGAACGGAAAATATCAGGCTTTCCACCTCACTGCTCGGGGGCTTCCAGACAGACGAGAACCAGGGCTTGTAATCCGATCTGATTTCCAGTATTGCCTTTTCGGCTTTGTCGTCTGTTCCCGCGAACTCGGCTTTTTTCAAAAAGAACAGCGGCATAGCGGCAAGAGAGACTGCTATCACTATAAGGATAAGATTTTTTATACTTCCTTTTTTGTTTTTATTATCTTCTTTTGAAGAATCCATCTCAAATCTGCTCCTCCTTTGAGAGTATTTTCAAATCCTTCAGTTCATCCTTGCTGTGAGCCGCTATCGCATTGAATATCAGCACTGTCAGTATCCCCTCGCTGACAGCCAGCGGTATCTGCGTAACGGCAAATATACCCATGAACTTTACCAGGGATGCCGTGAAGCCTCCTGTCTCTGAAGGGAAGGCAAGAGCAAGCTGTACCGAGGTGGTTATGTAAGTGGATAAATCGCCCAGCGCTGCTGCAAGGAATACTGCGAGCCACTGAGGACCCTTCGCCTTTTTTATCAGCTTATAGGCTGCATATGCGGTAACAGGCCCGACTACTGCCATGGAAAATGTGTTTGCCCCGAGAGTGGTAATACCTCCATGTGCAAGCAGGAGTGCCTGGAAAAGCAAAACAATCAGGCCTAAAACGCTCATCGCAGAAGGTCCGAAAAGTATTGCCCCCAGTCCGACTCCTGTCGGATGCGAAGAGCTTCCGGTAACAGATGGCAGCTTGAGAGCTGAAAGTACGAAAGTAAAAGCTCCTGAAAGTGCAAGCAGCATTTTCAGTCTTGGATATTCTCTGACAGTTCTTTGAATTGAAAACAATCCCATGCCTATGAACGGAATTGTAAGGACACCCCATGAAACACACCACACCGGGGGTAGGAACCCTTCCATGATATGCATGGCAAAAGCCGCTTCAGGCATCAATGCAAAAACTGCCATAATGCAAATAACAGCTTTGTGTTTTCCTGACATAACAACCACCCCTGTATAAAATAATAAAACCCCTTAACCGAATGTCAAGAGGTTATGGATATTTAAATACACACTGTGAAACCATACCTGCACCCCCCTATCACTCGTAGAGCAACCGTGCTGTAAAACAGGCAGGTCTTCTGGCTCAAGCATCATCAGCACACCAACCTTCCCGGAAATCAACCGTTCTCCAGTGGCTTTCAAGTGTACCTCCTCTTATACAGCGGCGGGACCGCGCGGGACTTTCACCCGACTTCCCTATCAACAATAATATTACATTATCATTATTACCTGTTTCCAATATTCAGTTATTATAGAGACCAACTGCAAAATGTAAAAATACTTGATTTTGCCTTTACAGGCCGTAGTTTTTATTGGTTCGGTCTCAATAATAATAGTATACTAAATGTTAAAAAATATAACAAGTGTTTCCTGGGTAGCAAAAAGGCGGGTTAATAGAAATTCCTCCTGTTTTTACCAATTATATTTTTAAGCCTGCTGCCAAGAATATAATGTGATGGGTTCGTGTTTTTTAAGTTAAATTCTCAACTATTATAAAATATAAAAATTGAAGGGTATGATAAAATGACCAGAACCAAAAAAAGTATTAAACTGCCGGCACTGATTCTTATCATAATTTTTGTACTCACTGTTCCCCATATGCCTTCCTTTGCCCAGGCAGGAGGAGGCACATTCAGCTATACCGTCGCCGGAGGAGATACCTTCTATTCTCTTTCACTAAGATTCGACACCTCCATAGCAGATATCTCAGCAATGAACCCAGGAGTATCCCCCGATAACCTCTCAATAGGTACCAGACTTAGAATAACAGCAGGTGATGGAGTGTATATTTATTTTATACAATCCGGCGATACACTTTCCAGAATTGCCGTGAAATTCAACTCAACGGTTGGTGCACTTACACGGCAGAATTATATACGTGATCCCAACATGATATACACGGGTGAGGTTCTGGCGGTTCCCGTCACCTACAGGTTCCCGGGAGAATTTGAAAGACAGCAGGCGATATGGATGCAGTGGCCGTCAGAGGTTTACAACAGCAATGGCCGCCCCGTCAATCCAACCATGGTAAATATCATACAAAAATTCAGCCCATATACTGCAGTGAACCTTATGGTACGCAGCACCGACGAAATGAACCAGGTGCAGTCCATATTCCAGTCAAGCGGGTTTTCCGGGAATAATGTTACATTTTATGTAATGCCTCATCTGTCGATATGGGCAAGGGATGTAGGTCCGCTTTACCTCAAGGACAATCTGAACAACCTGGGAGTGGCGGATTTTGATTTCAATAACTACGGCAGGGGCGGCAACCAGTATTATATACAGGGTGAAAGACAGGTAGACTCCCTAACCGCCCAGTGGCTGGGGCTGCCGGTGATCAGTTCGAACATGGTATCGGAGGGTGGGGCGATAGAGTCCAACGGAAGCGGCACCATCATGGTAACGGAGTCGGTTGCCTTAAGCCGCAACCCCGGTATGAGCAAACAGCAAATCGAAGCTGAATATAAAAGGGTTCTGGGTGTGAAAAAAATCCTGTGGCTGAAAAAGGGCCTTTCTGAGGATGATGCCATTACAGGTGGTCATATCAACGAGATAGCCCGATTTGCAAACCCGGATACCATTCTTCTTGCACAGGTCCTTCCGGATGACAGGTATGCAAATTCAAATTCGAGTGAGTCATATCTGCGGATGGAAGAGAACTACAATATTCTGTCGAACTCTACCGACCAGGACGGAAGGCCTTTCCGTATAATACGGATTCCAATGCCTCCCACTCTTTACAATGTACCTGACAGTGTAACAGGAAAAATACCCCTGCGCAGTTATCTGAACTATGCCGTTACAAACGGCGCGGTCCTGATGCAGAGCTATTGGAAACCGGGACGTGCAGACACCTTAAGGTCCACAGAGGCACAGGTTAAAAGCATACTTCAAAGTGTATATCCCGGACGTGATATAATCGGAGTGGATCCGGAAAGTGTAAACCTTTGGGGCGGAGGTATCCATTGCGTCACACAGCATATGCCTGCAAAGTAGGTACAAAGAGTGAAAAGCGGGGTTCATGTGAACCCCGCTTTTCTATTTCATATACATTCCGGATATATCGCCCACCCATTTGTCATAAGCAGCGACAAGCCTGTCTTCAAGCTCGTCCTTTTCAGGATCTACCTTGTCGGCTTCCTTCTCAAACCACTCAAGAATGGTTTTCAGCCCTTCGCCAAGGGTAATTCCGGCGTTGAAGCCCGGTACATCCCTTTTGATTTTGGTGTTGTCAAATATCCCGGCATAGCTCTTCTCATAATATAAATGGTTGAAAAGGTTCGGAGCCGCCTTGCAAAGCAATTCTGAGGATATATGGCGTATGTCGGGCTCCCTGCCCACGAGCTTCCCGAATTCCAGGTACAGGTCCTCCCATATGTGCCTGTCTTCATTTGTAATATGGTAGCACTGCCCATATGTTTTTTTATTACCTACCACACCCACAAAGCCTTTTGCAAGATCCGGCACAAATGTGAAGCTCCACGGCGTAGTTCCGTCTCCGAACATTATAAGGGGCTTGCCCTTCCTGATCCTGTCCACTATGCCGTAGTTCTGCCTTAGTACTCCTATATTTGCCGCTCCCACACCGTATGTCAGAGAAGGTCTGACAATCGTAACGTTCAGCTTCTCCTGAATAGCCTCCCTATTTATGTATCTTTCCATTTCTGCCTTATTGAAAGCGTATCCGAAAGCCGGATTATCAAAAAGCTCTTCCCCGTCTTCTGAAACAGGCAGGCTATTGTACGGGCGTTTGTAGGCCGCCACGCTGGAACATATCACCAGCTGCTCCACACGCCCCCTGAAAGCTCTCAAAGTCGACTTTGCATCTTCTGCATTGAAACAGATCATGTCTATGACAACATCAAATTTATGTTTTCCCATGGATGCTTCAAATTCTTCCCGGTTTGACCTGTCACCCACCAGCTGTTCTACATGCCCCTTAAAATCCAGGCTTTTTTTTCCCCTGTTGAAGGTGGTCACTTCATGGTTCTTCTCCAGAAGCTGGCTTACTATCGACCTGCTGATTACTCCTGTTCCTCCGAGTACCAATACTTTCATGTTCCGTCCCTCCCTTACATGTATGAATTATAAAGACATTTATCAATCAAAGTCAATGTGTACCTGGCTCCAAGCCCCGCATATATTATTTTATTGTACTTTCATCACTAAAACAATCCTTGTGGCCAAAAATGAGGAAAATACTCCAATCGAATCCAGTTATCCGGATTCATATTTTTCCTTTGAATATTTTCATTCATTATGTTAACCTTTTTATATGTCTGTAATTATATTTTTTTGCGATGCCACGCTTTTACAGGCTGCCAATTTTATGTGTTTATATCCAGGGGGTTTTTATGTGTAAAAAATTCATTCTTTATATGCTGTTTCTTTGTATTGCAACAGTTATAAATCCCTGCAGAACATTTGCGGATAATAATATTTCCAATACCAATGTCTACATAGATGTTAATGGACAGAGGCTTTATCCTGATGCTCCTCCCATTCTCAGCAACGACAGGACTCTTGTACCGGTGAGAGGAATTTTTGAAAAACTGGGAGCAGATGTGGAGTGGTATGATGACCAGAAAATCGCAGTCGTAAATTACAACAACACTACAATAAACCTGCAGGTAGACAATCCTGTAGCGTCCATAAACGGAGTGCAGAAACAAATGGATGTGCCTCCTATGATATACAACAACAGGACCATGATACCCCTGCGTTTTATTGCGGAGAACCTCGGAATGTCTGTACAGTGGGTTGGAGAAGCCAATCTGGCAACCATAACCGAGTCTTCATATTTCAACAACCTGCCTGCAAAAACCATACTCGGTTATACTACAAACGACTACAAGGGTGATGTGGATTCATACAATTCACTGTCGAAATACACCGGCAATGTAACCAGCATTGCAGCGTTTGCATATCAGATAGACTTCGACGGGAGCTTGAAACAAACCACCCAGCCCCAGAATGACACAGTGAAGCTGGCAAATTCAAATAATGTGAAGTCTTTGGTACTGATTCACAATTTTTATAAGGGTGGTTTCGACCGGAACCTTGCAGATACGGTATTATCCGATCCTGCAAAGCGTACAGCCCTGATTCACAACATACTTGTAACCATAAGCAGGGAAGCATATGCCGGAATTAACGTGAATATTGAGAATGTGCCCTGGAACGACAGAGACAACTACACAGCTTTTGTGAAGGAATTGAAAGAGACACTGACACCTTATGGCTTCCTTACAACTCTTTCCATCCCAGCAAAAACCTATGACAGCCAGAGCGGTGACAACTGGAGCAGAGGCTTTGATTACAGCGCTCTCGGCAAATACGCCGATCAGATACTTATTATGACCTATGACGAACACTTCTTTGGAGGAAATCCGGGACCTGTGGCTTCAGAGCCTTGGGTAGACAGGGTTATGAGTTATGCAACACAAAACATCCCTTCAAACAAGCTGCTCCTTGGCATTGCAGCCTATGGTTACGACTGGTCCTCTGTTGGAAACAAGGTTGTTATGTATAAAAACGCCGACAGCCTTATATCAAGCCAAAATACGCAAAGCCAATGGGACAGCAGTTCCCTCTCGCCATACTTCACCTACTTTAAGGACGGCGTGACCCATACCGTGTGGTACGAAAACAGCACCAGCATATCGGACAAGCTGGACCTCGTAAGCAAGTATCATCTCGGAGGTATAGGTATATGGAGGATGGGCTTTGACAATGATGATTTCTGGACTGCAGTGAAAAATAAACTGGGTTGAAATATAGTTATAAAAAAATAAGCCGTACGGCTTATTTTTTTATTCAATAATCTCAAGATAGGTGGCTTCTGCATCCTCATCAAACTTGGCAGGGCTTTGTGCAGCATTTTTACCGCCTGATGAAGGATTGATGCTGTTGTTCTTGGTGTCAGCATTCTTTGCCGGGGCGGGGCTCACAGTATCCTTTTTCGGAGACACCTGTGGTTTGGGGCTCGGGCTTGCGGGATTACTCTTATCTGTCCCCTGCTTTACCTTGTTTTTCGCAGCATCACCTGCGGGAGGCACTTCCTTGCTTATCAATGCTGGGCTTCTTGGAAATGGTGCATTAAACTGGAAGTTTCCCTTGAAATCCTTTTGTTCTTTTCCGTTTATTGTAAACTTAACCTTCTCTATTTCCTTCAACTCCGTAAGTGAATTTACTATTGAATAAATAGTCACCTGTTCTGCCGCTTTTCCTCCGGGATGTTTATCAATGAAATCCTTCGTAAAATCGACTGTTGCAACTCCGGCATTTATACTGACCGGTCCCCTTAGAGCAGCAGAGGAAGGTATCGTAGCTTTAAGTCCGCCTTCGGAGGACGGTCCTTTTATAAGTTCCCTTACAATAGTGGAAGCGAGATTGCTTACACTTTTTTTGGCTTCACTGACAGGAATATACCTTACCTCAAGTTTTAGCCTGCTATTGTCTTCACTCCCAAAATACAGGTGTATAGGCACTTTATCAGTAAGTTTTCTGGCTTCATCCTCATTCATTACCACACTGCTTACAGGGTGGAGTTCATCATTGTTTTTCTGTAATCCAAGCTTTTGTAGTATGCTGCATCCTGAAAATAAAGTTATTACCATAAAGCATATGGTGAAAACACCGATCAATTTACGCATTACCCGGCCACCTCGCATTTTATACTGTTGAACAACGGCATACGGTTCACATGATTTGAATCCTTTTCAAATACAACTCATTTCCCCTCGTAAAAGCTGGAAAAAATCCCTCCAACTTGTTTACCCTGCCGTATGTCATCCCTATATGATATTTTTATGCCGGTGGCACTTTCAGTATTCTTTTTATGGAAAATTTTTGTCCGAAAAAATTAGTATGTACTGTTTGAGGTACCCCCCTGTAGAATAGCCTCTGTGGAACTTGTCCCCAGCCTTGAACAACCGGCTTCTGCAAATTCAACAGCCTGCTGGAAGGATTTGATCCCACCGGAGGCTTTTAATCTGACCTTGGGACTTACCGAATTTTTCATTATTACAATATCTGCAAGTGCTGCTCCTCCTCCATTGAAGCCGGTGGAAGTTTTTACAAAATCCGCTCCGGCCTCCTCCGATAGCCTGCAGGCATAAGCTTTCATCTCATCACTTAAAAGGGAAGTCTCAATAATTACCTTCAATAACGCTCCTCTTTTATGTGCTGCTTCTACAACGCTTTTTATATCCTCTCTTACAAAATCCATATCCCCTGACAGTAATCTTCCGATATTAATCACCATATCCAATTCTACCGCACCGTTTTCCAATGCTTCCAACGCTTCAGCCACCTTGCAGCCCGTAGTCGTAGACCCGTGAGGAAACCCGATGACGGTGCTTACTGCAACTCCCGAGCTTGCCAGCAACTTCTTTGCCATAACTACATGGCTTGGTTTGACACATACGGAGGCAACACCGTATTTCACTGCAATGCTGCATTCCCTTTCGAGATCCATGTCTGTGGCTTCAGGCTTTAGGACTGCATGGTCGATCATTCCGGCAATAGTCTTTTTATCCAACTGAAATCTCCCCTTTTGATTCATATGATTCTGGTATATTGGCAGCGAATCATTTTTGGTTTACATGGCTTTTGTATATTTGTCGGCAAAACAGCTGGCACAATAACTGTCGGGTTTGATTCTGGGTATGAAGTCAAGTCCGTTTACCATACCCACCATTTCGTTTATCAGTGCCTTTGTTTCGCCATGGGTGCCTACATCTATATGAAATTCAAAGGTCACACCCTTGGATTTGCTGTTTTTGCCCACCGCCGAACGGATCCTGTCCATCCTGTCGCCCTCCAGCATATAGGCCAGCTGCAGGCTCGCACAGGTTTCCATATAGATTTTTTCCCTGAGGTTCCTGATAACCCTTGGAACTTCATTTCTGTGCAAAAACCCAACTGCGCCCTTCCCTATGCGGTGAACATGTATACAAGTGACAAAAACGCTTTTTCCTCCCACCTGTGAGTCTGTACCGATAGATATTTTATAAGAGCTGTTTGTATCATTTTTAATGAAGTTAATAATGTCGCTGCAAACATCGTCAAGCGTCATTGAATGCTTCTGCAGGCTTTGGAACAGGGTATTTTCGTCAAATGTAAGCGAACCGCCTAGTAACATAGCTTCATCCTCCGTTGCCGATACCGTATCACGGTTTTTGTATTAAAAAGACCCTGTGGTATTTTACACCAGAGGGTCGACTATACATCGATAAAGTCAGCTATACCATATTTTGAGACAGAGTCAGAGCACCGCCAAATTATATGAACCCGCACTCTTATCCGCTTCATACTGATTCTCCCTTTCAAGTGCCATTTCACATAATTTATTTCTAGAAATAAATCATGCTTTCGGCAAGTTTTATAGGATGTGCTTTTAACATTAAAAAAGTATAAATTTGTTATGCCGAAAAGCATCAGCCATATGTTTTCATGCTAACATAACGGAAAAATAAAATCAAGCGTATAAGTTTTACAATAGTGTTAAAAGCTCAGGCTGCATGGTTTACAATTTATATCCGGGCTTATATCAATCATAAACCGTATGGTTGATTCATATTAAAAAAACAAACTGTCTATCCTGTCCTTGTCGAATCCAATTACAATATTTCCATCAATATCCAGTACAGGAACACCTCTTTGCCCTGATTTGTTCACCATTTCCGATGCAGCACTCCTGTCCTTCGAAACATCGACATCCTGGTATTGTATGTTTTTGGAATCCAGATATTTCTTAGCCATAGAGCAGTACGGGCATGTTGGTGTCGAGTAAACCTTTACAGTCATATCAGTTCCTCCTTGATTCAATTCCAGACAAGGTGTTACTTGCCCGGGCAATGTTATTCTATGCAATTTCAGTGATATAAATTCATGCCTGTTCTACAGGCTTCGTACATACTCTATGATCTTCCTGCCTGCCATAGCTCCCTGTCCTACTGCAGTAGATATCTGTTTAAAGCTGCCTGTGCAATCACCTGCTGCAAACAGTCCGTCCAGGTTGGTCTGCTGATATTTGTCCACCACAATTGAATTCCCATCGGCAACAATCCCTAGTTTCCTTGCAAAATCCAGGCTTGATGCACTGTCATAAGCTACAAACAGCCCCTCGATATCTTCACTTGTCCCGTCATTGAAAAATATCCTCTGCAGGAAATCTCCGCCGTCAAGCTTCAAGAGCGGCTTACTGTTGACTTTGAAGCGTCCTGCCTGGTCTTTGAACTTGTCAGACAATAAAAGCTCCCTGCCGTTCGTGTATATGGTTATGTCCTTCGTATATGTTTCCAGCTCAACTGCTTCATGGATTGCATAATCCTTGAAGCCAAGTACTCCTACTTTCAAATTGTTATAAAAAAATCCATCACAGGTGGTACAATAGCTCACACCTTTTCCCTCGAATTCTGCCAGGTTTTCCAGCTTCGCCTTTACCTGGGGCTGCCCGGTTGCCAGAAGAACCGCTTTTGATACATACGTTTCCCGTGCTGTCATCACTTTAAAAAAGTCATCCTTTTCGACCGAGATCACTTCATCGTCAAGTATCTCTACTCCAAGCCTCGAAGCCTGTTTCTCACCTTCCTGCAGGAGAAATTCCCCGCTTATAGTATTCGAAAAGCCGAAGTAATTGTCAATTTTCCCGGCTTTCCTGATGGCGCTGTCATCCTTGCCTATAACCAGAGTTTTCAAATTCGCCCTGATAGTGTATAACGAAGACGATGTTCCTGCCGGCCCCTTGCCAATTATCACAACATCATACATTGTCCATCTACCCCTATCCCATACAGACTTAACATATACCCGCCTGCACTAAAATATTTTTTCTATAAAAATCAAACCTCATTTATAAATCACATGATACTATTTCCTGTTTATAAAGCGTTCGACCATGATACCTGCAACAGTACCATCCCCAACTGCCGTAGCTATCTGGCGGATTTCCTTTTTCCGGACATCACCGGCGGCATACACTCCGGGTACATTTGTCCTCATATCCCCGTCAGTAATAATATAGCCGTTTTCATCAAGTCCTACCTTACCCCTGAACAAATCAGTTTTGGGCTGCATGCCGATGTACACAAACAAGCCTTCAGTTTCCAGCTCCCTGACCTCTTTTGTCTTGACATTTTCTATTATAACACTTTTTACAAAATTTTCTCCGTTGATCTTCTTTATCTGGGAATCCCATATCACACTGATGTTTGGGTTCTTTAAAACCTCGTCCTGTGCAGCTTTTGATGCATTGAAATGATCCAGATGGTGTACTATCGTGACATGTTTTGCATACCTTGTCAGAAAAACTGCTTCATCCATCGCAGAATTTCCTCCGCCTACCACAAGAATATCGGCATCCTGGTACATTGCTCCATCACAGGTCGCACAGTAATGCACCCCTCTTCCCCGGAAATCCCGTTCACCCTCCGCAGGAAGTTTCCTGGGGGTTGCCCCGGTAGCTATTATGACAGCTTTTGCATAATAGTCTGTATCCTCGGCTTTTACATACTTTTCTTCACCTTCAAGGTTTACCTCAAGCAGTTACTTCATATCATCCATCTGTGCTCCGAAATCTACAGCCTGTTTTTTCATATTTTCCATAAGGTCCATACCACGTATAACACCATTGGTTCCCGGGTAATTTGCAACATGGAAGGTAGTGGACACCTGCCCCCCCGGTACTCCTTCATCAACGGCTATCGTAAGCAGTTTGGCCCTGGCTGCATATATTGCAGCAGACAACCCGGCAGGCCCGGCCCCGAGAATCAAAACATCACAGTGAATCTTTTCCCGTTCTTTTCTCAGGCAGTAACCGCCCAATACGCCTTCTATCGTTTCTCTCAGTTCAGGCTTGCTTATGTAGCCTGTCAATCTGGAGCATACTTCCTCACCGTTATTAAAAAACAGAAGCGTCGGGCTGCTTTTTATATTGTATTTCTCTGCAAGCTGCCTGTTGTGCTGTCTGAAAACCCGGACAAACTTCATCTGCCCGTCATATGTTTCCGCCATTCTCTCAAAGATAGGCGCCAGTGCCGTACACGGCGGGCAGTCTTCGGAATAGAAATCAACCAGCACGGGCAAAGCATTTCTCAACACTTCATTTTCAAAGTCCTGACTGTTAATATAAACTACCCTGCTGTTCATATTCTCCCTCCTACTTCAAGCTTTTTGCGAGCCCCAGCATTTTGTCCTCGCTTATTGGTCCTACTACAAAATCATAAATGCTGCCATCCCTGTTGATAATATATGTAGTCGGTATGCCCGTTACATTGTATGCATTTCCAACCTTCCCGTCCTTGTCCAGCAAAGTGTAGAAAGTATATTTGTTGCCGGCAAGGAAGTTTTTAACCACATCTGCATTTTCACCTTCATTTACGGTGAGCAGTACGGCATCATTCCCTTTTACCAGCTCCTGATTCGCCCTGTTGAGTCCAGGCATTTCAGCCTTGCACGGCGGGCACCAGCTGGCCCAGAAATTCAGGAATACAACTTTTCCCTTGTAATCGGATAGCTTTACGGCTTTACCGTTTAGATCGTTCAAAGTAAAATCCGGAGCTTTTTTGCCGGATGACTGGGCTTTATCGGCAGTACCTGTGTTCAACTGCGGCGGCTGAATAGCATTACTGTTTGCCTTGTTCTTGCTGTAGACAGTGTATGCCGCTGCCAGTACAAACACTATTACTAACGCCCACAATACCAAATTCCCAGCTTTTTTCATTATATCATCCCCTTAAAATACATATATATCGATATCCATAATTTATAACCCTACAGTCAGGCAACTATAAAATCCCGTTCAAGTATTTGAGACTATCGGTGAAAACAAATATTCCCGCCAGTATTAATACAATACCCGAAAAAATGTTTATTATTCGATTGTATCTTTGTACCTTTTTAATATAGTCATTTACTTTTTCAAATAATACCGCCGACAGTAAAAATGGTACTCCCAGTCCGGCTGAGTACAGGAAAAGCAGGATGATTCCCTGGGTAACAGTGTCGGAATTACCTGCCATAAGCAGTGCCGGGCCTAAAAAAGTTCCCACGCATGGTGTCCAGCTGAATCCGAAAACTCCGCCAAAAAGCATGGAATTAAAAAACCTCAGCTCTTTGAATTCATACCCGATTCTTTTTTCCATGTTCAAAAAGCCTATTTTCAGAATACCCATGAAGTTTAGTCCGAAGAGTATCATTATAATGCCGCTTATCTTTCTCACAGCATTGATATGCTCCTTGAGAAAACCTCCCAGTACCGTAGCTGTCGCTCCCAGCAATACAAAGACAATTGTAAATCCTGCCACAAAAGCAATGGAGTTCATTATAAGCCTGCTCTTTCTGAGGTCCGTAGCCGTGTTCTCTTCACCGGATATACCGGCCAGGTAAAAGAAGTATATCGGCAGCATGGGCAAAATGCACGGTGATACGAATGTAAGTATGCCTTCTGCAAAGCTTAAAATAAATGAATAGTACATAATATACCCCCTATAGGTATTTTACAATGCCTCTTTATCAATGTCAATAAAGTTTTTGGCATGTTGCCTTCAAATCCGGGCTGGTTTTTTCAGCTGCAACAATACCGCGATCAATACCTGGCTTAATGTCCCTGTCAGGTACTGTAGTACATGTTTTCTCAGGCTCCCTTTCAAAAAGCACAATGTTAATTGTACCTTTGGCCATAGGAGCCCTTATAGGGGCACGGGACGGGGCCAGACTCTCAAACCGGTTCACGGCATCTGGATTATCCGGAGCCTGGCGACAACTTTAGGACTTGTAGGCATCCGGATCTTCCTGATGGCTTTTTAACGCCTATCTGTTATACTTGAATCTGTTTTCCGAAACAGATTTCCATACTTCGTCACACGCTTTCAAAGTATCCTCCGATAGGGTGCCTTTTTCAATGGAGGCAGCATTCTGCTCAAGCTGGGAAGTACTTGTCACTCCGGCAATTATGGAATCGACATGAGCCTGTGAGGCGCACCAGCGCATTGCTAATTCAAGTACCGTTATCCCTGCTTCATCTGCGATATCCTTAAGCTTCGCGAGTGCATTGAAGTTTTCATCCGTCCAATACCTGTCCTTATACGTCGTATTTACATCAAACCTTGTATCGGCGGCAGGTTTTCCGGGCAAATGCTTCCCTGAAAGGAATCCGCCAGCCAAAGGGTTATAGATCACAAGACCGACATTGAACTTTCTTAAGCAGGGTACCAGTTCCTGTTCAATTCCTCGTGTCAACAAATTATACACATTTTGCGTCAATGAGGGCGCGATACCATTTCTCTTGTCACTTATCCACAAGGTTTCACAGGTCTGCCAGGAAGAAAAGTTTGAAAGGCCTATATATCTTACCTTACCGGCTTTAACAAGGGTGGTCATTGTTTCAAGTGTTTCCTCCACCGGAGTATTATAATCGGGTTTGTGAAGGTAATATATGTCAAGGTAGTCGGTATCAAGTTCCTTGAGGGATTTATCCATTTCAGCCGTGATGTGCCTTCTGGAAAGCCCGGTTGCATTTCCTTTCCCTGAGGTATTCCCCACCTTGGAGGCAAGTATGACCTTATCCCTTTTGCCTCTTATCGCCTTCCCTACATAGTTTTCACTGACACCGTCGAAATAACTGTTTGCAGTGTCAATGTAGGTTATTCCCAGATCTATTGCCTTGTTCACAATATTGCAGGCATCCTGCTCATTGACCTGCCCGCCGAAAGTCATTGTCCCCAGTGCAATTCTTGACACTGTGACGCCTGTTCCGGTTAAAATCCTGTATTCCATACTAAGCACCTCTCATCATATTTATAGTATAAGCAATTATATACCAACGCCATGTCAAATTTAACCCCTCTTTCAAAAAACCTTCATAATATACGGTTCAATATATAGTAACATTTGCTCTCCGGTATGAATATTATGTAAATACAAGCGGTTGATTATGCAGTTTTAACCGACCACAACGTTAATGCCTTTTTGGGGGGGATTGTATGAGTACCTGCAGCAGAAGCGGAGATAATACCGAGTTGTTGTTTTTTATACTTGTTTTTCTTCTGCTTTTTTATGACGACTCTTACCTAAGAATACGTTACAACCTTGCATTACCTGTAGAAGTGAAGCATGACAGCTCAATCCTGTTCTTCATCCTGATATTTCTTCTTCTATTCTACTAAACTTTGTAACACTTTCCTCCGTCACCTCATAGTATGTTATCGTAAATATCAATACGGAGGTAGTGTTATGGGTTTTTTAGGTAATTTTTTCAATGGAGAAAACGACGAATTATTATTCTTTATTCTCGTATTCCTTCTGCTGTTCAATGGCTTTGGCGGAAAGTGCGACGGAATAGACGGGTATGACAACAGTACAGTACTCTTTTTCATAATCCTTTTCCTCTTGTTGTTCTTCAATAATGATTTTGGCTGCGACCCTAAATAGGAAGGAATACAAACATATCAGAACTGTGAGTACTTAAATCAATAAAACCGGTTTCTTTTTCATATTGGCCTTATGTGATAAACCGGACCAGTAGTGTCATAATCCAGAACAAATTACATAGACTGTAGTACGTAGTCAGTAAACAAATGGCCTTCCTCACTTCAGTTGCTTTTCTACGGCTGCGGTCTATGTTTTATTTAGGCCGTAACCCGTAAAGCTTTATAAATTCAGATTAACATTGCTGATTTAAATGTATTGTAAATCTGCAGAAAAGGAGCAGGATAATATGAATAACAATTTAAACAAAATGTTTTCAGAAATGTTGGGAAAAATGGATGACAAGGTTATACAAGCAAAGCTGAATGCCGCACTTGACATGCTAAAGAATGGCAATACCGAAGAACTTGCAAAAAAACTCAATAAAATGGATAAAAACGAATTGATGAATAAAATCAATGAATTTGATGAAACAAAACTAAAGGAATTAAACATAAACAAGGAAGAAATAAAACAAAAAATCAGCAACGCGGATTTGGAGAAGCTCTCCAGTCTCATAGACGAAAACGGTGATGAACTGGTAAGGAAGTTCAAGGATTTTTTGAAGTAATCAAAACTCATAGTCTATAAAGGGGGGATATTAAATGAATGATGACCTTGGCAAGAAGATAGCCCAGGTTGCCGATTTATTAGGCCAGGAAGGCCTCCCGGACAATCTCAAAGGACTCCTCGGCATGCTTGCAAGCTCCAATCCAAAGCAGGATACTTCAACAAGGGCAGTTGAAAATTCTCTGCAAAAGGAAGACAGATCCTCTAAGGGTGATTTGGATGAAAATCTCGAAATGGTCCGCAGAATCAAAACTGTCATGGATAAATTACACAGCAGTAGTGATCCCAGAATCAACCTTTTAACTGCAATCAAGCCTTTTCTAAGCAATAAAAGGCAAAAGAGACTTGGAGACTGCATAAAAATCATTAATGTATCCAGTATGGCAAGACTTCTTGATGACAACGATAAAATAAACTTCTGATATAAGGACCGGATTGGAGGAGGTAAAATGCTCTATAGGAGAGGTTCGTCACGTTCAAGAAGGTACCCTGTTACAAACGCTTTAACGGGTGCAGGTAAACCTGTCCCTTCAAATACAACAGGTAAAGTCATTGATATTCCTTTGCCAAACACATCTGAACCAAGCCCAGGGAAATTGGAAAAAAGAAACCGGAGGTCGAAGCTCCCTTTCCCCGCCTCTTTAATAAATAGCATCCGGTTGGATGATCTGATACTTATCGGCCTGATTATCCTGCTGCTCGACGAAAATGTAGAGGATGATTTTCTTTTAATAATATTGCTGTACATATTCGTAGCTGATTTCATATTCTGAATAAAATACATATATAGCAAAAAATAGAGACCTTTGCAGTCTCTATTTTTTTTGCTGTCCGTAAGTAGCAATAAATATGTATATGCCTTTGACAGCCAAATTGTCAACGGTTGCCTGTCTTACTTTTCATCACGGAATCCAAAGCCGAATCCATCAAACAGTAACAAGAAAAGGATGATGAAGAACAGAATGGTTCCGTTGTCGAATCCGCCTTTACCTACTATACCCATATAATTCCCTCCTGCCTCTATTGGTTCTAGGATTTACAATAACATACTATTCAAATCGCTTGTTTTTTGTTACTGAAGTTTTTTACATTAATAATTTGAATGATTACAACACAAAATAATTATTGTAAAATAAGCAAAAAATTCTTTGAAAGGAAGAGTAGCCTTGCATAGAAAAAAATTTTTGTTAATGGCATCAATACTGATGATCACCCTTGCACTTTGCCTGTTATTTGCTTTCCAAAGTGATTTGAACAATCTGTTCGGGTATAGCAGAGCAGCCCTTTCGTACTATGGTTCAACCGGGCAGGAGGTTATAGATATCCAGGCAAAATTGTACAATTGGGGATACTATAATGGCATAGTCGATGGAGTATACGGATATGAAACATATCAGGCCGTTAGATACTTCCAGTCAAAAAACGGCCTGCGTGTGGATGGAGTAACGGGTCCCGAAACCCTGGCCGCACTTGCCCTTCCTACAGGCATATCAAGAGGTTCTACCGAAAATTCTTCCGGCAACGATGTGAACCTGCTGGCACATCTTATTAACGGCGAGGCAAGAGGTGAACCGTTTGAGGGGCAGGTTGCGGTTGGAGCTGTCATTCTGAACAGGACCAGGGATGACAGATTTCCCCGAACCATTGCGGGCGTTATATACCAGCCCGGCGCTTTTGACGCGGTCTCGGACGGACAGATAAATCTTGAACCCGACAGCAATGCATTCAGAGCGGCAAGGGACGCTTTGAACGGATGGGACCCCACCTATGGATGTATATACTACTATAACCCTGCAACGGCGACAAGCAGCTGGATTTGGTCCAGGCCAATAATACTGAGGATAGGTAATCATAATTTTGCCAAATAGCATATGAGCTTTAGGTTATTTTGTTTCAGGGCTGACGTCTAAAGCCCTGAAAGCGGCAAATATATACCCTGCAAGAAGTACAAGGAAAAAGGTCAGGAATATTCCGTTCATTACAAGCAGGAAGGTGTAGTATGCCTGGCTCATATATGCGGATACATCATTAACCGGGCTTATACTGCTTATGACGGCAGATTTGTAACCCAATTTAATCATGAAGATTTGAAACACCGTTAATGCCATATCAAAAGTCAGAATACCTCCGGCAACTTTCCAGAAGCCTTTGTCAGCAGCCTGTTTTGCCATGGCAAAAGGCTTTTTTTCATGGCTGATTGCAGCAGGATACCAGAAAAAAATGTATATCCTGAAAAACATAAAACCAATGTAAACGACTCCGGCAGTGATGACATCAAGGAATACCGCCATCGCCAGCAGCTCGTTTCTCCCGGAAAATGCCGCTTTTGAAACTACCAGTGCAGGAACACAGATAACTGACACTGAAAGCATCAAAAAGAAGGTTAAAGAAAATGATTTAATCGATACAAGAAAAATCCTGAAGAAGTATTTCCTTACACCGTCAATAAAATCGCCTCTGATTTCCTGACTTTCTTCCAGGACATGCTTGATGGAGTTGAAACAGCCCGACAATATCAGGCCGGTAAATGCGGAAGCTGCCAGTAAAATAACTGCAAGAGCCAGCACTGTATAAAGCAGCAGCCGGGTGTCGGTCAGAAGATTGAGAAGCAGTTGGAGCAGAGAAACCAATCCGGACAATCCGCTTTCCTGTCCCAGGGCGCTGAAGCCCAGCAGCAATGAAAGAAATGGTTTTGTTACCAGCCAAAGAGTCCCGACTGTCACCGCAAATACGAATATTACATATGGCCGTTTCAATATTATGCTGAATGCGTTTTTAAAGGCTCTCACAAAAATACCTTCCTTCAAAATTATTTCAATTCACATGTAAATAACAACGTTATGAGAAATTGGCATATTTTAATATCTTCCCCGGTTTTCATTTTTATTCCTTAAAAGCTCTTCATTTTCAACTTTCCTTTTTCAGGTTCCCTTCATACTAAGGCTGATTCTCTTTCTCTGCACATCCACATCAAGTATGCGGACCTTCACAATATCTCCCACAGCCACAACCTCCATGGGATTTTTTATGAACCTGTCACAGAGTTCCGAAATGTGAACCAGACCGTCCTGATGAACACCTATATCGATAAATGCACCAAAATCAGCCACATTCCTTACTGTACCGGTAACAACCATCCCAGACTTCAAGTCCTCTAGGTGGAGCACGTCTGACAGCAGCACAGGCTTTGGGAGCTCATCCCTTGGGTCCCTGCCCGGCTTTAAGAGTTCATTCACCATGTCCCTTAAAGTAGGCACACCAACCCCGATTTGAGATGCGATACTTTCAATACCTTTCTTTTCAACCTCCTGCTTCAGGTTCCCAAGCTTTTTATTTTTCACGTCATCCAGCGTATACCCCAGGATGGCCAGCAGTTTTTCCACCGCTCCATAGGATTCGGGATGAACGGAGGTATTGTCCAGTATATTAGGAGCCTCCGGAATCCTCAAAAATCCGGCACATTGCTCAAAAGCCTTTTCTCCAAGCTTCTTTACCTTCTTCAGTTCCTGTCTTTTATTGAATTTTCCGTTTGACTCCCGGTATTCAACTATATTTTTTGCAATGGAGGCATTAATACCCGATACATAAGACAGCAGTGAAGGTGATGCCGTATTAAGGTCCACGCCTACACTGTTTACACAGTCCTCAACGACACCTCCCAAAGACTCTCCGAGCTTTTTCTGATTCATATCGTGCTGATACTGCCCGATGCCTATAGCCTTGGGGTCAATTTTAACCAGCTCCGCCAGCGGATCCTGCAGCCTTCTGGCTATTGACACGGCGCTTCTTAAAGCCACATCAAATTCCGGAAATTCTTCCGCCCCAAGCCTGGATGCGGAGTAAACCGAAGCGCCCGCCTCGCTTACCACCATGTAATAAACCTTCCTGTCGATCTCCTTCAGCAAATCAGCAACAAAAATCTCGGATTCCTTTGAAGCAGTGCCGTTTCCTATTGAAATAATGTCAACCTTATGTTTGTCAATCAATTGTTTCAGTACTTTCCCTGCTTCCTGAACCTTGTTCAAAGGAGGAGTTGGATAAATAACGGTAGTATCCAGCACCTTGCCGGTATCATCAACCACGGCTATCTTGCAGCCGGTCCTGTATGCAGGGTCCAGCCCCAGAACAATCCGTCCCTTAACAGGCGGCTGCAGCAGGAGATTGCGCAGGTTTGTAGCAAACACCTTCATTGCCTGCTCTTCTGAAAGCTCAGTCAGCTCATTCCGCACTTCGCGTTCGATTGAAGGAAATATCAACCTGCCGTAGGAATCCTCAACTGCCTTTTCAACATACTCCGAGGTGATTGAGCGCTGTTTACTCACAGTATTTACCTTCAGGTATCCTACTACCTGCTCTGACGGTACATCAATCTTTACCTGCAGGAATTCCTCCTTCTCCCCCCTGTTTATTGCGAGAACCCTGTGGCGGGCTATCCTTGAAACAGGCTCCTTGAAGTCATAATACATCCTGTATACGGAATCCTCCTCTTTTTTGGCCTTTGACACTATGATTCCATACTTGAAAAACATTTCCCTTATGGCTTTCCTGTAAGCAGCATTGTCGGATATTTCCTCGGCGATAATATCCATAGCACCGTTTAGTGCGTCTTCTTCAGTGTTTACTTCCTTATCAGGGTTAATATATGGGAAAATTATCTCAGAAATATCACCTTTTGATATTTCCTGGGCGAAAATTATCCGTGCCAATGGTTCCAATCCTTTTTCCTTCGCTATGGCAGCTCTCGTCCTTCGTTTCGGCTTGAATGGCCTGTATATATCTTCAATTTCCGTCAAAGATACCGCTTTTGATATGGCAGCGTCAAGCTCGGGAGTGAGTTTCCCCTGTTCGTCAATCAGGCGTCTGACATCAGCCCTTCTTTCTTCAAGGCTTCTTAAGTAAACAAGCCTCTCGTGCAGCTCTCTTAGCACCTGATCATCCAGTTCTCCGGTCATTTCCTTCCTGTACCTTGCAATAAAAGGTATGGTATTCCCGTCATCTATCAGCTTTACCGCGCTTTGAACCTGAAAGGGTTTTAAATTGAATTCATTGATGAGTTGTGCGACAATATCGGTCATTGCTTTCCTCCTGGTTTATGATGTAATTGATTTTATCTCAATCCTGTTCATATATTCATTTACAGTGTCCATATCAACAAAGCCTATTTCCCGGTTTTTTTAAAGTTTCAGAAACATTATACCATAAAATTCTTTGCTCAATAATTCCTAGTCATTGCCGGAGGGGTGCATCTTTTCCTCCATCCACCTTTATTTCCCGCCGTGTTTTCTGATATAATACCTATGGGGTGATGACAAGCATGTATGATACAGATCTTATCAAAAAATTCAGTTTTTTTTCAGAACTGCATGAGGATGACCTGGAAAAAATCGCTGGCATCTCAATAGAGAGAAATTACAGGAAAAATATGATTCTATTCATGGAGGGCGAACCAGGTGAAGCCTTTTATTATATAAAATCCGGAAAGGTAAAGGTTTTCAGGAGTTACGAGGACGGCAAGGAACATATTGTACATATATTCGGACCTGGTGACGTTTTCGGGGAGGCGACCCTGTTCAACAATATCCCGTATCCGGCTTCCGCCTCGGTTTATGAAGATGCGGTTATAGGCATGATAAAAAACAGGGATCTGGAAGAACTGGTGAAGGAAAATTCCGAATTTGCTCTGAAGCTTATAAAAATTTTGGTTTCAAAGCTCATTTTTGCACAGCAGAAAATAAGAGACCTCGCTTTCAATGATGTTTTTACACGGACTGCCTCACAGATAATAAAGCTCTCGGGAGATTACGGCAAAAAATCCGAGATTGGGACCATTATAGATATACAGCTCTCCCGGCAGGAGCTGGCAGATATGATCGGCACCTCAAGGGAAACCGTATCACGGGTCATGAGCAAATTCAAAAAGGAAAGATCCATAACGGAGGACAATGACAAAATCATCATACTCAATGAAAGCAAATTGAGATCATGGATATAAGCAAAGCAGCTCCGGAATATGTTTCCGGAACTGCTTTCTTTTAATTTATTTTTTCTTTTTTTGTTTTTTATTACTGCTGCGTTTCTCTGCGCCCATATCGATGCCTGCATTTTCTCCAAGCTGATCGTTTGCAATGTCCGGAGCAACAGAAGCAGCGTTCTTTTTATTCTTCCTGTCGTTATCCATGCATTTACCTCCTTTCAATCCTTCAAGACAAAATGCTGCTAATGTAGGAGAAGCAGCTTCTTGTAGGTTTCTTCATCTACGTTTTCAATATCGCCTTTTAAAATACGGAATATGAATTCCTTTTCCAGCCCTGTAGCTTTCGCATATTCATCCAGATCCATCCCCGTACTGCCTCTTCTGATGGCTTCTATTACCCTGTCGGAATTATTGACTTTTGGTCTTTTGGTACCTTCTATCAAGTCTGATACACCTCCTTGAATATTAGTGCCATTTCACATAATTTATTTCTTGAAATAAATTATGCTTTCGGCGAGTTTAATCGGATGTGCTTTTTAACATTTTTAAAAACTAGAAATTTGTTATGTTAAAAAGCACTAGCTCAGCTAGGGTCATTTTCATCCAGAAACACCCTTGTTACTTTTGTATAAT
>Ga0129298_10000084_pt1 | contig 29781 bp, 33 predicted proteins | sample I19B2metaG_FD_94707 | JGI IMG/M metagenome (GOLD analysis project Ga0129298, IMG submission 94707) | Lake sediment bacterial and archeal communities from Gulf of Boni, Indonesia to study Microbial Dark Matter (Phase II) - ​I19B2 metaG | ecosystem: Environmental > Aquatic > Freshwater > Lake >... | reverse complement strand
GTTTCCTTATACCACAGAATCAGATCGAGATGTGAAAGGGGTATGTTTATCTCTTTCGAAAAGGCTGCCATCCTTTCCTCTATAGCCAAGTATTTTGCCTTGCTGAGAGATTCTGGAACATCTTCTATTATCTTGAGGTCTTTTAAATTTCTCATAATATGTCTGTCAAGGATAGAGATCTTTTCTCCGAATCCTATGTTTCTCAGGAAATGGCTTGCCTCCTTGTAACCGAGACCCTTTATATTCTTGACCAACCATTCCCTGCATTGATGGGTATCTTTAAATTGGCTGAGGGTGGATTTTATACAGACCATTCCATTGTTTAAGAAGAAATTCCTTGCCTTCACAAGGTAATCTGCCTTTTTGTTTTTAAATCTTACATACTTTATCCCTTCCTTAATCTCTTTGTTAGATCCTCTGGACAACAAACCTTGCTCCTTTAATCTTTCAATGGCTTCACAGCAGACTTTTGCTTTTGATTGGGGGGTGAGGATACAGAAGGCCAGTTCCTCGAAGATCTCTTCATCTTTTCCTTTCAGCCACAGTTTTTTGAATTCCTTCAATCTTCGGAGAATTTCTTCTCTTTTTAAACCATATAATTTCTTTATATGGTGTGGGTGGCTTATGGAATCCTTATTCCGATCGTTCTTTCTTCTTGAGCTTTCTGTAGACTTCTTCTCCAACACATTTTTCCGCATACTTGCACCACTGTATACATGAATCCAATTCCTCATAAATAGTGAATCCACAACCCCTGCACGTTACCGATGCATCACCAGAGAAGACTTCGACATCTCCACCACATTCAGGGCATCTTTTAATCTTTAAGGTAGGAGTTCCCCGGATATTGCCAGCTCCCGGACATTTATCAAACATCTTTCCTCTCCTTTATGGTATCTTTGCTGTTTGTTTTGTCTTCAGTAATCTCCCCCAACCCCTCTTTTTTAAAAGAGAAGGGGTGATTACGACTCAAAAGTTCATGCAACTTTGTTCCCCCTTTTCTAAAGGGGGATGTAGGGGGATTACTTTTTCCATCATTACTAAAATCCAATAAGCCTTTTTAATTTTCCATAAGATATCTTCTCTATCTCTTCATGGAGGCTTCTGCCATGGGCATCCATCGTGACCATAGCAGGGAATTCCTCAACATCAAAAATCCACATTGCTTCAGCCATACCAAAATCCTCAAGTTTCCAGACACCAACTACCTTTTTTATTCGGTCTGCGAGATAGACAGCAGCACCACTGATCGTATGAAGATACACACAACCATTTTCTTTAAGAGCTTTCAATGTTTTTCTGCCCATTCCGCCCTTTCCCATTATTCCTCTTACTCCATAATCTGATATTATCTGGTGTTCATACATCTCGACGCGGCTGCTTGTCGTTGGCCCTCCGGCAATTAGCTTGAAACCCTTCTCAGTCTTTCTTATGATAGGTCCGCAGTGGTATAGGACTGCTCCCTTGAGATGAAAGGGTATCTCTTTTATCCCGGGTCTTTCCTTGAAGAGAAATTTGTGGACCTTATCCCTTCCCGTTATCAGTTGGCCACTCAGAAGCACCCTGTCTCCGACATTCAGGGAAAGGACGTCTTTTTTTGTAAGGGGCAGGTTAATGATTTTTGGTTTTTCTTCTTTGAACTTTGAACTTTGAACTTTGAACTTTTTTTCTACCATGTCAAGCTTGCCCTTCTGTTTGCCCAGCAGCAGATAGAGACGTCTACAAAGTAAGATGCAGGATGTCTGTGATTTACTCCTATCTTTACCCCAAGTGCTGTTGTTTTACCTCCTAAGCCGAGGGGACCTATCCCGAGCTGGTTTATCTCTTTAAGGATTATTTCTTCGAGTCCTGACAAGATATCGATATTGTTTGCATCTTCAATCCTTCTCAAAAGCTGATCTTTTGCAAGCCTTGTCACCTGATCCCTTGAAGCGCCTATCCCTATTCCAATAATATAGGGCGGGCATGCCCTACCCTGGGCATTATATACTGCATCGAGTCCACACCTTCTTACACCATCAAGATCTCTCTCAGCCTTTAGTTCCTCGAGAGGTAGCTTATAAAGCTGACTGACATTTTCGCAACCAGAACCTTTTAACATGAGCTCTATGGTGAGGGTGCTGTCCCGGGACTCCTCAAAGTAGATAATCGGGAACCCAATGCCTGTGTTGTCTCCAGAATTTCTATCACTGATAATATCAACGGCGTTAGGCCTGAGAGGTACTTCCTCTGTTGCAATCTTTGTAGCCTCTATGATTGTATCCTTTAAGGAGAGCTGGCTCTGATCCCTGGGAATCTTTACAAAAAAGACAGGCACCCCTGTATCTTGGCAGAGGGGTCTTGCTGTCTCCCGTGCAATTCTTACATTTTCAAGGATGGCTGATAATGCAATATTTGCGGTTGACCCATTCTTTTCAGCTTCATGGGCATGTCTTAATGCCTCCTCAACATCTTGGGGCAAGGATGTTGCAGCTTTTTTGTAGAGCCCAACAATTCCGTCTCGAAGTGTACTCATTTTAGCTATTATTTCACATTTTTAAAGAAAGGGAAAGGTTTCCCAATTTCTTGACTTTTTCCTAATCCTTAAAAATAATAGTTTTTAACAAAAATATTGCAAATATTTTTGTTTTATGCTATTTTTTAAACGTGGTAACCTTCGTTAATGAAAATCCCACAAGGGAGAGGATACTATTTCTGCTCAAAAAGAAAGGTCCTCTCTCTATAGATGACCTGAGCAGACAGATGGGTATAACCCCAATGGGAATCAGACAGCACCTCATATCTCTTGAACGGAAGGGGTTCGTGGATTATATTTCACGAAGGTATGGTGTTGGCAGGCCAGCATTCCTTTACAAGCTTACAGATAAGGCAGACGATCTTTTCCCAAAAGTATATCATAAGTTTATTTTAAGTACCCTGAAAGACCTCGAAGAGAATGAAGGCCGGGATAAGATAGAGGAGGTATTCAAGTGGCGCATGGAGAAGATTCTTAAGGATAAAAAAGAAGCCCTTGCGGATAAGAAAAGTCTGCAAGATAGGGTTTATGCTCTGAAGGATCTTCTTGAATCAGATGGATATCTTGTGGACCTCGACATGGACGACAATAACTACATTTTAAGAGAGTTCAACTGCCCTATCGCGAAAGTTGCTTTAGAGTTCAGAGAGGCCTGCAAGTACGAACTGCAGATTTATAGAGAGTTACTCAGAAAGGATGTAATGCGCCAGGAGTGCATGGCTGAAGGCAGCCCTTCCTGCACATATGTTATTCCAAAAACTCCAGTCAGAGCATAAGCTGATTTTTTTACCAGAATAATTCTCTTTTAAAACCATAATCACTTTCAATCAAAGTGTTCGTGTTTAGTTCATTTGGGAAGATCGAGATTGAAAGAAGATATCTTGACTTTAGGAAGACACGGTTTTTATTATTTATTAAACGGGGCGTAGCGCAGTCTGGTAGCGCACACGGTTCGGGACCGTGGTGTCGAAGGTTCAAATCCTTTCGCCCCGACTTTACACCGGTTAGAAAAGAAGCCCGCCTTTTGGCAGGGTTTAAAATATAGCGACGTGGGATTTAAAGCCCTAACCGAGCTTTCTTACGGGGTTTATCCACCAATCCTTGACATCGGTCTTCTGCAGTGCTCTCTATTCTTCATCAGAGACCAGAGTTCTGCATTCTGGATATGATGGCTCTCGGGTTTTACTTCAATAGAAAGCTCGAAGAGGCGTTTAATTTCATCATCAGGCGCGCCACCCCGGAGGGCGGGTTTTAAATCGATCTCTGTCTCTGAGAAGAGGCAGGGTCTGAGTTTTCCATCAGCCGTCAGCCGAAGACGGTTACATTCTCCACAGAAATGGTTGCTGATAGGGCTGATAAATCCAATCACGCCAGGGGCGCCTTCAAAGTGAAAGTATCTTGCAGGCCCTGCTCTTTTTAACTTTACAGGAGTGAGTGGACCGATACCTTCAACAATAGATTTTATTTCGTCGGAGGAAATGAATTTTTCAGAGCTCCACAGACCTTCAGTGCCAAAAGGCATAAATTCTATAAACCTGATCTGATAGGGAAACTTTAATGTTATCTTCGCAAATTCCTCTATCTCATCACTATTGAGCCCCCTGATTGGAACAATATTTATCTTAATTGGTTTCAGCCCAGCCTTTTCAGCGGCTTCGATCCCTCTCAGGACAAGCTTTAAATCTCCACCTCTTGTTATTTCTTCGTATCTGTCTGGCCTCAAAGAATCAAGACTTATATTGATCCTCTCCAGCCCTGCCTCAACCAGTTTATCCGCATATTTCGACAGGAGAATACCATTTGTTGTCAGGCTGAGATCCTTTATGCCCTCTATGTTTCTTATTGTTGCGATAAGATAGTCAACATCTTTCCTTACAAGGGGCTCCCCACCTGTTATGCGTACTTTTCTTACCCCAATTCCTACAGCAATTCTTATAACCCTCACTATCTCTTCATAACGGAGAGTTTCTTTATGCTCTATCGGGATCAGATCTTCAGAGGGCATACAATAGACACAACGCAGGTTGCATCTGTCTGTAATGGATATTCTCAGGTAATCAATAGTTCGCTGGTAACTATCCTTGAGGATGCTCATTTTTTCTTCTTTCCGGTACCTTTCTCAGTCTCATTGATCTTTTTCTTCGCAAGCTCTGCCTCGCGAGACTCAGGATAGAGCTCTACAAGCTTCTCAAGAATTGTCTTCCCCGTCTTTTTGTCTCCTATCTCGATAAAGGAAAATCCCTGCTTTAAAAGGGCTCCAGGGGCCTTTTCGCTCTTGGGATATTTTTTTAATACTGCCTCGTAAGCAAGGATTGCTCCCTCAAAGTCTTTCTCGCCATAGTATGTCTCTCCAATCCAGAACTGAGCATTGTCAGCGAGTTCGTCCTGTGGATACTCTTTCATGAAGGCATCGAACTCGTCTCTTGCCTCTTTATATTTCTTGTCCTTAAAGGCATCGTATGCTGCTTCGTATAATGATACTTTATCTTTCGGCTCTACCGGTTTTGGCGGTTGGGAAGCTTGCTGCTGTGGTGACTCCTTTTTGGGTTCTTCAACCTTCTTTTTAGCTTCCTCTATGTTGCCCTCCAGGGTATTCAACCTGTTTTTCATCTCTTTAATCTGTGCTTCTATATTTGTGATCTGTGCTTTGAGGAGGTTCATCTCAGAAGTTGAATATTTCAATGCCTTTTCTGTAGAGTATTTGTTTTCATCAAACTTCCCGGTAAGCAGCTGAAGGTCCTTCGATATTTCTAAAAGCCTTGCATGCATCTCTCCCTGGCTTTCCCTGAGGGCATTAAAGTCGTCTTCTCTTATGACATTGGCTGTTTGCTCTTTCAGGTTACTCACATCTTTCTTGATTTCAAAACTCTCCCTTCTTGTTTGGCTCACATCGCTCCTGAGAGTCTCGAAATCTGTGGATGTTACACACCCAGACAAAAGGATAACAGTGAACAGAAAACAGTAAACAATAAACAGGTTTGAACCGTATATTTTGATCACGGAGACTTGGCCTTTGAACCGTCTTTTCACTATTTGCCCTTCAACTTCAGAACGACAAAGTGTGCCCTTCTATTCTTCTGCCAGCACTCTTCTGTCTTTTCTGCACAGAGAGGCTTTTCTTCACCATAACTTATAATATCAATTCTGCCTGATGCCACGCCGAGTGAGACAAGGTAATCTCTCGTTGCCTTTGCCCTTCTATCACCGAGCGCAAGGTTATATTCATTTGTTCCTCTCTCATCGCAATGGCCTTCTATAAGGAATTCTGAAGACTTGTTTTTGATAAGCCAATCTGCTACGGACTGAAGTATTGGCTTTGCATCCGGTTGGATATCATACTTGTCAAAATCAAAATAGATGTCATCAAAGATGCTTTTTTCTTCAGCATACTTGGATGGTTCTACTTCTTTTGTTTCTATTTTTGCAATCTGCTGTTCTGTTATCTTTTCCTCGGGAACCTTTTGTTCCGGTTTTCCTTCAGGAGCCTTTGCTCTGGTCTCCGGTGGTGCTGTCGGTTGTTGTGGTTGCACTACTTTTCTCTGAGCGCAGGAGATAACAATAGACCCGAATGCCAATATCAATACCAATACAAAAAGCTTTTTCATAAAGTCTTCCTCCTTTATAGTTTTTAATTTGGTGACCATCTGGGGTAAAAAGCCCTCATTTTCTTGGGAGTAATTCTCTTCTGGGATTCCCCATTTGTTCTCATAGTATATATACCCTTAACTCCGTCTCTGTCTGAAGAAAAGGTTATGAACCTCCCATCAGGAGAAAAGGAAGGGTCTTCATTATTTCCCTGCGTTGTGAGCTGGGTAAGTCCTGTGCCATCGGGATTAACCGTAAAGATCTGATTTTTCTCCTGTCTCCCTGAAAAAACAATCTTGTCACCCTTTGGAGACCAGGATGGAGAGGTATTATAAGACCCTGCAAAGGTGATTCTCCTCGCATCTGAGCCATTTCTGCGCATCACATAAATCTGGGGGCTTCCACCCCTGTCAGAGACGAAGGCAATATATTCGCTATCAGGAGAGATAGCTGGTGATACATCGATATTCTGTGATGAAGTCAATTTTTTTACCGTGTCGCTTTTCAGACTCATAATATAAAGGTCTATGTTTCCATCTTTTGAAGAGGAGAAGACAAATTCATTTTCCTCGGGTAACAGATCACCCACGATATTTGTGCCTTTTGAGGAAAAGACTTTTTTCACTGTCCTATTTAAAAAGTTTAACAGATATATTCCCCATTGTCTATTCCTTTCGGCAGAATAGATGAGCTTTGTGCCATCCCTCGACCAGTGGGGAGAAAGAATGATGTTCTCTTTTAATCCAAGCTTCGAAATTCTTTTTCCATCCCAGTCCATGATATAAATATCTTTTACACCACTGTCCTCTGCTACAAGGGCTATCCTTGATCTGAAGATCCCTGTTTCACCCGTAAGTGCTTCATAGATATCGTTTGCTACGGTATGAGAGAGAGGCCTTATAAGTTCTTTTCCCGCCTTATATTCTTTCATCAGTATCTCCTTTCCGCCGAAAACATCAAAAAGGGATATGGTAAGGGTGAGTTCTTTGCCTTCTTTGACAGTTCCCTTAACGACCATTTCTATCCCAAGGGGGGTCCAATTCTTCGGATTAAAAGGTTGGGAGATGCCTTCTATATAAACAGCCCTGTCAATGTAAGCAAAGAGCCCTGTAAATTCGAGATCGTCTTTGATGATGTCTGATATTTCTTTTCCCGATGGACCGCCAAAGTCGTATATTGCGATAGGAAGTTTTTTAAAGGCTGGTGAAGTAATATCGATGTAAACCTTGGCCTCAACAACTGCATAGCATAGAGCGAAGAGCGTAGTGCATAGAGCAATGAGTAAAGAGCAGATAACCTTGAGCATCCAGTTGTCACTCCTTGATTGAGACTCTTTGCTCCTTGCTCTTTGCTTTTTGCTTTTTGTCATGGATAGAACTTCACACCTATCTCCATCTCATAAGGAGGCGGTGACAGAGGGTTTGCCTTTGTCAGGGCATTAAGCGCTGATCTGTCAAAAAAAGGATTGCCTGAGCTTTTCTCCATCTTCTGAATAGATATTGTGCCATCCTTCAGTATCCTTATTGAGATGATCGTTTCAAGATCCTTCCCGGTGTCGGGAAAGACCCACTGTTGCCATATCTCCTTTCTTATCTTTGCATAATACTCATCAAAAAGAGACCCTTTTCCTTCGTGAGCAGGGGTTGTTTCTGAACTGTCTTTACTGTTATTACCACTAGCCGCAAGAGAGATCACAGAACGCAGTCTGACTAACCTTTCCACCTTTTTCTTTGCTGCAATGGCAGCTATCCTCTCCTCAGCTATTTCCTCCTCTTTTTTACCTTTTTTTTTCATCTCCTGCTTTGGAATATCTTTTACAACAGAAGTATCTCTCAAAGTTTTTGAGGTTTCTCGGCCTTCTCTACTTTCGGTAACTTTCCCTTTTAATGCCTCAGGGCTAACAAGGCTCACAACATAAGGCGATGGCATAACAAACTGGCTGGATTGCCTTAAAAGGAGAAGGGCTATTAAGAGAGCTGAAATATGGAGTGCTAAGGAAAGGGCAGTTGTTTTCTGGAGGCTCGGCTCCCTCATCTCAGGGTTATCTTAGGCTCTGTAACTATTCCAAGTCTCTCTATTCCAGCATCTTTTATCTCGCCTATTACTTCAACAACAAATCCGTATGGTACTCCTCTATCTGCCTTAAGATAGACATTAGGGTTCAGCTTGCTTATCGCCTCGAGCTTGTGCCTCATATCTGTAAGTGAAACAGGATTTTCATTCATATAAATGATTCCCTCTTTCTTGATAACCATGGTTATTCTTTCTTCTGAGGGGAGGTCTCTACCTTTTGCCTTTGGAAGATTTACATCTATGCCCTGTTGAAGGAGTGGCGCTGTTATCATAAAAATAACAAGGAGGACAAGCATTACATCTACAAAGGGAGTTACATTTATTTCGGAAAGGACTTTTCTGTTTCTATCTGCTTTCACAGATCCTCTTTTGTAAAGAAGTCAAGGAGCTCTTCAGAGAAATCCTCCATTTCGATAATCATCCTGCGGGCTACACTCAGGTAGTAGTTATATGCTATTACCGCAGGAATGGCAGCTACAAGACCAGCGGCTGTCGCAATCAGCGACTCTGCTATACCTGGTGCCACAATAGCAAGGGATGCTGCCCCCGTGGTTCCTATGTTTCTGAAGGAATTCATTATTCCCCATACCGTTCCAAACAATCCGATAAAAGGAGTCGTTGATCCTGTTGTTGCAAGGAAATTAAGATACTTCTCGAGCTTTGCTGATTCAAGGGCTTCGTATCTTTTGAGGAGTCTTTTGATCTCACTCTTGCCTTTATGCATTTCATCCGTATAAACAGCCCCGAAGACATTTGCTATGGGACTGATAGTGAAGTTCCTTGTTGCCTGGTGGATTGCTTTAGGGTCTCTGCCTGATCTGTATGACCTCAGGAACTGGTCAGTCTCTTTATGAGCCCTTGAGAAATATCGATGTTTGAAGAATATTATTGCCCAGGAGACTACTGAAAAAAATAAAAGAAGTATTAAAACACCCTTAACTACATATCCTGCCTGAAGAATTAACTGTAATGCTGAATTTTTCATTATTTTTCCTCTATAATTTTTAAAACTTTAAAAGAAATTAAAACAAAAAGTCAAATACCCTTCAGTTTAAAATTGGGGGAAATGGCCGAAATTTGGATATTTCCTTTTGTTATAATATTGCTGGCATTTCTATTCATAACTATTCACTAATCACTATCCGCTGTTCTCATTGGAGGGGTGGCCGAGTGGTTGAAGGCGACGGTCTTGAAAATCGTTGTAGGGCAACCTACCGTGAGTTCGAATCTCACCCCCTCCGCCAGAGGCATGGTGCAGTATAATCATGTAAAATACTTAGTGTCGGCAATGGAACATTCTCTGTCTATTCAGGGCTTGAGAATCCGGTATCTTCAAAAGGGAACGGGCATCCCTGTTGTTCTTCTCCATGGGTATAGTTTTTATGCCGAGACCTGGGTCGAGATAGGGCTGTTCGATGAATTGGCAGGAGATTACAGTGTGTATTCATTTGATATGCCATACGGAGCCAAGAGCAGGTCAGATAAGTTCAGCGCTGAAAACAGGGATGAATACGCTGATTTTTTGAACAACTTGCTGAAGACGCTTAATATCAGTAACCCAATTTTAATAGGCGCGTCCATAAGCGGAGAGGTTACGTTACGATATTTAATACGTGGGTATAGTGCTCAGGCAGCTATTGTTGTCGGACCGGTCGGGATAAGAAGTCTCGGTAATCAGCTCAGCAGGCTTGGCATACCTCTGCTCGCCATATGGGGAGATAAAGATACTATATCGCCACCTGCTGATTCGAAAATCCTTGAAGCTCATGTGAAGAACTCTGAAATACGCATCATTGAGGGCGCCGGTCATCCATGTTATCTGGACGAACCAGCGAAGTTTACAGAAATTGTCAAAGATTTTCTTCAAAGATCCTCTTCCTGATTTTTCTCCCCCGGAAGGCAAAAAGACCTCGGGGAACCAGAGATTATGAAATACCTCGTCATCATTTTTATTATCATAATAGTCATCGGCCTTCTTGCCAACCGTGAACTCGGCCGTGATAAAAAGAGAATTAAACGCATGATAAGGGAATACTCCTTCAGAACATATTCTCCTGAAGGTGCAGAAGAAAATCATCCTGGAAAAGAGGGGAATTCAAGAAACAAGACCTGACCTCAGAGTGACTCTTTTTTCTTTTTTAAACGCTTAGACCTGTTGCCATTTACCGTTTCTTTTCGTAGGATATTATATTTGACATTTGACCCGGACGGATTGAAGAGAGCAGGGACTGATTCGTGATTTGTCGGATTTTAAAGACAATTTCTATTTTCCATGGTTATAGCGTTCAACAAATTCTTTAAGAAGTATATAAAACCTTCCCCGGTGGGTTCTGATGAGATATCAGAACATTCCCTTCAGCTTGCTACCGCCGCTCTTCTTATAGAAATGATGAGGGCTGATGCAGAAATAACCGAGGATGAACGCAGAATGGTGATGAACACCATCATGACAAGGTTTCATCTCACGGAGGAAGAATCAAGTGCGCTGCTTCAATTTGCAGAAGAAAAGATCCGGAAGGCCACGGGATATTATGAGTTCACCTCCCTCATCAATAAAGGCTTCACCTATGAGCAGAAAGTAAGAGTAATAGAGAATCTCTGGGGAATTGCCTTTACAGATGAATCCCTTGATAAACACGAGGAATATATGGTGCGGAAGATTGCCGATCTTATCTATGTAGAGCATAAGGACTTCATCGATGCAAAGCTCAGGGTAAAAAAGAAACTCGGCCTGTAAGGTTCATGTTCTGTCCGCACTACTGAGCGCGGAGCCTCGGAAGTGCAGAAGAGCAGTGGTTATAGTATATAATCAAGAGAAAAAAGCAGAGGTAACGTAGGCGGTAGTATATGACCCTCATAGAAGGTCTCTACTATATTGGTTATTCAATAACAAAACACCAGGCCCTGAAGAATCAGAAAAAACTTCCCTGCAGAGTGCTCAGCATCGGGAATATAACCGTTGGTGGAACGGGTAAAACACCTGCTACCATTGCAATTGCAGAGGAGGCCAAAAAGCGGGGATTTATACCAAATATTCTAACAAGAGGCTATAAGGGAAAGAAAAAGGGTTCATGTTTTGTGAGCAAAGGTGATGGGCATCTTTTGAGTGAGGAAGATGCAGGTGATGAACCTATGCTTATGGCTAATAGATTGAAAGGCGTGCCTGTAATTAAGGGTGAAAACAGATATGAAGCAGGCATGTTTGCCCTGAGCTCTTTGCCTTTAGCCATTCGTCCTGATATTTTCATTCTTGATGACGGTTTTCAGCATTGGAACCTTTTCAGAGACAAAGACATCCTGCTCATCGATGGTACGAACCCTTTCGGCAATAGAAGGCTCCTCCCTCTTGGTCCATTAAGGGAGCCCCTCAGTGCAATAGGCAGGGCTGACATTATTGTCATAACAAGGACAGACAGAATCAGAAGTCAGAAATCAGAAGCCAACAGTCTTATTGAAGAGATCAGAAAAAATAATACAAAAGCATCTGTGTTCTTTGCTGAACACAGGCCTGCAAAATTTACAACAGCATCAGGCGGTACCTTTCCCCTTGAATGGGCAAAAGAGAAAAGATTTTTGGGTTTTTCCGGAATCGGTAATCCAGAGTCGTTCAAGAAGACTCTTTTATCCACAGGTATGGATTTGAGGGGATTTAGATCTTACAGAGACCATTACAGATACAATTCAAGGGATATCGGAAAGATCATAAGGGATGCAAAAAAGAGTGGTGTCGACTGGATTGTCACAACAGAAAAAGATATAATGAGACTCAGAGGGCTGAATATACCAGGGAATCTTGTTGCGCTTGCAATTGAGTTTAGTATTGAAGAGGGATTTTATGATGAGGTTTTTAGACAATAAGAAGTTGGAATCAAGCAAAAGACAGGAAAGACTGCTTCAGAATTTTTATAATCGGCAGATTATTAATATGGCAGTTGCAAGTGCTTTGTAAATAAAAGCCTTTCCTGTCTAAGCTGGCTTAATTATTATTTTTATTGGGGGATTAAATGGTCAGATATATCAATGTTAAAAGCAGGTCAAGAATTGAATTTATTGATGTCAGCGGAATGATTCAGGAAGCTGTGAAAGAAGCAGGAGTTAAGGATGGTATCTGCTATATTTATGTCCCCCATACGACTGCAGGGATCACAATCAATGAGGGCGCTGACCCGAGCGTGCAGCGTGACATACTGAATACCCTTAACAGACTTGTGCCAAAGGACCTGAATTATTTCCACAGGGAGGGTAATGCCGATGCCCACATAAAATCCACTCTTGTCGGCACATCTGTTCATGTGATTGTCGAAGAGGGCAAGCTCCTCCTGGGAACGTGGCAATCTGTTTTTTTCTGCGAGTTTGATGGCCCAAGACACAGAAGGATAGCAGTTAAGTTTGCATAGCAATGCCCGAGCACAAATCCCCTGATGAAGCTCAGTACCTTCGTGATGAAATAAGAAGACTCAGAAAGTCACTCTTAGAACTTACACCTTCACTTGATGTGCTCTTGAAGCGCCGGGGGTTCAGGATTTATAAAAAAGAGCCCTCGGAGGACTTGCTTCTTCCCAAAAAGGAATTCCGGAGCAGCTATTATGAGTTGATGAAAAAATATTCCTTCCGCCTGTTCCTGAGGGATGTTATCAAGCATCAGAGTTTTTTCAGGCTTGAGACTGTTACACGGTATGCAACGTCAGAAGTGACAAGGGATTATCTGGAGTATATGAGAAAGATAGGCCTTGTTGAAAAAGTATCTGACGGTTTCAGACTTTCCCTGGGACCTATAAAGAGTTTCGGTGAAACCCTCGAATGGTTTGTGGCAGAGACATTTAAAACGGAATTTACTGCAGAGGCAATATGGGGCATTAAATTCAAAAGGCCAAAGGTAGGTGGCGACTATGACCTCATTGCAAAGGTAGATGGAGCGATATTGTATATGGAGATAAAATCCTCTCCGCCAAAACAGATATATCAGAAGGAAATAACTGCCTTTTTCAACAGGATCTCTGATCTTTTACCCGAAACAGGAATTTTTTTTGTGGATACAGAACTGAGAATGAAGGACAAGATTGTCCCCATGTTTGAAGAAGAGTTAAAATCAAGGTATGTAAATCCTCCGAAAATTATAAGAATGGAAAAGGAACTTTTCCAGACAGAAGACAAGATATTTATCATAAATGCCAAAGATAGCGTAGCAGCTAATATTGAGAAAGTATTAAGCTGGTATTTTAGGAGGGGTCACTGAGTTTTTCCATCAGAGCCTGAACAGGTTTAAGACCGTAAGGGCCTCCCTGTTCTATAGCAGTCAAAACAGTACCGCCACCCGTAAAGAAATAATACTGAGTATTATCCAGGACAGACAGGTAAAGGCCGGGGCAGAGACTCTTAAACTCCTGAAGGGTGTCACCTCCTCCGTACATCTTAAGGGCAATTCTATTCTGGTCTATAGTACTATCTAATGCCTCTGACCCTGCTGTGAAATGAGGTGTGTACCCCATAACAGCATTGACGAAGATTGTTTTGGCGCTTAAGAGGATTTCTATCAGAATAGGGTCCTTAAATGATTCAGGGTCTATATCAAGGACATAACCATATTTCTTGCCTTCTTGAAAGTCTCTTATCGATATAGTCCTGTATTTACCTTCTATCCTGCCCTCCATCGTATCGGACTCCACGATATAGGGCAGTTCGATAATCTTTTTATTCGCCCTGTCCTTCTCAACGAGATCCCTCGCCGCAATAATGTCTTTCTCCTGAATACCTTCTATGGAAATTCCATACTTTGCACAGAGGAAGGTGTTATAAATCATGCCTCCTAAAATCAGATTGTCGACCTTCTCATAAATTGCATAGAGAGGCTTTATCTTTGTGTCATATTTTGCACCGGCAACAACAGCCAGAAAAGGTCTCTGAGGATTGATAACAGAGCTCAAATTAATGATCTCCCGTTGCATTAAAAAGCCTGCGGAAGAAGGAAGGTATTTTGTTATGTCGTATGTCGATGCGTGCGGCTGCCATGAACCGAAAGCATCATTGACAAAGATATCTGCAAGCCCTGCAAGTTGGATTGCAAGTTTTTCTCTGAGTTCTCCTTCTGCTTCTTCACCCTGAAACCAGCGGGTGTTGGGAAGGTATATTCCACCTATCTTTCTTTCTCTCAGATGACGGATAGCAAGGTTGATGGATGTGTCGATACTGGGAATTCCAAACTTCGGATCTTCATAGAACTTAGGGATATGAAACCTTGTGTGCAACTTGCGTTCAAGATACCCAACGACAGGCTCGACTGATTCGCCAGGCCTGCACCTGATTTCACCCGTCTTTTTGTCTCTTGGTCTCCCTATGTGGGTCATGAGGATGGGTCTGCCCCCCCGCTCCACGATGTTATAAAGGGTACCAAGAGAGCGGTCTATTCTGTAAGGATCTCTGATCTCACCATCCTTTACAACATTATGATCAAATCTGACAAGAACAATCTTTCCATTCAGGTCAGCATTCTGAATCAAGGGAAGCCTTGGATCTAATCTCTGATCTTCAATGATCATTTTTACCTAATGCTATTGCTTCGTCGATGAGCATAACAGGTATGCCATCTCTTATCGGGTAGAGCAGTTTGCATTTTTCGCAAATAAGTCCATCCTCCCCATGGCTCGAAGACTTCTCTGTCAGTTTGATGTCTCCCTTGCATTTCGGGCATGCTAATATTTCAAGAAGCTCTTTGGTTATAGTCATATCTACTCCTTTATAGAATGAGTAAAACTACCATGAATTTAAAAATAGGTCAAGGGGGCATGAAGGGAGTGTCAGGGCATGAGGGGACGTTTGGGTTCCTGGCTGTTCTCCAGTGCTTGAACTAAGGTTTTAAAACTAAAGTTTTTAAAAGAATCAAACCTTTTCTTAATTTGGTAGTGTCCTAACTTGATAGGTGAAGCATTTTGTGATAGAGTTTTGAAGCAATTCAGAATAAAAAACTAAAAGTAAATGGCTTCGCAGAAGTTGTTTTTAATCCTTGCTGTTTGTGAATCGGATAATAGAGAAATGTGAAATGGGTAACAAAATCCTCAATTCCTCGTTTTTCCCCTTTTATAGAATCTGTGACCAATCTGTGACTTCCTCTATAGTAAAATCTAACTTCAAAATTACAATGAGCATAACTCTTAAGCAATTGGGAGGGAAGCATTGATTTTGAAAAATTATGTAGTTCGTATTTACCGTTGTGAGAAAAACAATCCTCGCAGCCTTGTTGGTGTGGTGGAGGAGGTTGGAGTTGAGGAGAGAAATGCCTTTACAAATCTCCATGAACTCTGGAAAATACTGAGGTTTGAGAACTTGAGAGTAGAAGATGAGGAAGGAGGTGGTTAGAAAATTCATTTTACAAATATGCGCAGTTTCAGATGTATCCGCGGTCTATTTTAGATATTTAGGTGAAATTTTGTCTGGCAGAAAGGGAGGGTAATATATTATGCATCGAAAAGACAAGGTAATAAGTAAAAGCATTAAACTAACGATGATTATGGTAGTTATTTCTTTCTGTTTGCTTCCCATTGGATATCTTCAAGCGGCCACCTTTGACGAATTAGTCCAACAACTGAAAAGCGAAGACTTGATTGCCCGCCTGCATGCAATAAAGGCACTGGGCGAAACCAGGGATGCCCGCGCAGTGGAACCCTTGATTGCTAACCTGAAAGATGAAAAATGTGGATGTACGTCAGCAAATGCCCTGGTAAAGATAGGGAAACCTGCGGTAGAGCCATTGATTACTGCTTTAAAGGATGAAAACCCTATTGTCAGAAGGAACGCAGCAACGGCGCTCGGAAAGATAAAGGATGCCAGTGCAGTAAATCCCTTGATTACTGCTTTAAAAGATGAAAATCCTGTTGTCAGAAGGAACGCAGCAATGGCGCTGGGAGAGATAAAAGATACCAGTGCAGCAGAGCCTTTAACTGCTGCTCTCAAGGATGAAAGCCCAATCGTCAGAAAAAAAGCAGCAACAGCATTAAAAGAGATGGGCAAGCCTGAGACTGCTGTTGTAGACATTCTTTATTAGCACAGACCGTGTTTGGAATGAAATAAATTTGTACATGAGATTATCTGCCGACAAAATTTCCACCTAATATGTTTTTTCTTTAAGGGCGTCGGTTTCCTTATTATGCTTCACATGGGTGAGAGGATAACCGAAGCCTTTCTTTTTAAAGGCTTTAAGCGACCATTGTTGGGTGAGCTGAAATTTCCAGTGGCCATGCATAAGTTCCTGGGTGGGCATCTTTTGACAGGATAAATTTGTAGGTAAGTTCAAAGGTGGCGAAGCCTCGTATATCTGGCAGAAAGAAAGAGCTGCCCTCTGCGTCAACGAGAACATCTTTACCAAACCCCTGTATCTGTACTTCTTTGAATGGCTCTCCTAAACCGCTAAACCTCAGAAAGAAAAAGACATTGCTTCTGATCTCGATGCGGGAGGCTGATGTAACTTCAACGTAACCTCGAAGGATGTCGGCATGAGTGACGACTAACTCTGGGGCTTGGTAAGATACTTTCAGTGTTGCATATGCTGCAGCTGTCTCACTCACCGTTGTTTGCTCATGAGATGAACCAGCCTCTGAGTGTGCTATAAAGGGGCTGATTGGAGAACTGATAGACAAAATTGCTGACAGGGCAGCAGTTAAGAGTTTACGCTGAAGTTTAAGTCCATGAGTAACTTCCTCATGTGTAACGTAACCTTCTTCAACGAGCAGTTCGCCGATTTTCTTGTGGGGCGAAAGCTGCTGCTTTCTTAAAGCATTTTGAAGTTGATCGTGGGTAATCTTATTGGTGGTTACAAGAAGCTGTCCGAGTCTGAGTCGTAGAGCTCGCAGAGGATCACTTTGATGTTGCTGAAATGCCAGCAAGCCATTGAGTTCCTGTTCAGAAATAACCTGAAGACGCACGAACACTTCTCCGAGTTTTTCACTGGTTTGTTGCTGCTCTTGCAGAGCATACTCAAGCTGTTCAGGAGTAATTCGCTTGGCTTGAATCAGAAGCTCTCCAAGGAGCTGGCGCACTCCTGCAGCAAGCGTAAGAGCGTCTTCGAGAGACACCAGGTCCTTCTGGATGGAAAGGACAACCTCAAGATCTACCGGGTCAACTACCCCCATACGAACAAGAACTTCTCCCAAGAATTCATTGGTATGTATTTGATCTTCTAAAGCCTGTTCAAGGTTTTGACGCGCAATAAACTCACCATTGACCAAAATTTTGCCCAGTGGGCGCTTGGTAAGTTTATATGGCGGGATAGAGTTTTTTCTCTCGGGCTCAGGCATACATGCAACTCATAAAAATTAATATCTTACAGATTCTTGTCTTGATCTATGCACCATGATATCACAAAACCCCGGTTTTCTGTTAACAAATCTGGTTTGTGGGTGCCTTGTTTCCCCTTATTTTTTCCATTTCTGTGTCTTGTTGGGGTTTGTATGGTAAAATATTTGACATTGGCAGATTTAAAGATAGGCTGCAGCGGCTTTCTATACGATCACTGGAGAAAGAATTTTTATCCAGATGATCTCTCAAAGAACTATTGGCTTGAGTACTACAGCAGGCATTTTTCAACCGTAGAGCTGAACGTCACTTTTTACAAGCTCCCTGATAGGGAAACTTTCTTAAAATGGTATTCGGCCACTCCAGAAGGTTTTACCTTTTCGCTTAAGGGTAGCAGATTTATAACACATGTAAAAAAACTTAAGGATTGTGCAGAGCCTGTTGAGGCCTTTTTTTCAAGGGCAAACCTCCTGAAAGAAAAATTGGGTATCATCTTATGGCAGTTCCCTCCCACTTTTGCGGTGGACATGGAACGTCTCAAAGACTTCCTCGAAATACTAAAACCTTATGGTATGAGAAACACCTTTGAGTTCAGAAATAATACATGGATAAACAAGAAGGTTTTCGATCTCCTCAAGAAGGAGAAGGCATCACTCTGCATGGCAGACTGGCCTGATTTTCTTGATAAACTACCTCTGACTGCCGACTTTGTATATATCAGAAGGCATGGAAAAGAAGGTAGTTTTACAACATCCTACAGTATGGAATCATTGAAGAAAGATGCAAAGAGGATCAAGGCTTATTTGAGGCAGAAAAAAGATGTTTTCATTTATTTTAACAATGATGCCCTTGGCTACGCACCCCAAAATGCATCAGAGCTGGCCACCCTTATAGGGTCCCCCCGTTAGAAATGTTACGTTGTGATATCGCTATTGGGTCTATCATTACTAACGGGATTGAAACATTGGCCATTCTAATGGGGAAAAAGATTTAGGTCATTTAGCCCAATCCATCCGGTATCTCGTTCTTTTGTAAAGATATTTCTCTGCTGCAAGGGCTGCGATACAACCCTGTGATGCTGCTACAACAACCTGCCGTATCTCTGTACAGGTGACATCACCAGCTGCTAAAACACCTGGTATGGATGTCTCCATCATGCAGTTTACCTGTATGCATCCATCCTCTCCTGTCTCGATGGTGCCAGCGAGAAAGTCTGTTATGGGTTTGTTACCATGGAGATAGACAAAGACTCCGGACAGATTTAATTCAACTTCCTTATGATCGGAATCGAGCATTTTTATCCTCTCAACCACATCTTTACCTTCAATAGCGGAAACAGTATAGCCTAACAGCACTTTGATATTAGGTATCTTAAGGCCAGGGTGGTCATCCACATTGAGTTTTTTGGCAGGAGAGATGAGATATACCATCTCTGCAAACCTCGCAAGTACTCCAGCCTCTTTTATGGTCTCTTCAGAATTTCCTATAATACAGACGGTTTTTCCTCTGAAGAAAGCCGCATCACATATGGCACAGTAGCTAACCCCTTTTCCAAGAAACTCACCTTCACCTTTTATGCTCGGTTTCCTCCCCATTGAACCCGTAGCTATGATTATGGTTTTTCCTTTGTATGTCTTATCCATAGTAAAAACTTCTTTGATATCACCTGAAAGATTAAGCCCAACGACCTGGGTTTCCCTGTATTCAGCTCCAAACCCTATTGCCTGTCTTTTCATGGTATCAAGCAGTTCTTTACCAGAGACAGGGCTTGTAAGCCCTGGGTAGTTTTCTATCTTGTGAGAGTATGCGAGTGCACCGGCAGTTGGTGATTTGTCGAGTATTACTGCCTTGAGTTTCGATCTTGATGCATAAAGAGATGCCGTCAGTCCGGCGGGTCCTCCACCGATTATGAGTACATCATAAATGTCCGATCTATCTTCCATTCAAACCTCTCTCAGATGTTTCAGGTTAAATGGTTTAAAGGTTAAATGGTTTTGAAAACCATTAAACTATTCAACCATTAAACTTTTAAACTTTTGGAGCCTTTTTATGTTGAATAAGCCCGTATGTTTCGATGATTTTAAAATCATCTTCATAACTTCTTCCTGAGGTGGTCAGATAATTCCCGATAAGCAGGCTGTCAGCCCCGGCGATAAAGACCATAGAGTTAAACTCACCGAGGATCTGCATTCTGCCACCGCAGATCCTTATCTCTTTTTGGGGGAGGATATATCTAAAGAGACTTATAATCTTTAATGCCTCAAAAGGATGAAGGAATTGTCTATGACCTAAGGCAGTCCCCTTTATCGGAATGAGGAAGTTTATCGGGATAGAGTCAACATCGAGTTCCCTCAGTAGAAAAGCCATATCAATTCTGTCCTGCCACGTCTCTCCAAGACCGAAGATGCCACCAGAACAGAGAGAAAGGCCAATGGATTTTAATGTATTAATGGTCTTGAGTTTATCAGTATAACTATGAGTGCTGCATACCTGAGGGAAGAAACCTTCAGAGGTTTCTATATTATGATGGTAGCGGTCAAGCCCGGCTGATTTGAGTGTCGAAAGTTCTTTTTCTCTGAGCATGCCAAGACTTGCACAGGGGATAAGCCCCATCTGCCTAATCCTGGAGATCATATCGGCTATCAGCAATAGGTCTATTTCTGAAATCTTTCTCCCGCTTGTTACGATTGAGAACCTTTCTGCACCTGATTTTTTCGCTTCCCTTGCTTTTTGAAGAATTATTTCTTTACTGAGAAGGGGATAAACTTCTATCCTGGCTTTGCTTTTTGATGATTGGGCACAGAAAGAGCAGTCTTCAGAGCATGATCCTGATTTTGCATTGACTATGGAGCAGATGCCTACAGTGTTTCCCCTGAAATGGGTTCGTATTTTGTTTGCCGATGCAAAGAGCTCAAAGATTTCGGTTCCTGTAACGCCGACAATATTAAAGGCATCCTCTCTTGATATATGCTCTCCCTCTAATATTTTCTCTTCGAGACGTTTAATCATATTAAAACCTTATACCTCTAATAACTCTACCTTCACATCATAGCCGAGTTTATGAAGGTAATCATGACAATCATCCCAAGTGAGGCCAAATTCGCGGACATCTGAAAGCCCTATGCGAGCAAGAATATCTCTTATAAGTTCAAAGCTTGTGTCTTCAAAATCAGCTTCTCTTATCATATCCTCTGACCAATTAACAAGCCTTGATAAGTCAATTTCCCGGTTTATGTATTTCACGAGCATATCTGCAAGTAACTTTCTTGTTATAACCATTTTGCTATCCCTCCTCTATTTTCCTATGGCCATCGTTCACAGGAAATTTTTCATGAATTTCTATTAACTTACTGTTTTCACCATAGATTTCCTGATAAAATCTAACCGTTTCCTCTGTATCGTTCACTTCCTTAACATATCTTGCTTTCCAGCCATGTCTTCCTTTAACTTCGAGCCAATATTTTCTACCGCCACTTGGTAATTCCTCCCAGTTAGGAAACTTCTTTTCATTGAGCTTTCTTTTACTTCCAGTATCCACCTATAAAAGTATAGCATAGGTGTAGTCTTACTATAGCATTGCAGTCCCTCATCAAAATTCCCACAGGCTGTCAGAAGGATTTGTTGAAACGAATCAAGAATTTCTTATACACTAATATCCTCCCCTGCAGAAAGGCCAAGGGGAATTGAAGGAAGGCAAAAATATTTGACTGGTGAAAAAAGCAAATCTATCCTCAGGATAGGAAAGATTCCTTATGCAAATCTTTTTCCCATCTTTTTTATGCTTCAAAGAGAATGTGACTGCTCCGGGTATGAGTTCATTGAGGGGGTTCCTTCGACACTCAACAGACTTTTAAGATCCGGGGATATAGATATAAGCCCATCTTCGTCTATTGAGTATTTCAGATACCAGAATAGATATACCCTTATTGAAGGTCATTCAATAACCTCAAAAGGTCCTGTGGGTAGCATATTGCTGTTGAGTAGGAGACCAATAGAGGAATTGAAGGGGAAAACAGTCCTCGTACCATCTCAGTCCGCAACCTCTGTTGCCCTCCTCGGTATTATTCTGAGGAAATTTTACAAGATTGAGTGTTCTCTGAAACCAACAGATGAATTACTGGATTCCGTAATAAACAAAGTAGAGGCTTACCTTGCTATTGGTGATGATGCCCTGAAAGCGGCAAAAACAGTTTCAAGTTACCAGTTAGGAGACACCCCCTCCCTTACCCTCCCCCCTCGAGGGGGAGGGCAGGGGTGGGGGGGTGTTTATATCTATGACCTTGGGGATTTGTGGTACAAAAACACAAGTCTCCCTTTTGTCTTTGCGTTATGGATAGCGAGGAAAGATTGCTTTACAGAAAAAGCTGAAATCTTCAATAGCTTTATTCGTGATCTTCATAAGGTTAAAGAACTCGCTTTACAAAATTTATATAAAATAGCACAGGCATTGAGACCATTACTCCTCAGTCACCATTCATTGAACTTAACAGAGGAAGAGATTATCTCTTACTGGAAGGGGATATCTTTTGACTTTACAGAGGAGCATGAGAGAGGACTTGAGTTATTCAGGAAGTATTCAGAGGAATTGGGCTTGTTGTAAAGGAGATTTATCCTTTTAACATACTCTTGAATTCCTCGTAGGCGATTTTTATTTCCTCTACAGAGGCTTCGTCTTCCAGGGTTGTAATGTCTCCTATGGGCTTGTTCAGAATTATCGCTTTTAATATCCTCCTCATGATCTTACCCGACCTCGTTTTTGGAAGCCTTGCCACAAAGTACAGCTCCCTCGGCGTAGCGATAGGGCCAATCTGTAAACGAATACTATCAATGATCTTTTCTTTAATGTTTTCTTCGGGCTTATATCCTTCCTTGAGAATCACAAAAAGGACAATAGCCTCTCCTTTTACGGGATCAGGTGCACCGACAACAGCAGCCTCAGCTGCAAAAGGGGTTGCAACAACAGCACTCTCTATCTCAGCAGTGCCAATCCTGTGCCCAGCCACTTTCAAGACCTCATCTGCTCTTCCAAGAAGCCAGAAATATCCCTCATTATCTTTCATTGCATAATCGGCTGTGTAATACATCCCTTTGAATCTTGACCAGTATGTATCTGAGTAACGGGCTGGGTCCTTATAGATATCCATGAGCATTCCAGGCCAGGGCTTCCGTATGACTAAATATCCTTTTGTCCCGGGAGAGACAGGATTGCCAGAATCATCCACCACTTCTGCATCAATTCCTGGCAATGGCAGGGTGGCAGAACCTGGTTTAAGAGGAACGAGCTCTAATCCAGGAACAGGGGAAATCATGATTCCTCCAGATTCTGTCTGCCACCAGGTATCAACAATCGGGCACTTCTCATTCCCAATATTTTTGTAATACCATTCCCATACCTCAGGGTTAATAGCCTCACCAACAGTCCCAAGGATCTGCAGGCTGTTTAAATCATGTTTTTTAATCCACTCTTCTCCATAGCGGATGAACATCCTGAGAGCTGTCGGTGAGGTATACAAAATCGTTACCCCATACTTTTCTATAATCTCCCACCATTTATCGAGGTACGGATAATCCGGCGATCCTTCATACACGAGAATCGTTGCTCCATGGAGTAGAGGCGCATAAACTATGGCTGAATGGCCTGTAACCCAGCCGACATCTGCAGTACACCAGTAGATAGATTCATCAGAAATGTTGAAAACCCACTTGTAAGTGGCATAGTTGTAAACTAAGTAACCTCCTGTTGAGTGGACAATCCCCTTTGGTTTTCCCGTGGTGCCTGATGTATAGAGAATATACAACGGATGGGTGGCTTCGATAGGTTCAGGCTCCACATATCTTTCTGCACCTTTCATCAATTCATGGTAAAGAAGATCTCTTCCCCCTTCAATATTTACTTCCTCTTCTGTCCTCTTTATTAAAATCAGCTTTTCGACTGTCGGAGCAAGCTTCAAGGCATTATCAACGATCTCCTTAAGAGGAACAAGCTTCCCCCTTCTTATTCCGAAGTCTGCTGTTATCACGACCTTTGCGCCTGTATCGTTAATCCTATCTGCTAAAGCTTTACTGCTAAATCCCGAAAAGACAACCGTATGAATAGCACCTATTCTTACTGTTGCAAGCATTGAAATTACGAGTTCAGGTATCATGGGCAGGTAGAGAACCACAATATCACCTTTCTTGACCCCAATATTTTTCAGAACAGAGGCAAATCTATTTACCTCTCTATGGAGTTGGGCATAGCTGAAAGATTTTGTATTCCCTTGCTCGTCTTCCCAGTATATTGCCACTTTATTCTTTCGCCATGAATTCAGATGGGCATCTAGACATCCATAAGAGGCATTAAGCAGACCACCTACAAACCACCGTGCATAGGGCTCTTCCCATTGAAGAACCTTATCCCAGCGTTTAAACCAGAGGATTTTTTCAGCCTCTTTCCCCCAGAACTTTTCTAAATTTGAAGTCGCATTCTGTTGAAACTCGATATATCGTTTGGTGGGGTAAAACTTCTTTTCTTCCATGATTCTTCAACTCCCTGAGCAGTGCAAGGATATTTTGTTTACGTATTATAGCATGCAAGGGGAAAGCACAGACCTAAACATCAGGTATTCTGCCTTGCCAAAGAGACTTTCGGGGTGGTATTCTTAGCTATGAATCTTTTATCCTTTCAGAAACCGAGCAGATATATAAACAGTGAGATCAACTCGATTCACAAAGAAGCCCCCGTAAAGGTGGCCCTTGCATTTCCAGATGTATACGAAGTCGGGATGTCTCATCTTGGACTTAAAATACTTTACAAGGTAATCAATGACATGCCCTTTGCTTCTGCAGAGAGGGTTTTTTCTCCGTGGCTTGATCTTGAGGCTGAAATGAAAGCAAAGGGAATTGTCCTTTCATCCCTGGAATCAAACCGTCCATTAAAAGAGTTCGATATCCTTGGCTTTAGCCTCCAGTATGAGCTTTCATATACGACAGTACTTAATATGCTCTACCTTGGAGGCATTCCACTGAGGGCTGAGGAAAGGAATAATTCATCTTCCAACTATTATCCAATTGTTATTGCTGGTGGGCCGTGCACTGTCAATCCAGCACCAATGTCTCCCTTTGTCGATGCATTTTTAATAGGCGATGGTGAGGAGGCTATAAGGGAAATAATTGATGCAGTGTATAAGTGGAAAATGAGCGGAGACGGCAAAAAGGAGTCCATCCTTCTGGCCCTATCGGAGATTGAAGGAATGTATGTGCCTTTTGTCCATAATAATCCCCCCTTACCCCCCTTTACTAAAGGGGGGCGTGGGGGAATTAAAAGGCGTTTCATTGAATCCCTCGATGATGCTCCTTATCCAGAGCATCCAATTATCCCTTACACCTCTATAGTCCACGATAGAGTGAATATCGAGGTTTCGAGAGGATGCTCGAGGGGCTGCAGGTTCTGTCAGGCCGGAATAATCTACAGGCCGGTTCGCGAGAGAAGTCCTGAAAGGGTTTTAGAGATTGCAGAAAACTCTCTGAGGAACACTGGATATGAAGAGGTTTCATTCACATCCCTGAGTGCAGGTGATTATAGCTGCCTTTTACAGGTGGTGGGGGAATTTAATAAAAGATTTTTGAAGGATAAGATTGCCCTCTCACTCCCTTCTCTCAGAGTAGCATCGATAAACTGTGAACTTCTGAGAGAGATACGCTCTGTAAGAAAGACGGGCTTTACCATTGCACCTGAAGCAGGCAGTGAGAGGCTGAGGAAGGTCATAAATAAAGATTTTTCTGAGGATGAATATGAAAAGGCCCTGAAATCACTCTTTGAAGAAGGATGGCATAACGTGAAACTCTATTTTATGATAGGGCTGCCAACAGAGAGAGATGAAGATATAGAGGCGATCCTTACAATGGTTATGAAGGCGCTGAAGGTCGCAAAACAGCATACAAAAAGGTTTGTGAATATCAATGTTGGAGTTTCACCTTTTGTCCCAAAACCTCACACACCTTTTCAGTGGTGTGGTCAGAACCCTCTCGATGAGCTTCAACGTAAAAAAGATTATCTGAGAGATGTCCTGACAAAAAAGGGTTTCCATGTCAAAGCCCATGATGTAGAAATGAGCCTGCTTGAAGCTGCTTTTTGCCGGGGTGGTGAAAACCTTGCAATCCTTATTGAAAAAGCCTGGTCATTGGGATGCAGACTTGATGGATGGTCAGAAGTCTTCGATATGAAAAAGTGGAAAAAGGCGATGGATCTTACTGGGATAGATGCAGCAGATTTTGCAGGAAAGAGTTATGAGAGATCAGATCAACTCCCCTGGGAAAATAATATAGACATTGGTGTGACAAAAGAGTTCCTGTGGAAGGAAAGACAGAGTGCACCGGAAGGTAATATCACTCCTGATTGCAGGAGGTCCTGCCAGAACTGTGGGCTTGGATGTGAAGCGTCAGTCATTAGTCATCAGTCACCTGTCATCAGTCATTTGAATACAGTTCAGGAGGTAAAAGACTCTCGACTCTTGACTCTCGACTCTCGACTGAATAAGCGATTTAAGCCTGTAAAGATAAGAGTCGAATTCTCAAAGACAGATGGGTTAAGGTTCCTTTCACATCTCGAACTTATGGCTGCTCTGCATCGGGCAATAAGGAGAGCAGAGTTTCCCCTTGTCTACTCAGAGGGCTATCATCCTTCTCCAAAAATATCTTTTGGCCCTCCCCTCGGGGTTGGCATTGGGGGTCTTGGTGAATATTTTGACATGGAAGTAGTTCCTCCTTTTGATATAGTCAATAACAGGAGAAAGTTAAACAGCACACTCCCTAAAGGACTCTACGTAAAAGACATGGTAGTTATTCCATCAAAAGAGGAATCTCTCAGCAGCTTTATAACAAGATATGGATATGAAATAAAAGGCAGAGACTTATCTCATATCAACAGGTTTTTGGCAGAAAAAGAGATAACCATACAGAGAGAACGAAATGTTATAAATATCAGATCTATGGTGGAAGAGGCAAGACAGATAGATGAGGATATAGTATATTTAATAGTTGTAGATCAGGGAGATGTAAAGGTAAGGCTTGGTGAACTTCTTCCAAAGGTCTTTCATGTGTCTTTGGAAGAGTTAGGGATAACGAGGGTAGCCCTTTATGGATGGAAGAGCGGATGGGTAAAGCCTCTTGAACGGAGTTCTCAATGGACAGCGAAATCCTGATTAATGTGACACGTGAGGAAACCAGGGTCGCCCTTCTTGAGGGAGGGGTGGTTGTGGAGTTTTATGTTGAGAGGAAGCATGATGCAAGCCTTGTCGGGAATATCTATAAAGGAAGAATCTTGAAAATTCTTCCAGGCATGCAATCAGCCTTTGTTGATATCGGACTCGAAAAGGCAGCTTTTCTTTATGTTACAGACATCAGAGCTGATATAGCTGATATTGAGGAATATGCGCCCCTTGTCGAAGAGAAAGATGATTCCCTTGAACTGGTTTCAAGGAAGGGGAGAACAGAACTTACGATAGAAGACCTTGTCCAGGAAGGACAGGAAATCCTTGTCCAGGTATCTAAAGACCCTATCGGGAGCAAAGGGGCTCGACTTACTTCATATGTAACGCTACCCGGGAGATATCTTGTACTTATGCCAAGTGTTGAACATATAGGCATATCGAGAAGGATAACAGATGAGGAAGAGAGGACAAGGCTCAGAGGTATTGTCGAAGGTATAAGGCCAAAAGGGTACGGGCTTATCATCCGAACTGCAAGCGAGGGTTCTACAGAAGAAGATGTTAAAAAAGACCTTGAGTTCCTCCTCCTCTTATGGGAAACGATTTCGAAGAAAAAAGATAAAGTTACCGCACCGTCTCTTATTTACAGTGACCTTGACCTTGTCTTCAGGAGTGTAAGGGACCTCATGAGTCCGGATGTTAAAAGGCTTGTTATAGACTCTGAAGAGGAATACGAAAAACTTAAGGATTTTGTCAGAACCAACTTTGAAAAACTTTTGGGGAAGATAGAGCTTTATGAAGGCGCAGAGTCCATGTTTGATGCCTTTGGAATAGAGCTCGATATCTCAAGAGCCCTCGGAAGAAAAGTATGGTTGAAATCTGGCGGCTATATCATTATCGACCAGACAGAGGCGATGACTGTTATAGATGTGAATACTGGCAAGTTTGTCGGAAAAGAAGAGCTTGAAGACACAATATTCAGGACCAACATCGAGGCAGTAAAGGAAATAGCGTATCAGATAAGACTCAGGAATTTAGGGGGTATCATAATAGTGGATTTCATAGATATGGAAAGACCTGAAAACAGGGAAAGGGTGTTCAATGCATTTGGCGAGGCGATGAAGAAGGATAGGGCGAAAAATACGATATCCCATATATCAGAACTCGGACTCATACAGATGACAAGAAAACGCGTCAGGGAGAGCCTCGGCAGAATACTCTGTGAGCCCTGTCCGTATTGTGAAGGCAAAGGCTTCGTCAGGTCACCTCGGACCCTCTGTTATGAGATATTCAGGAAGATAAAGAAGATTGCGAGACGTGGTGGGGCGGGGATTATTGTTACAGCCCATCCATTAGTTGCAGAGCTTCTCTCTGATGAGGAGCGACCAGGGCTTGAAGTCATAGAAAATTTGTATAACGTAAAGGTCACGGTAAGGGAGAACCGAAATTTCCATCAAGAGAATTATGAGGTTGCGGTGCTATAAATAATGAGCGACAACAAATTAACGGACCTGATAAATATTCTCAAGAATATACAGAGTGCTGTTCTTGCCTATTCCGGGGGTGTTGACAGCACATTTCTTCTCAAGGTACTGCAGATTTCCGGTATACGGGTTCTCGCCGTGACTGCCGTCTCAGAAAAAACTCCCCGCAATGATTTGCTGACAGCAAAAAGGGTGGCAGCAGAGTTGAGAGTAGAACACAGGATTATAAAAACAGATGAGCTTTCAATGGAGGAATTCGTAAGTAATACACCAGAGAGATGCTTTTTCTGTAAGAATGAGCTTTTCAAGAAACTCTCTGACATAGCCTCATCCGAAGGATACATGTTTTTGCTTGATGGGAGCAATATAGATGACACCCTGGATTACAGGCCGGGTATGAGGGCAGCAAAAAGATATAATGTGAGAAGTCCTTTAATAGAAGCTGATCTTTCAAAAAAAGATATCAGAGAACTCTCGAGACAACTTGGTCTTCCGACATGGGATAAACCCTCTTCTCCCTGCCTTTCCTCGAGATTCCCATACAGCCAGAGGATAACAAAAGAGGCATTGAGAAGAGTAGAGAAAGCAGAAGAATTCCTCAGGGGAATTGGATTCCATGAGGTACGAGTGAGGGACCATGAAAATGTAGCGAGGATAGAGGTTGATGAGGAGGGAATTAACTTGGTATTAGCACCAGAAAGCAGAAGGCTTATTGCTGAAAAACTAAGATCTCTTGGATATAGATTCGTATCTCTTGACCTCGACGGCTACAGAATGGGAAGCATGAATAGGACAATTGAGAGAGAATCTGTACTTGACGTGAAGAATGGTTAAAATGTTTAATGGTATAGTGTTGGTTAAAAAGTTTTTTCTTCTTCTTTTAATTCTTTTGATTTGCTCCTGCTCGGGAAAACCTGCTGCAGTTAAGCCTGCAGAGACTTCTTTTGACCCTGAAAAGGCATTTGAAAAGGGGAGTGAACTGCTGGAGAAAAAATATTATGATGAGGCAAGGGCTTCCTTCCTTGAAATTAAAAATAGAGATATGTCAAAGAAATTTGCGCCCCTTGCTCAGCTTAAGATTGCTGATTCTTATGTGAAAGAGGACGAACCTGAACAGGCTGTTGCTGAGTATCGGAGATTCCTTGAAGTCTATCCTGGCCACAAATATGCTGCATATGCCCAATATCAGATTGCTTCAATCTACTTCGACCAGATAGAGGGTCCTGAAAGGGGATATAGCGGTGCGGCTAAAGCCCTTGAAGAATTCGAAAAGCTCAAGAAGATGTATCCGAGAAACCCCTACAGGGAAGTTATTGATCTCAAAATTGAAAAGTGCAGAAGTGTAATAGCGAATTACGAGTTCCAAGTCGGAGAGTTCTATTATAAGAAAGGTTCTTTCAACGCAGCAATCAGCAGGTTCGAAGAATTGTTGAAAACCTATCCTGCTTACCAGAGAGAGGCTGATATGCTTTTTTATATCGGAATGTCGTATAAAAACCTCGGTCAGAAAGATAAGGCTTTAGAGTATCTAAAACGCCTTGTCGAGAAGCATCCGAATAACAAACTTGCTGCTGATGCTAAGAAAGAACTCGCCCATACCAAACCATAAGGCGTGAAGCGTAAAAACTCCGCAGACGCAAAAGGCACCCCC
>Ga0129298_10000082_pt1 | contig 29919 bp, 28 predicted proteins | sample I19B2metaG_FD_94707 | JGI IMG/M metagenome (GOLD analysis project Ga0129298, IMG submission 94707) | Lake sediment bacterial and archeal communities from Gulf of Boni, Indonesia to study Microbial Dark Matter (Phase II) - ​I19B2 metaG | ecosystem: Environmental > Aquatic > Freshwater > Lake >... | reverse complement strand
TTCAATACATTCCTCTAAACTCGCCTTATCCGTTTCTAATACTATCTCAGGATTTTCAGGGTCTTCATAAGGAGCAGAAATACCCGTAAATTCTTTGATTTCTCCAGCTCTTGCTTTTTGATAAATTCCTTTTGGGTCGCGTTTTTCACACTCCGAAAGAGAACATTTAACAAACACCTCAATGAATTCATCCTCTTTTAAAAGCTTCCTCGCATTATTACGATCTTCCCTGTAAGGGGATATAAAAGCAGTCATTGCGATTAACCCGGCATCAACAAATAGTTTAGCAACTTCTCCAATTCTGCGAATATTTTCTTTTCTATCTTCTGGACTAAATCCGAGATTTTTATTAAGTCCATGGCGAATATTATCTCCATCTAATACATAGCTTTTTACTCCTATCATGTGAAGTTTTGTAGTTAAAGAGTTTGCCAGGGTAGATTTCCCAGCTGCAGATAAACCAGTGAACCAAATCACACAGCTTTTATAATTGTAACTTTTCCTGCGTTCGTCAACTGTAATAGAATGTTCATGCCAGTAAAGATTCTTCTTTTTCTCATCCATGTTTAACGACTCCTTTTTATATTTTCATTATAATTATAAAAATTACACCCTGCGGTCTCTGCCGCAGTTCCATATTTCTGTCATTCTGGCTTGTCCAGAATCTTTCTTGCGATCCCGAACAAGTCGGAAGGATTCCCGACAAGCGGGAATGACACTGAAAACAAATATTCAATTTTCAGACGCCCTGCGGTCTCTGCCGCAGGGTATTCACTATAATTTGCACAACAATATTACCAAAATAAATTCCTGTTTTATTATAGCATTGTTAAAGCAAATTTTATACCAATAATAGTCATCTACAACTACTTAAAATTAAAGAGAAAATTGGATATTAGTTGGCGAGGATTGGAGATTGCCTACTTAATAATAGACTTAGATTTTTCTACCTTCTCGTCAATATGGAGTTTGAGAAGGCTTTCTTTTTGTCATCTCAAGCTTAGAGATTTTATAAGCTTTTTTCAACCCACCTGGCGAGTTCAAGACACTAACTTTTTCAGGTTAGATGCTCTTTAAACTCTTATGCTATCGTATCTTATGAGGCCTCCAGGGACCAGTGATATAGAACTTTTAGAGAGATTATGATAAATTAAATCAATTACGAGGAGGGATTTGATACATGCTCAAGGAGAAGGAAAAGTACGTTGTTGTTGTAGGAGCGACTGGAGCTGTTGGTAACGAGATGATAACAACGCTCGAGGAAAGAGACTTTCCCGTAAAAAGTCTCAGGCTCTTTGCATCAGAACGCTCTGAAGGTAAAATTCTGAAGTTCAGAAACAGGGATATCCCTGTTGAAACCCTGCAAGAGAATTCCTTTGAAGGTATTGACATTGCCCTTTTCTCGGCAGGTGCAGATAGGTCAAAGATATGGGCACCGGTGGCTGTCAGGTCAGGCTGTGTCGTGATCGACAATTCAAGCCAGTGGAGAATGGACCCAGGGGTTCCCCTCGTTGTGCCAGAGGTTAACCCCAATGACTTGGAATGGCATAAAGGCATCATAGCGAATCCGAACTGCTCAACAATACAGATGGTGGTTGTATTAAAGCCAATACATGATGTGGCAAAAATAAAAAGGGTTGTCGTAACGACCTTTCAGTCTGTCTCAGGTACTGGTCAGAAAGCTATGGATGAGCTGTTGCAGCAGACAAAGGATTTACTCAATTTCAGAGAGGTCACATGTAATGTCTATCCATATCAGATAGCATTTAATGTCCTTCCCCATATTGATAAGTTTCTTGAGAACGACTATACGAAGGAAGAGATGAAGATGGTGAATGAGACGAGAAAGATCTTGGGGGATGACTCAATCAGGATAACAGCGACAACGGTGAGGGTGCCTGTATTCAAAGGCCATTCGGAGAGTGTGAATATAGAGACGGAGAAAAAACTCACTGCTAATGAGGTGAGGGCAATTCTTTCAAATGCCCCAGGTATTGTTGTCTTCGATGCACCTCATAAGAATATCTATCCCCTTCCTATCAATGTAGCTGGCAAGGATGAGACCTATGTTGGAAGGATAAGAGAGGATGAATCTATAGAGAAAGGTATCAACCTGTGGATAGTTGCAGACAATCTCAGGAAGGGGGCTGCCCTGAATGCAGTACAGATTGCAGAAAAGCTAATCGAGAAGGTCTAAAGGTTAATAACCAGGTTACGGTAACGTCCCGAAGGCTACGAGGCCCGTATCGGTACCGATTATAGGTAACGCCTTTTACGAATAACTTAACCGACAAACGAAACGGGCATCGTGACCGTCTGATGAATAATATAGCCCATGCAAAATGTTGATTACATCATTCATGCCGATTATGTTCTTCCGATGGATGAAAGTCTTGCCGTTATTAAGGACGGCGCAATCGCTGTAAAAGGCACCAAGGTACTTAAGGTCGGGACATCGCAAGAGATTTTCAAAAAATATTCCCCAAGGGCAATAATCAACGGAAGCCAACATGTTGTGTTTCCGGGACTTATCAATACCCATACCCATGCAGCAATGGTCTATTTCAGGGGCATAGCAGATGACCAGCCCTTAAAGGAATGGCTCGAGAATCATATATGGCCAGCAGAGAATCAATGGCTCAGCCCTGAATTTATCTCAGATGCAATTGAGCTTGCCTGTCTTGAAATGCTCAAGGGAGGGATCACAACGTATAACGATATGTATTTCTATGAAGATGCTGCAGGTGAGGCTACAAAGAGGGTAGGTATGAGAGCAGTCCTGGGGGTCGGTCTTCTTGATTTTCCGACGAAATCTGCCAGTACTACCGAGGAGTACTTTGCCAATGCAGAGTCCTTTATAAAAGGCTGGAAGGGGGATAACTTGATAACTCCCTGCATTGCCCCCCATGCACTCTACACCTGTGGTCCAGAGACATTAAAGAGGGCAAGAAAGGTTGCTGATATCTACGATATCCCGATTCATATACATCTTTCCGAAACGAAGTGGGAAGCAGAGGAGATCATGAGGCGGTTTGGGATGAGCCCTGTGGAATATCTTGAGAGCCTCGGATTTCTCAACGAGAGGGTTCTTGCTGCTCATTGTGTCTGGTTAACAGAACTCGAAATAGAAATCCTTGCCAAAAGGAGGGTTGGCGTCTCTCACTGCATTGAGAGCAATCTCAAACTTGCATCGGGAATTGCACCTGTGGTCAGAATGCTGAAGGCAGGGGTTAGAGTGACCTTTGGCACAGATGGAGCTGGAAGCAATAACGATTTAAATATCCTGAGCGAGATGTCTACAGCTGCAAAGCTTCACAAGGCAGTATCAGGAGACCCCACTGCCCTTGATGCGAAAACAGCCCTTCTCATGGCTACGAGATGGGGAGCAGAGGTTTTGGGTCTTGGAAAAGTCACAGGAAGTATTGAGGAGGGCAAAGCTGCGGACCTTGTAATGGCTGATCTCAATAAACCACATCTTGTACCGATGTACAGCATTTACTCTCACATCGTTTATTCAATGAGACCCTCTGATGTGGAGATGGTAATGGTTGATGGAAAGATAGTCGTTAATGATGGAAAACTTACAACGACCGATGAGTCAGAGATTCTTTATAAGGCGAAAAAGTGGTGTGAGAAGATAAGCGGTTGCGAACATTGATTATGATTTCTTAATCTCAAAAACTTTCTCCCTTGCTGTTTGCCCCTTCAGTAGAGTCACCCCAGATTTAGCAACACCAAAATACTCAGCCAATACCCTTATCACCGCCTGATTTGCCTTCCCTTCCTGAGGCTTCTCCTTTACCCATATAATAAAATCTCTCTCCCCTATCTTCTCAATCTTTTCCTGCTTCGTACCCGGCTTTACCCTTACAGAGATTTTCATAAAGAAAATCTATATCTCTCTTCTTCCCTCAAGGGCTTTACCAAGTGTTACCTCATCCGCAAACTCGATATCTCCACCCATAGGTAGGCCATAGGCAATTCGCGTGACTTTCACATCAAAGGGTTTCAGGAGCTCTCTTACATACTGGGCAGTCATCTCGCCCTTGGTATTCGGATTTGTTGCGAGGATAACCTCTTTTATTTCATCTTTCTTGACTCTTTCCACAAGTTCCTTAATCTTTAGCTTCTCGGGAGTCATGTTGTCTATTGGTGAGAGGGCACCAAGAAGTACATGGTAGAGTCCTTTAAAGCCACCTGTCCTTTCAACAACAAGGATGTTGCTTGGTTCCTCTACGACACAGAGTTTCCTTCGGTCCCTTGAACTGTTACTACATATACTGCAAACCTCATTCTCTGTAATATTGAAACACTCACTACAGAATCGCGCCTTATCCTTTACTTCATTTATTGCCCTCGCTATGCCCTTTGCGTCTACCTCGGGCATCGAGAGTATAAAGAATGCAAGCCTTTGGGCGGTTTTTCTTCCTATGCCGGGAAGCTTCATGAGCTCAGTAATCAGAGTTTCTATAATTCCTTGTGTCATAAAGTTCGTAACGCGTAACGTGTGATGCATGACGAGTTGAAGACGTACCCATTATTCATGACGCATTACAGATTACGCTTGTTATTTTCCAAAAATATTTCCCAGCCCCCCAAGTCCCGGAAGCTGTAGTCCACCTGTCAATTTTGCCATTTCGCTGTTGACCATCTCATGGGCACGGCGTAATGCCTCATTTGCTGCTGCAATGATGAGGTCCTGGAGCATTTCAACGTCATCAGGATTCACAACGTCTTTCTCTATCTTTAGAGATACGAGTTCACCTGCACCGTTTGCAATGGCGGTGACCATGCCGCCCCCTGCTGTCGCTTCAACGGTCTTTGTCTTTGCCTCTTCTTGCATTCTCATCATTTCGGCCTGAAGCTTCTGGGCCTCACGCATTATGTTTCCGAACATCTTTTTTGACATCTCATCCTCCCGTATTCTGCCCTCTCTGCTCTGTTATCGGAATTACATCTGCAATCCTTCCCTCAAAGAGTTCAAGGGCCTCTTTAATAATTGGCTCTCCCATCACCTTTTCCTTCAGGTCTTTTTTGGTTATTCTCTTTACTTTTACCGTTTCTATTGTTACCTTGACCTTTGTACCGATTTCTTCAGAGAAGATCTTTTCTATCACTTCTAAATTATTCCCAATAGAGTCAGCAAAAAGTGAGTCACCGCCAGTGAGAATGATCTTCAGTTCATCTCCGGAAAGTTTAAACTCTGCCCTTGATAGCTTAGAGGCAAGGGGCGTATCTATCTTCTTTATAGACCTTTCCCAGAACCCCTCTGCTTCGACTTCAGGGGATACTTTCTTTTTGTCACTCTGAGATTGTCGGAGCGACTCTTCGCGTAGACTCGCTTCGAGTTTCGGGGTCTCATTAGACGCTGAAATCGTAGACCCTGAACTTGATTCAGGGCAAGGTTCAGCATGACATTTATGCTGCTTTGTTTCAGGTTCAGAAGGAGCAGACTTTTTGATCTCAGGCAATGAATCTTTTGTATATGCCTCTATGTTTTCCAAGATTTCTTTCAGGGGTCTCATACTGCTCAAGAAACTTGCCTTGATGAGAGACATCTCAAGGGCAAGCCGTGGTGCTGATGCATTTCTCACATCCATCTCTGTCTTCAGTATTTCTGAGAGGAGAAGAGTGAACTGGTCCTCGGATGTCCTGCCCACGATATTTTTCAGCACATCCATCTCTTCTTTACCTAAATCGAGCACCTCCTCTGGCCTCTTTATGACACTTGCAACAAGCAGATCTCTGAAGAACTGGACGAGTTCTTTTACAAAGGATTTGATATCGGTGCCCTGTTCAACGAGCTCCCCTATAATCTTCAATATTTCCTCTCTCTTTCCCTCGATAAGGGCTACTGAAATCTGGGAAAGGAGTCCAAAGTCTGTTATCCCCAGCAAGTCTTTAACATCAGGCTCCTTTATGTCAGATGAGAAGGATGAGAGCTGATCCATGATTGTGAGTGAATCCCGAAGGCTTCCATCAGCAGCCCTCGCAATCAATTCCAGCGCAGGGCCAGAGATGTTTATATTTTCGGCAAGGGATATGTTTTTCAGTCTCTCCTTTATCTCCTGACTGGGTATCCTCCTGAAGGGAAGATGTTGACAGCGGGAAAGCACCGTTGAGGGAATCTTTTTCTGAGCTGTTGTAGCAAGGACAAAAACAACATGAGGTGGTGGCTCTTCGAGGGTTTTCAGGAGAGCATTGAATGCAGCATCCGAGAGCATATGAGATTCGTCAATGATATAGACTTTGTATCTTCCTCCTGAGGGCACATATTTAACCCTCTCCCTGAGGTCTCTTATGTCATTGACGCTGTTGTTCGATGCACCGTCTATCTCCATCACATCAACAGAAGAACCATCTGCTACTGATATACACGATGCGCATATACCACACGGGTTAGATGTTGGACCATCTGTGCAGTTCAGCGCCTTTGCGAGTATCCTTGCTGTTGAGGTTTTCCCTACACCTCTCGGACCTGAGAAGAGATAGGCATGGGCAACCTTTCCTTGATCTATCGAATTTTTAAGGATTCGGATTATGGGTTCCTGTCCGATGAGGTCATTAAACCCTTGAGGTCTCCACTTCCTTGCCAGTACTAAATAACTCATAGATTTTTGTTTTTCCGAATTAATTGATCATAAGGGTTCAAGGGGGATAGGATTCAAGTGATTTATCTTTCGCTCGAACCCTTGAGTCCTTGAATCCTGATTTTTATCTTTTTGGCAGCCAGGAAAAGACCTTCTATGTCACACAGATAAAATGCTTACCGCTGCTTCCTTCCGGATCTGACGGGGTTTACACCCATCCGTTGCATAGTGCCCTTTCCTGACTGCGAAAAAACATCCAACTACTGTTGGAGGTTTAAAGTTTCTAAAATTCAGGATTTTAATTTTCAACTCATAACTTATAACTGTTGTTCAGTGGCGGAGAGAGAGGGATTTGAACCCTCGGTGAGGTTTTTATCCCCCACACACGATTTCCAGTCGTGCTCCTTCAGCCTCTCGGACATCTCTCCACTCATCGTAATACGCAATGAGTGATTCGTGATGAGTCAAAAATATTTATTACTTTATTTTACACATCACGCATTACGGATTACGCATCACGGTCTTTATTAAGATTAATGAAAAGATAGATATAAAATCAAGGTTAGTCTCTGTGTCTAAACAGGGTGTTTGACAATTGTCATCTCTGAACTCGTTTCAGGATCTCTTGCAGTAGTAACATTGATAATACACGATGCTGAAATAAATTCAGCATGACAAAATCTATGCACTTTGAATTGGCGGCGGAATCGGAGATGCTTACTTAAAGACTTTTCAGGCGTGTGAAATAAAAGGGCTTTGCCTATGATAATTTCTTTTTCAATAGCTCATTCACCATCTGAGGGTTTGCCTTGCCTTTTGTTAATTTCATGACATGACCTACAAAGAACCCTAAAAGTTTCTCATCGCCCGCTCTATACCGTACAACTTCTTTTGGATTCTTTGCAATTACCTCGTCAACAACCTTTTCAATTTCACCTGCATCACTTATCTGTACTAGACCTTTTTCTTTTACGATAGATTCTGCATCCTTTCTGGTCTTATACATTTCCTCAAAAACAGTCTTTGCTATTTTTCCGCTGATAGTGCCTTTGTCTATAAGCTTCAGCATGTCAGCAAGCTGTTTCGGTTTCAATGGACACTCTTCGATCGATTTATTCTCTTCGTTTAATAATCTCATCAACTCAACCATAATCCAGTTCGAGACAGCCTTGGGCTGTCCTCCAAGCCGAACTGCCTCTTCAAACCAGTCAGCAAGAGGCCTTTCTGATGTCAGGATGTCAGCATCATATTCAGGAAGTCCGTATTCAGAGACAAACCGTTTACGTTTTGGATCAGGTAACTCTATAAGCTTTATTTCTGGGATGCCAAAGGCTTCCTCTGAAGGCATACCTAAAGGCGATATAATTTGAGGGGTCTTTTGAATAATGATAGGTACAAGGTCTGGTTCAGGGAAATAGCGGTAGTCATGGGCTTCTTCTTTTGTTCGCATGGATTCTGTTATCCCTCTCTCCGAATTCCATAGCCGTGTCTCCTGAACGATCTTTCCACCTTCCTCCAGTATCTTCTTCTGCCGCTCTATCTCGTATTCAAGGGCTTTTTCAACAAATTTAAAAGAATTAAGATTTTTGATCTCGGTTTTTACCCCGAACCCCTTTTGTTCGACAGGTCTCACCGATATATTTGCATCGCACCTGAGGGATCCCTGCTCCATGTTCCCATCACAGACTTCAAGATATCGGAGGATCGTCCTCAGCTTTTTCATGTACTCAACAGCTTCCTTTGGGCTTCTGATGTCAGGCTCTGAGACTATTTCCATAAGAGGGACTCCAGCTCTGTTTAAATCTACAAAACTATAATTTCCTCCGCCAGAGGCGGACTCGTGGATGTTTTTCCCTGCATCTTCTTCCATATGGATTCTGGTAATACCGATCTTCTTTATTTCTCCATCAAAGACGATCTCTACATGCCCATGCTCGCATATCGGAAGATCATATTGGCTGATCTGGTACCCCTTTGGAAGGTCTGGATAAAAATAATTTTTTCTTGCAAATCGGCTACAGGAAGAAATTGTGCAGTTCATTGCTTGCCCCGTCTTTATAGAAAATTCAAGGGCCTTTTTATTTAAAACAGGTAACACTCCGGGCATTCCGATACATACAGGGCATGTCTGGGTATTTGGCTCCGAGCCGAATTTTGTAGAGCACCTGCAGAATATCTTTGTCTCTGTAAGCATCTGGGCATGGACCTCGAGACCGATAACTGCTTCGTATTTCATAAGTTGGGTCTCCTCTTATGCCACTCTGTTGCCTGCTCGTAGGCATATGCGACTTTCAGAAGAGATTCCTCATCAAAATGCCTTCCGATTAGCTGGAGCCCAACAGGCAAATTGTTTGCTGTAAATCCGCACGGTATAGAAATCCCAGGCACCCCGGCAAGATTAACAGAAATCGTGAATATGTCGGACAGATACATCTGAAGAGGGTCTGCTGTCTTCTCACCCAGCTTGAATGCAGCGGTTGGGTATGTGGGTGTGACAATAACATCCACTTGCTGGAATGCCTTTTCGAAATCCTGTTTTATGAGTGTTCTCACCTGCTGAGCCTTTTTATAGTAAGCCTCATAGTATCCTGATGAGAGGGCATACGTGCCAAGCATGATTCTTCTTTTCACCTCTGGCCCAAATCCCTGAGCCCTTGTATTCATATACATATCCATTAAATCCTTGCCCTCTGCCCTGAATCCGTATTTAACTCCATCGTATCGTGCAAGGTTAGAAGAAGCCTCTGATGTAGCAAGAATATAATATGTTGCAACGGCATAGCCTGTATGGGGCAGAGATATCTCAACAGGAATTGCACCGAGGGCTTCAAGTTTCTTGATTGCATCCTTAACGCGGATCTCTACTTCTCTTTCTATTCCTTCAATAAAGTATTCCTTTGGCACGCCTAATTTCAGTCCTTTCATATCTTTACCGAGGGCTGCTGTGAAATCAGGAACGGGCAGAGGTGCTGATGTAGAGTCAAGGGAGTCATGGCCCGAGATGATATTCATTACTATTGCAGCATCTCTTACGTTCTTTGTGATAGGACCTATCTGGTCAAGGGATGATGCAAAGGCAACAAGACCATATCGTGATACCCTGCCATACGTTGGCTTTAACCCGACAACTCCACATAAAGCCGCAGGCTGCCTTATGGAGCCCCCTGTGTCAGAGCCTAATGCTGCAATGCATTCATCTGCAGCAACTGCTGCTGCAGAGCCTCCGCTTGAGCCACCTGGTATTCTCTCCAAATCCCAGGGGTTTCTTGTGGAATAAAAGCCGGAGTTCTCTGTTGATGAGCCCATTGCAAATTCATCCATGTTTGTCTTCCCGATAAGGATGTATCCCTGCTCGAGCAGTTTTGATGTAACCGTACTTTCATAGGGTGGTATGAAGGTGGATAGTATTTTTGATGAACAAGTTGTAAGGGACTCCTTTGTGCAGATATTGTCTTTGATGGCGAGGGGTACTCCGAGTAAGAATTCTGTATCCCGAGTCTTTTCTTTGATTTTCCCCTGCACTTTGTCTGCCATCTTCAAGGCGTTGTCTTCTGTTATGGTGACAAACGCCTTTACTCTATCCTCAACGGCAGCTATCCTCCCATAGAAAGATTTGATTAAATCGTTAACAGAGATCTCTTTTCTGTCGAGCAGGTCTCTGACCTCTGAAATCGTGAGACTAAAAAGGTTCAAATTTTCACCTCTTTTAATTGATTCAGTACTTTTCCGATTTTCCGAATTTATTCATTATGGCACGGGATATTCAATATCTCAAGCCCTCAGTTTTTATTGACATAGGGGAAGAAATAAATTATCTTAAAGCAGTTATGGAAACCCTTCGACACGGGAGAATTAAGGATCTCCTGTTTCTTACAATCATTATTGTCTTTCTTATCAGCCCTTTTTCAGAAAAGGGTCCGATGTTGTGTGCCGAACAAAAACCTGTTGAGTTATCTGATAAGGTTGTTCTACTGATTGCCCAGGAAAAGGCGGAAGTCTTACTGAGGTTCGGTAGACATGAAGGATTCATGCGGGTTGTGTTAGAAGGCAAAGAATCATTTATCAATACAGCAAAGGTTGCCACCTTTCCTCCCCGGGTTAAGATAGAATTCATAGAACCATTCGATCTGGAGCTGGAGGCCCCGAAAGAACTTCCCTTTGAGGTGGTAGCAACGGATAAATTATTGGAAATTAATTTCAAGGAAAAGGTTGAGATAAAATTTTTCAGGCTTTCTGCTCCATCAAGGCTTGTATTCGACGTCCAGAGAAATGCGAAGCGATCAACACCTGCAGATATGAAAGAGAAAAATATAAGCTCAGGATTAGTTAAAAAAGCAGTTATGCAATCGGAAGAGGATGATGAAGAGGTTATGACACCACCAGCAGAGACAAAACCTCCAGAAGGTAAAGGGGAGACTCCTGGCAAGCCAATGCCGCCGCCTGCAGAGGCAAAACCACCCGAAACTAAAGAGGAGGTCCCTGTCAAACCGGCGCCACCAAAGGCTGAAAAGAAGCCATCCGCAGATGTCAGTTTCTTTTTCGATGATGCTGACGTTTATGAGGTAATCCAGACAATCTTCGGTGAGGTGCTTAAAGTCAATTACATCGTGGATCCGAAGATAAAAGGGAGAGTCAATTTCAGGACAACTACACCTATCCCCAAGGATGAGGTACTTCCTGTCATGGAGATCATCCTCAGACTAAATGGTATCGCTGTTGTTGAAGAACATGGGCTCTACAGGATTATATCTATTGCTGATATCCCTAAGGAGCCAGCTCCCATACGTTTTGGAAGAGACCCTAACGCAGTTGAATTAAAGGGTGTTGCCATTGTTCAGGTGGTGCAGCTCAAATATACGAGTTCATCAGAAATTCTAAAGATCCTTACGCCTTTGCTTTCGCAGGGAGGTTCGATACTTGATGTACCGCCGAGTTTTTTAATAATTGCAGATACGGATGCCAATGTAAAGAGGCTGCTTCAGGTTGTGGAAATCTTCGATAGCGAAAAGCTAAAGTTGGCTAAACCGCAAGTCTTTGTATACGCTGTTCAAAACAGCAAGGCAAAAGATGTCGCTGCTATGCTTCAACAGATATTCCTCGGTGCAAAGCCATCGGCTGCACCAGCAAAACAACCAACAACAGCTCCCAAGACAGCAACGCCAGCACCTACACCGAGCCCGCCCCAGCCCTCTGCAGAATTAGGAGGAGAAGCCCTCGTTTCTGAGGTTACGAGGATATTTGCTGATGAGATAACTAACACTATAATAATACTCGCAACACCTGAAGATTTTGCTACCATAGCCGAAGTAATAAAGAAGATCGATATTGTACCGAGGCAGGTAGTAATTGAAGCGCTTCTTGTACGAATGGACATTACAGACAACTTAAGCTTTGGTTTTTCATGGTCTTTAAATACCGATATCAATATTACAAACATAAAACCCTTTAACAGAGATATTAATCTTCGCGGTGATATATTAAGTAAACCCAAAGGTACAACTTTTGATAAAGCTGCTGGGGATGGTTTTACTTTTGTGGGCACCGATCCGACAGGTATTGTTAGGGCAAGAATATTTGCCGCTTTAGAAGAGACTAAAGGTAAGATTCTTGCTTCCCCCCACATTCTTGTAGCGGATAATCGTGAGGCGAGAATTCAGGTAGGCAGGCAGGTTCCTCTTGCAACCCAGACGATTACTACTCCTGAAACTGGAGTAACAGTACCCACCGCTGCAATTACATCATCAATTCAATATAAAGATACAGGAATTATACTCAAGGTGAAACCACAGATCAACGACAGTGGCTTAGTATCCCTTGAAATTTCTCAGGAGAACTCAGATCTTGGAGAAAGTGTGCTAATCGCAGGGCAGGAGTTTGCATCCCTGACAAAGACCGAGGCCACCACGAACCTTGTTGTGCAGGATGGTGAGACGATTATTATTGGTGGTCTTATTCAAGAGAATATTAATAAAACAAAAGAAGGCATACCGATTCTTAGCAAAATCCCTCTTATAGGCAATCTGTTCTCCAGTGTATTAGACAAGACCCTAAGAACTGAGCTTATAATGCTTCTCACACCTCATGTTATGAGGAACATACAAGAGGCTAAAGAAATAACATCTGATTATCTCAATAGATTTATGAAAACCAAGAAAGAGATAAAGATAGAGGAATTCATAAAAGAAAAAGTAAACAAACAAAAAGGTTCTCCTCCCGAATCTCCTTCCCCATAAAATTCAGGCTCTTTTATACTAATTCTTACTATACTATCTTACTGAGGCCGGTAGGGTGTTCTTTGTGGCTTTACTGCCTGGTCAGGTCTGGGAGGGGATGGCTGCGGTCTTTGGGTTCTCTGTCCACCAGGAGCAGTCTGTATCTGGGGAGCAGGAGTAAGAGAAGTAGAGGAAGTAGAAGCCACCTCTCTATCCTTTTTTACACTGCTGTCTATAACTTTTACAATTAAAGTTTCTTCTCCTTTTACCATAACTACTTTGTCGTGATCTACCTCTTTCAATGTAAAACCACTCATGGTGTCGCCCTTTTTCAACGCTGTTTGTCTTTTACCTCTTCCGGGTGTGGTGCGCAAAGACTTTTTGTCCTCTAAATAGGCGAAGCTCACGTTATCTGTTATTAATGTGCCATAGAGGACAAACTCGGGCTTTGGCAGGGGAGCTTCCTCTTTTTTCTCTGGAGGTATCTTCCTTTCAGGATGAAATAAGTTCTGTTCAGCAATAATTGTAAAGTCAGATGGGGATGGAGTCTGGCCCTGAGCAGATACTTCCTCTTTAACAGTTGATACTTTCTTTGAGGTGGCCGGCGTGTACTTTACTTTCACATTGAGTAGGGGGAAAACTACATAACTGGCCATTAAGATGATGGAAGCTATCAGAATAATATTGAGTAGATTCATGTTTCTTAACAGGCGGGTTACTTTTTGCATATTATTTTCCAGCCGTTAGGGCTGATACATCCAATTTTACCATAAGTTCTCTCGGATCCCTGTAGTTTTTGACTCTTGTATCGAGTTCTTTTATAACGAGATTGGGTGTTCTTGTCTCGATGGAGTAAAGAATTTCGCTCAGCGCCCTCGGGTCAGGTATTACAGCATCTACACTGACTTTTATGATCTTGAACTTACCGAGGTCTTCAGGTTTTCCGACCCTTTCGCTGGATATTGTTCCTCCCCTACCGGTAATGGTGCTTTTCACTATTTCCTGCAGCTGTGCTGCTGCAAGAGAAGGCGTCTGTCCCTCAATGAGTTTTGAATCATCAGCTTTTCTCGTCTCTCTCAGAGAGGCAAGTCTTGCTTCCAGATGGGGTTTTTCTGAGATCAGGTTGATATATTTTTCGAGGGTCCTTGTCTTAATAGACTGCTCTTCTTGAATAGTGGCTAACTCTGATCGAATCCTCAAATATCCATATTGATAGATAAGAAGCCCCATCAAAATGATCATTAAAGGTATAGAGACTATCAGTGTCTTAGTCTTCTTCATCTTCTGGTTCCTCTCCTACAGCCGTTTTGGGAGTTTCTATTTTCACACCCTCTATCTCCATCTTTATAATGAATCTATCAGCATTCTGTCTTGCATCCCTGAATGTTGGGGATGCAAACTCAGCCTTTCTGAAATATTTAGATGCCTCAAGCTTTGACAGAAGACCAGTTGCAGAGCTTGCATACCCCTCGATATCAGCAGTTGTCTCTGTAATCCTCACTCTCGTCAGCCAGGTGGACTGGGGAAGGGTGGTTGTGAGCTCTCTTAGTATAGTGAGGGCCATAGGCCTGTTTCCTTTGAAATTGTTTATTGTGGAGACCTCATTGTTCAAATTTTCTATGTCCTTTTTGAGAGTCTCAACCTTTTTCACCTCTTCCCTTCTCTGCGTTATCTGCCGGTCAATCTCTTCGAGTCTTTTCTTTTCAATTCGAACAGGGGCAACCATATAGAGAATCCACATACCAAAGATTATAAGTATGAGTAGAGCTGTAAGTGCAAAAGGAGTTTTTGGTTTATCATACCGGCCCTTTTTTAGGAGGTCCAGCCCTTTTGCCTTTGGCCATAAGGATTCCAAGACCCCGCCAATGGCAGAGTAGGAAACCCCCTTTTGAGGTCCCGGGGGTCTGAGCTTTATATATGTTTCATTCAGTATCTTAACAGGCTGGTTTATTTGAAGCTTTAGCAGTTCCTTTAAGGAAGAATTTATATTTTTTAAAAGTACCACAATCTGGGGTGACCTGCCCTGTTTTTTAGCAGCATCCAAAAGGGACAGGATTTCTCCCGAAATTGTGTCTACCTTTGATTTCTCGCTCTCCATGGGGAAACTGCCCGCTGAGGTGCCGGTTATGAAACCATCAAGGAATAAAGCACCTTCATATTCATTTTCATCTATCTCAACAAAGAGAGAATCACTTCCTTTATCAATATACCGACAGAGGGTACCTATACCTGAGAGATTAACTGTTACTCTGCTGACGTTAATACCCCTTTCTCTCAGGGCATCTATGTATTGCTGTATCAGATCAGCCTTTGCTGCCATAACTAATAAGGTGAGCTTCTCTGCATCGTCCTTCAGTATCCGAAAGTCATAGACTGCATCTTCTGGGTTGAAAGGGGTCAGCCTGTCTAACTCATAGGAGAGGACATTGGCGAGATTTTCTTTAACCGTTGATGGAAACTCTGCGGTCTTAATAATAACCCATGCCTTTGGGATGCTCAGGGTCACCTCGGTTCCGGCTGCTCCAAGATCATTGATGGCTAAAGCCACAGAAGAGGCGAGGCCCTCTGGTTGATGGTATCTGTCTTCTTCAAAAGAGTATCTTCTGAAACCCTTTATCTTAATCTTTGATAAGAATCTTGAGCCAAAGACAACAGACAAAGCACCCTTCTCAAGAGAGACACAGAGGGATTTTTTCAGTGAGATGACATCATCGGAAGGACTGAAGGTCAGCACCCTCCATGCAGGTCTCCCTATCCTCCTCAAGTATGTTGCTGAGGTAGAGGCAAGAGTTGTTAATTTTTTAATTACGATTGTCCCTGTCATTGTTTTCTGTTTGCAGGACTTTTGTAATAGGCATAGCTGTATCTGTTATTCCCTTCGATGATGACAGTTGCTCTGATGTCAAAGCCAGCCTTTGCATTTCCCTTGTGACCAACAGCGTCAATAGTGAATGTATTGGAGTCTGCAAAAGTAACATATGGTAAACTTTCCCCGGGAATTCCCACATCCCCAGCGCTCTTAATGTCGTCATGCTCCCTGTAGCTTACGATTGAATCAGCTATCTCAGGGGTAATCCCAGGAATTGCCATCAAAACCTCTTTTGGTGCTGCATTTACATTAATTTGAATTTTATTCATCCTTGAATTGACGGTGAGGAGATCGATGACACCATTTTTTTCCCCATTTCCATAGAGAATCTCAGGCGTCGTTCCTTTAACGAGTAGGAGTTCTTCTACGGTATCAAAATTTGCATCCTTTGCCTTGTAGGGGTTTGGCAGAGACATATAATAATCACTCTCAGCACCGCTGAGATGGTGGAGATCATCAGCATCCTTCCAGTCCAGGAGAGAATCCACTATTGTATTGACCTCTTCTTCCTGACCCCCTAAGTTTTTTAAAAGATTTCTTAAAATATCTGAGCTTGCATCAGTTACTGCATTTATGTCTATTTTCCCTGACTCGTCCGTAATCCTGACAGAGTACTCTCCATCTGCCATCTGGCTTTTATAGGATGTGCCATCTATTTTCCACACCTCATGTCCTTCGATGACAATAGCTTGGTTTTTATTTACATTTCTGTAGAAGAGTTCCATTATACCTCTTTCTATTCCTGCCTCAGCAAGGAATTTCTTTTCTGCTCCTTCCTTAAAAGAGAGGGTAGCATGAGTCTCAGTCCTTGTCATAAATGAAAAGGAAAGAACAAGAACCATCAAGATGGTTAATACCCATAAGAGCATGAGTAAGGCAATCCCTTTCTCTGATGTCACAGTTCTTTTGTCTATTTTCAGATCATTCATATCCTGCTTGATCATATCATATCCTACTCTTCTTACTCATCCTCATCATTATCTGTAGATGCTGGAATGGATGATGGAATCATTGACTTTCTTATCCTGACAGGAAGAATCAGGGAAAGATCTTTTGCCCCGGTGACGAGATGCACCTTTATCTTTTCAGGGATAGTGGAACTATCTGTCCATTGCTCGACCCAATTTCCCGCTTCCTCTGTAGGGTCTTTGTAGAAATACTCGAAATAGATGTCATCGAAGGCATCTAAGAGCTTTGTCTCTCTACTGCCTTCGATGCCCACAATATTTTCGGAAGCATATAAAACTGGCTTTCCATTACCTTCTGATGAAACCCTGTAGGTAACGATCACATAACCTTTCTGACCGCCCCAGATAGAGTAATTTGTTGAAAATTGCAGGGACTCCTTGTCACCTGTAAAGTAATATTTTTTGACACCCTCTTCATCGTAGGATAACGGGATTTGGGACTGAATCTGTGAATCCATGATATTGAAAGACGCCCTGATTCTCTCGAGGGATTCTATTTTTTTTTCGCCTGCATCAACAGAACGAAAACCGAGTCTCATGGCACCAACTATAATTACGATAATAATCACGAGGAGTACGAGAGAAATCATTAATTCAAGGAGAGTGAAGCCATAATCCCCACTTAGCCCCCCTTTAGTAAAGGGGGGGATGGGGGGAAAAAGATTAAACTTTACATCTCTGTTCCTTGAATTATTCATCTATATCTGCTTATTCACAACCTTCATTGTCTTCAGGGTAAGGGACTTCTTTTTTGAGCCCTCTGTCCATTGCACTGTTAGGGCAACCTCTAATAGTCTGACCTGGAGATTCTCTGTTCTGTCTTTTAACGTTTCTGTCAACGAAGCATCAAATCTATAGCCGTCATCTGTTACCTCACTCCATGACTTTTCTGAAAGATTCGAATCGTCAAGGATCTCTCTCATCTTTGCCTCAGCCTTGGTAACAGCTGATACATAATTCCCTGATACAGATAATGCCCTCAGATTGGCAGAGAAGAGCTGCAGGATTATCGTTATTGCAATACCTAAGATTGCAAGAGCTACAAGAATCTCAAGAAGGGTAAACCCCTTCTTTCGGGAATTCAGCGAAACTGTCATTTTATCACCACTGATCCAACTACAGGATCTAACTGTATACTCACTGTTTTTTTCTTGGTGGACAATACAATTGTTCCACCCTCCATACCACCAGTCGCACTAAATATAATAGGGTATTTCCCATTGCGAATCTCTCCTAACAACGGATCTATCACCTTGATGGTTATAGCAGATGGGATGTTTTTATGAGCAATACCTTCTATCCCATAATTTCTTGTATCAAGGTTTATGGTGATTGTCTGCTTTTCGCCGTTTATAAGTGCGAGGTGTTTAGCATGCCTGATGGTTGCCGAGATCTCTCTTGCTGTTGCATTGAGTCTGCTTGAAGGCAGGATATTGGCAAAAAAGATAGTAGAGAGTCCGAGTATGAGTACAATGAGGAAAAGGACAATGATCAGTTCTAAGAGTGTGAATCCACTGTTTTTGATTTTGCATTGTGCATTTTGCATTTTTAGAAAGGTAGTTCTGTCATACTGAATATGGCCATGAGCATCGAGATGACGATAAAGCCAATAATCAGACCCATTCCAAGAATCACAACAGGCTCGAAGAGACTTACGAATCTCTTTATAGCTACCTTTAAGCTTTTCTCATAGGTAGAAGCCACCTTCATAAGCATACTGTCCAGCTGACCTGTTTCTTCCCCGACCTTGATCATGGAGAGTGCAAGGGGTGGAAAGACATTTGCATCAGAGAGGGGAACGGCTATCCCCTTGCCTTCCTTTGCGCCTTTTAAAACCCCATCAATTGAAGAGGCTATTACACGATTACTGATAACATCCTTTGAATTGGTTAATGCCTGAAGAAGAGGTACCCCGCTTTTGAGGAGTGTGCCGAGGGTTCTGCAAAAACGGGCTGTCTCAAGCTTTCGTATAACCTCGCCCATCATCTTTAGTTTGAAGGCATCCCATCTATATCCACCCATATCAGATTTTATGTAGTTCTTGAAGATCATCCACCCGATTATTATTGAGAGCAAGACAAACCACCAGTATGATTGAAGACCATTACTGAAAGAGAGGATGATCTTTGTTGAAAATGGTAACGAACCTCCGAGCTCGGCAAAGATGGTAGAGAATTTTGGAAGAACGTATGTAAGAAGAATAATGATGGATGCCCCACCTGCCACAGTCAATATTGCCGGATAGATCATTGCGGAAAAGACGTGTTCTTTTAATTCTTTCGTAGATTCTAGAAATTCACTCAGCTTATCCAGTACTACATCCAGCACCCCACCTGCCTCGCCAGCTTTTGTCATGTTTACATAGAGTCTCGGAAATACCTTGGGATGCCTTGCAAGGGCATCAGAAAAGGAGCTACCTTCTCTTATGGATTTAAGAATGGATTGAACTATGTTCTTCATTTCTTTGTTTTCGGATATCTCAGAAAGTATGTTGAGGCTCCTGTCGAGGGGAAGCCCAGCACTTAAAAGTGCAGATAGCTCTGTTGTGAATGTCAGGAGGTCACCTTTTGATGACCTGAGGGTAAGCCTTTTTTTAATACCTTCTCCGGGCGCAGCGACCTTTAGGGGGATGATGCCTGTATTTTTTAGTATTTCAATAGCTGCTCTTTCATCTGCCGCCTCAATAACCCCTTCCATAATGGTACCATCCAATGTGGTTGCTCTGTAAGAAAAAATGGCCACCTACGTCCTACGTCTCCTGTGTTACCCTGAGAACCTCGCTGAGGGTTGCTATGCCTGCTTTCACTTTTTCTGCACCATCCTCGAGCAAGGTTTTCATGCCATGCATTCTCGCAACTTCCCTTATCTGGTTTGAATCAGCATTTCTCAGGATTAATTTGCGTATGTCATCATCAATGAAAAGGAGTTCGAATATGCCTATTCTGCCATAGTAGCCTGTAAAGGCGCATTTTTCACATCTTTTTCCTCTATGAAGAGTTGCATCACTCCCGATACCGAGGATGGTCAATTCTTCCTTGTCAACAGTTGAAGGGTCTATTTCTTTGCACACGGGACAGATGACCCTGACAAGCCTCTGGGCAAGAATCCCCCTTATCGTAGAAGAGAGGAGAAAGTTTTCGACTCCCATATCAAGGAGTCTTGTTACTGCACTTGGTGCATCATTGGTATGTAATGTTGAGAATACGAGGTGTCCTGTAAGGGCTGATTGAATGGCTATCTCCGCAGTCTCGAGATCTCTAATCTCGCCGATCATGATAATATCAGGATCTTGCCTGACAACGTGCCTCAGGGTGTTGGCAAAATTAAGACCAATCTGTGGTTTTACCTGTATCTGGTTGACCCCTTTCAGCTGATACTCAACCGGGTCCTCAACGGTGATTATCTTTTTGTCAGGGGAATTTATCTTATCCAATGCACCATAAAGGGTTGTGGTCTTCCCACTTCCTGTAGGACCTGTAACGAGTATTATGCCATTCGGCTTTTTGATAAGCTGGTCAAAAGCTGAAAGTGTCTGTGGAGAAAATCCTAAGAGGTTGAGGTCTATAACAATGCCCTCTTTATCGAGAAGTCTCATCACGACACTTTCTCCATAGAGCACAGGTATTGTTGATACCCTGATATCTATCTCCTTTTCACCTATTTTTAATCTGATACGTCCGTCCTGCGGCAACCTTCTTTCAGCTATGTTCAGTTTTGCCATGATCTTGATCCTCGAAACAATTGCTGCCTGGAGTTTCTTTGGTACCGATTCTATGTCATGGAGCACACCATCTATACGATATCTCACTTTCAGTTCATCCTGAAAGGGTTCTATATGAATATCACTTGCCCTGCTCTCAACAGCCCTTGTTATAAAAAGGTTAACGAGTTTAATGATAGGAGCCTCTGAGGCTAAATCCTTGAGATATCCTATGTCTTCTTCCTCTTCCCTCAGGAATTCAAGACCTCTTTCACCTATGTCTTCGATGATCCTGTTTATATTCTGCGTTTCTTGACCATAGAATCTGGATATATATTCGTCCAATACTGCTGTATCACTGACATATACGATGATATCTGCTGATGTTGCCACTCTGAGGGCATCTATTGTTGCCTTATCCTCAGGGCTTGCCATCAAGACCTTCAATAAACTATTCTTAAGCTCTAAAGGGATGACCCTGTTTTCGCGAATAAAGCGGGATGATATACCTTCAAGGACGATGGGGACTTTCGGCAGGTCCTCTGGTTCCAGGTAATGTATTTCTTTGATCAAATGCAGCTCCTTAAAAAATTATAACACAATTATTTTTCTTTAGTCGCAGTAGCTAAAAGCCAGTTCAGAGTCTTTGCCAGGCCAGCCCTCAGGTCATATTCTGAAGTCCAGCCAAAACGGTTTTTTGCCTTTCTGGTGTCAAGACAGCTTTTCCTGAGATCACCCGGCCTTGCTGGTCCTGTATGAGGCTCATCATAGATATGTTCTTTTGCATAACTGAAACCTCTCATGAGGTTGAGAATGTTACGATACAGATCGGTTGTTACAGTCCCAACGCCTGTGCCTATATTGAAGGTCTCTCCTGAACCTCTCTCGATGGCGAGGAGATTTGCTCTTGCTATGTCTTCCACATAGCAATAATCCCTCATCATTCCATCCGGTTCCCCTTCGTAGTGGTATATAGTGGGGACTTCACCCCTCAAGAGCTTCTCCATAAAGATGGCCACAACACCTGCTTCGCCATGGGGTACCTGTCTCGGTCCGTAAATGTTGGCATATCGAAGAACAGTAAAATCAAGGCCATAACTATTCCTGTAAGAATTCAAGTAGTGCTCCGAGGCAAATTTACTAATGGCATAGGGAGAGGAGGGGAGAGGCGGATGTTCTTCGGGTGTGGGGACATTTTCTGCCTCTCCATATACTGCTCCGCCAGAAGAGATGAATATTATTTTCCTGGCGCCATATTTTACAGAGCACTCGAGCAGATTGAGAAGACCCAATAGATTTACATCAGCATCGAACAGAGGGTTTGCCACAGAGGCAGGAACTGAGGCTTGAGCAGCGTGGTGGTTAACAATTTCTGGCCTTTCGATTTCAAAAACCTCCTTTAAGAGCTCAGACCTAATATCCATGAGATAAAACCTTGCTGAAGAATTGAGGTTTTGCCTTTTACCAGTGAAAAGATTATCAATTACAATAACCTCATGACCTTCTGCAATATAGCTGTCAACAACATGAGAGCCTATAAAGCCAGCCCCACCGGTCACACAGATCTTCATCATTACACCTCCGTATACCCAAAGACAAGTTTGGGTTATTTATTTCCTCATTTTATAATAGAGAGTAGGCGAATGAGATGTCAAAATCCTTGAGTATTGCTTTATAATTAAAAAGTGACAAAGATGATCCAAGCAAGGAAATTGACAATGAGGGAAGGGGGTAATTTATGAAGGCAATAATCCTTGCAGGCGGCTCTGGTACAAGACTGTGGCCATTGTCCAGGAAAAATTATCCAAAACAGTTCTTGAAACTGAATGGAAGCAAGTCCCTTCTCCAGCAGACAGTAGAAAGATTGACAGGCGTGCTATTGCCTGATGACATAATTATCATGACTAACAATGAATACAAATTCCATGTTAAATCTGAACTGAGCTCTTTGCCCATCACCTGCCCATCGCCAATTACTCACATGATTCTTGAGCCCGGAAGCAGGAATACAGCTCCGGCAATTGCACTCGGGGTTAAGTATTGTCTTGAGAAACTTGGATGTATGGAAGAGGAGGTCCTTTTTATCTCCCCCTGTGATCATATAATAAAGCCTGCTGAGAAATTCTGGAAATATGTGAAGCAGGCTGAAGAGATGGCGGAAGAAGGTTATATTGTAACTTTTGGTATTAAGCCAACACGTCCTGAGAAAGGCTATGGATACATGAAAGTCAGCAGTCAACAGTCAGCAGTCAGTGGTCAGGATTTTCTTAAAGTAGAAAAATTTACTGAAAAGCCTGATACTGAAACAGCACAGAAGTATTTAGAAGAAGGCAATTATTACTGGAACTCGGGGATTTTTGCCTTCAAAATAGGCTTGATAGTGCAGGAATTTATGAAATATGCCCCTGAAATAGGAAAGTTCCTTGACCTGAGTTTTGAGGAATTTAGAAAAAAATTTACAGAGATGCCTAACATATCTATTGATTATGCCATATTGGAAAGGTCAGACAGAGTTGTGACACTTCCAGTGGAGATTTACTGGAATGACATAGGTTCCTGGGATGCATTATTTGAAATTTTGGGTAAAGATGAAAATGGGAATATAAGAACAGGTGACATTATCACCATGGAAACAAAAGAGAGCATGATTATTGGTGATAAAAGATTGATAGCTACCATAGGCCTGCAGGATTGTCTGGTAGTAGAAACAAGCGATGCCTTATTGGTAGCAAAAAGAGGACATGCACAGAAGGTGAAGGATATTGTAGAGAGGCTTAAGTTAGAGGATCGTAAAGAGGTATCGGAACATGTAACTACTTACAGGCCCTGGGGTAGCTATACCGTTTTGGAAGAAGGAGAACGATATAAGATTAAGAGGGTAGTGGTAAATCCTGGAGAAAGGTTAAGCCTTCAAAAGCACTATCACCGGTCTGAGCACTGGGTGGTTGTGAAAGGGACTGCAAAGGTAACGATTGGAGATCAAGAGATTTTTACACATGAGAATGAATCAGCATATGTGCCGAAATCAACGCTTCACAGGCTCGAAAACCCGGGCAAAGTACCGCTGGAGATAATCGAAGTGCAGAATGGGGAATATGTAGGAGAGGATGATATTGTGAGGATAGAGGATTATTATGGGAGGATGGAAGAATGAAACAACCAAAAAAATCAAGCAGGAGGATTCAATGAAGAGAGTTCTTGTAACAGGTGGAGGAGGTTTTATAGGGAGTCATTTGTGCGAAAGGTTGCTCAGTGAAGGGAATGAGCTATTATGTGTGGATAATTTTTTTACAGGGGCAAAGAGTAACATTGCCCATCTCATAAACACTCCCTATTTTGAGGTCTTAAGGCATGATATAACCTTTCCTCTCTATCTAGAGGTTGATGAAATATATAATCTTGCCTGCCCTGCCTCTCCAATCCATTATCAGCTTGACCCTGTCCAGACAATTAAGACGGCTGTCCATGGAGCAATAAACATGCTCGGTCTTGCCAAAAGACTCAAGATAAGGATTCTTCAGGCCTCTACGTCAGAGATATATGGGAATCCATCCGTTCATCCACAGCCTGAAAGTTACTGGGGTAGCGTGAATCCCATCGGGATTCGTAGTTGCTACGACGAAGGCAAGCGTTGTGCAGAGACCTTGTTCTTTGACTATTACCGCCAGCACAAACTAAAGATAAAAGTGGCAAGGATCTTTAATACTTATGGGCCGAGAATGCATATTAATGACGGAAGGGTTGTGAGTAATTTTATCATTCAAGCATTGAAGGACGAAGATATTACCGTATATGGAGATGGGAGTCAGACGAGGAGTTTCTGTTACATCGATGACATGGTCAATGGCCTGATTAGACTCATGAGCACTTCTGATGATTTTACTGGACCTATTAATCTTGGCAATCCCTCTGAAATCAGCATTCTCGAGTTAGCAGAGAAGGTTTTAAAGATAACTGATTCAAAATCAAGAATAGTCTTTAAAACTCTCCCTCAGGATGACCCTGTTCGAAGATGCCCTGATATCACGCTAGCAAAGAGTATATTGGGATGGCAGCCAAAGGTTAGTTTGGAGGAGGGATTAGGAAAAACGGCAGAGTATTTCAGAGAGGTTTTGTCTGAAAGGTAGGATTTATCTTGGGCAATAGGTACAACAGTACTTATAACATACTTCAGAGACGATACTAATAATGTTGACTTCGAATAAGAATTCTCGATTAAAAGGAATTGAAAAACCCTCTGTTGAGATTTTTGCAGATGGTGCCTGCAGTGGCAATCCAGGTGTGGGAGGTTATGGTGTTATCTTGAGATCTAACAGGAAAGAAAAGGAACTGTCAGGATGTACTCCTATGACGACAAACAACCGAATGGAACTAACTGGGGTAATCAAGGCACTTGAAGCCCTTAAAAGACCATGCAAGGTTAAAGTGGTTACGGATTCAAATTATGTCGTTCAGGGTATGACCTCATGGATCTTTAGATGGCTTAAAAACAACTGGAAGAATGCCCAGAAACAGGAGGTAATTAACCGTGACCTCTGGGAGAGACTCCTTAATCTCTCAAATAAGCACGAGATTGAATGGGAGTGGATCAGAGGACATGATGGTTACCCCGAAAATGAGAGATGCGATAAACTTGCAAGGCTTGAAATCAAGAGATGTAAAAAAGAGATGGATAGAGCATGAATGATATCAATATCAAAAATCTGACAGGCATGTTTCTGATAGCCGTTCCGGGTTTAAAAGATCCAAACTTTGAACGTACTCTTGTCCTCATCTGTGATCATACTAAGGACGGTGCCTTTGGGCTCGTTATAAATCGCATCCTGCTCAATAGCTTTGTACCCTTCCTCAGTTGGCTCGATATAAAAGAAAATGTAATAGATCTTCCAGTGTTCTATGGTGGTCCTGTTAAGCCTGAACAGGGATATATGCTCTATACACCTGAGGGTAGTAAATACACATCGATAAAAGTTAATGATGGCCTTGCTCTGACCACGACAAAGGAAATCTTGCTTGATGTTGCGGCAGGTAAAGGGCCAGAAAAGTTCCTCTTTGCCATTGGGTATGCAGGATGGGCTGCTGGACAGCTCGAGTATGAGCTTATGATAGATAGCTGGCTGGTCGCCCCCATAGGTAATAAAATTATCTTTGATATTCCAGTAAGTGAACGCTGGAAGGCTGCAGCAGATTCAATCGGGGTTGATCTGGAAAGGTTTTTCTCTCGACAGGGAAGAGTATAGTGCGGCTTAGTGAGAATGTTTTACAGGGTAGCAGCAGATTTTGTGGTCCTCATCCATTTTCTATGGATTGTTTTCTTAATCTTCGGCGCTTTCATAGGAAGGAAGCGTCGAGTTTTAAAGATATTCCATATAGCGGGTCTCGGTTTTGCCGTTCTGATACAGATATTTGGGTGGTACTGTCCGCTGACTCATCTTGAAATTTGGCTAAGAAAGAGATATGAGCCATCTCTTACCTATAGTGGTTCATTCATAATTTACTACGTGGAAAAGCTTGTCTATATTGATTTGTCGCGCGGGATGATATTTGTTCTGACCTTGGTTCTGGTTTCGGTATCAGCGTATTTTTATCTGAAGAGAGAGAAATGAAATGTTCACCCGATAGGTTTGTTATGGATTTTCAAGAGCTATTAAACATTATGGAAAAACTCAGGGCTGAAAAAGGTTGCCCCTGGGATAAGGAGCAGACGAGGGAATCGCTCAAACCTTTTATTCTTGAAGAGGCATACGAGCTTCTTGAGGCTATTGATGAAGGTGACCCGGGAAAGATAAAAGAGGAACTTGGAGACCTTCTGTTTCAGATAGTCTTTCAAAGCCAGATAGCAAAGGAGAAGAAAGAGTTTGAGATCTCCGATGTCATCGAAAAAATCGGTAAAAAGATGATTTTGAGACATCCCCATGTCTTCGGAAAAGCAGGTTACAAAACAAAAGGAGAGGTTCTGGAATACTGGGAAGAGCAGAAAAGGCGTGAGGGTAAACAGCAAACCTCTATCCTTGAGGGAGTCCCTGAGACATTGCCCTCTTTACTACGAGCCCATCGACTTCAGGATAGGGCAGCAAGGGTTGGTTTTGATTGGATTAAGGTTGAGGATGCCCTCAAAAAGCTCGATGAAGAAATGGAGGGGTTTAAAAAGGCACTGGAGGAGAGAAAGCAGGATGAGATAGAAGATGAACTTGGTGATATATTCTTTATGCTTGTGAATGTATCACGGTTTATTGGTATCAACCCCGAGGATGCATTGAGGAAAACAATAGCAAAGTTCATTTCACGAGTCCGTTATATTGAGATGAGTGCAGCAGATCAAGGCAGAAAACTCTCTGACTTGACACTGGAAGAGATGGATAAGTTATGGGAGGAAGCAAAAGAAAAGGAGTGAAAAAATTCGATGCAATTCGATGCCTTGACAAAAAAAAGTTTCTTTGGTATCCTTAACTTTCTCTTAAAATCCTAAGCCTTAAGAGAAATCATCGGAGGAAGAGTGCCAACTATAGCACAGTTAGTAAGACATGGGCGTAAGAAAGTCGAGATCAAGACGAAAAGCCCGGCATTAAGAGGCTGCCCCCAGCAGAGAGGGGTATGTGTGAGAGTTTATACAACTACTCCTAAGAAGCCAAATTCTGCGCTCAGAAAGGTTGCACGAGTAAGACTTATGAATGGCATGGAAGTCACTGCGTATATACCAGGTGTAGGTCATAATCTCCAGGAACATTCTATTGTGATGATAAGGGGTGGCAGAGTGAAAGACCTTCCTGGAGTCAGGTACCACATCATCAGGGGTACCCTTGATACAATGGGAGTTGCAGACAGAAGACAGGGAAGGTCCAAGTACGGGTCTAAAAGACCTAAATAGATAGGGAGTGTATGCCGAGAAGAAGGGTAGCAGAAAAGAGAGAAATTTTACCTGACCCAAAATACAACAGCAAACTTGTGAGTAAGTTTATCAATGCAATCATGGCAGATGGTAAAAAGTCCACAGCAGAGAAAATCTGCTATGGTGCCTTTGATAACATGAGGGAAAAGACAGGAAGCGATCCTCTCAAGGTATTCAAGACAGCGATCGAAAATGTAAAGCCCCTTGTGGAGGTTAAGCCGAGAAGAGTTGGTGGCGCAACGTATCAGGTCCCGGTCGAAGTAAGGGCACATAGACGTTCAGCTCTGGCGTTCAGGTGGATTATCAATTATTCAAGAGGTAGAAGTGAAAAGACCATGCAGGAAAGGCTGGCCGGTGAATTAATGGATGCTTATAACAATACGGGTTCTTCTATAAAGAAAAAAGAAGATACCCATAAGATGGCAGAAGCCAATAAGGCCTTTGCCCATTATAGATGGTAAAAGTAGAGGAGAGGACATTTGTTAAGATTTCCTTTAGAAAAGACACGCAATATCGGGATAATGGCACACATAGATGCAGGGAAGACTACAACAACAGAACGTATCCTCTATTATACCGGTGTTACTTACAAGATGGGGGAGGTAGACGAAGGCACTGCTGTTATGGACTGGATGGTTCAGGAGCAAGAGAGAGGGATAACAATTACCTCAGCTGCTACCACCTGTTTTTGGGAAGACCACAGAATTAATATCATCGATACGCCTGGACATGTCGATTTTACTATTGAAGTCGAGAGGTCTTTAAGGGTTCTCGATGGGGCTGTTGCCCTCTTTGATTCTGTTGCAGGTGTTGAACCTCAGTCAGAAACTGTCTGGAGACAGGCAGATAAGTACGATGTTCCGAGGATTGCTTTTATGAATAAGATGGATAGAGTGGGTGCTGATTTTTTTATGAGTGTGGATAGCATGATAGAGCGCCTTGGTGCTCATCCTGTTCCCCTTCAGATACCCATAGGAGCTGAAAATGAATTCAGGGGGCATATAGATCTTGTCAGGATGAAGGCAATATATTTTGATGACGAAACATTAGGTGCAAAATACGTAGAAGGTGATATCCCTGATCGGATTATGCCTATGGCTCGGGAATACAGGGAAAAGATGATCGAGGCATTGGCTGATGTAGATGACAATATTATGGATAAATTCCTTAAGGGAGAAGAGATACTTGTAGATGAGATAAAGGCAGCGATAAGGAAAGGTACAGTACAGCAGAAGCTTACACCAGTTTTATGCGGTTCTGCCTTTAGAAACAAAGGTGTTCAACTTCTGCTCGATGCAATAATTGACTATCTTCCTTCCCCCCTTGATGTTCCGCCTGTAACAGGCATATCGCCAAAAGACGGCTCCAAAATAACCAGGCATGTTGATGACAGTGAACCCTTTTCTGCCCTCGCATTTAAGGTGATGACGGACCCATTTGTGGGGCAGCTCACATTCATAAGGGTTTATTCGGGCAAGCTCCATGCAGGTTCCTATGTCTATAACTCGACAAAGGATACAAAGGAAAGAGTCGGGAGACTTCTGACGATGCATGCAAACAAGCGTGAAGATATCAAAGAGGTCTCTGCAGGTGATATCGCAGCGGTTGTCGGACTCAGACACACCCTCACGGGAGATACCCTCTGTGACGAGAAAAACCCCATTATCCTCGTTTCGATGGAGTTCCCTGAACCGGTCATGTCTGTCGCAATCGAGCCAAAAACAAAAGCTGACCAAGAGAAACTTTCACAAGCGCTCTCTAAGCTTGCTCAGGAAGACCCATCCTTTAAGGTTTCTTTTAATGAGGAAACAGGGCAGACGATTATATCCGGTATGGGAGAACTTCACCTTGAGATAATTGTGGACAGGCTCTTGAGAGAGTTTAAGGTCGGCGCAAATGTTGGAAAACCACAGGTTGCCTATAAGGAGACAATCAGATCGGTATCAAAAGCAGAGGGGAAGTTTGTCAGGCAAACAGGAGGGCGGGGACAGTACGGTCATGTTCTCATTGAAGTCGAGCCGTTAGAGCCTGGCAAAGGGTTTGAGTTTGTTAATGCTATTGTGGGTGGCGCGATTCCGAGGGAATATATTTCTGCTGTTGGGAAAGGGATAAAAGAGGCAGTTGACAGGGGGATTCTTGCAGGTTATCCCATTGTTGACATAAAGGCTAAACTTTATGATGGTTCATATCATGAGGTTGATTCCTCTGAACTGGCATTCAAGATTGCAGGATCAATAGGATTCAGAGAAGCTGCAAAGAAAGCTAAGCCTGTACTTCTTGAGCCAATCATGAGTGTCGAGACTGTGACCCCTGAGGAGTTCTTGGGTGATGTAATAGGAGATATTAACTCACGTCGGGGAAAAGTTCAGAGTATCGAGAGAAGGGGTAATGCCCAGGTAATAAGGGCACATGCCCCCCTTTCAGAAATGTTTGGTTATGCTACTGATTTGAGATCGATGACCCAGGGCAGGGCTACTTACACAATGCAGTTTTCGCATTATGAAGAGGTTCCAAAAGGTGTTTCTGAAGAAATCGTAGCAAAAGTAAGAGGAGAATAAGGAGGGAAATATGGCAAAGGCTAAATTTGAGAGGGTAAAGCCCCATGTAAATGTTGGGACGATAGGTCATATTGACCATGGGAAGACGACACTCACATCGGCGATCACGAAGTATCTTGCGATGAAGGGGATG
>Ga0129298_10000081_pt1 | contig 30257 bp, 25 predicted proteins | sample I19B2metaG_FD_94707 | JGI IMG/M metagenome (GOLD analysis project Ga0129298, IMG submission 94707) | Lake sediment bacterial and archeal communities from Gulf of Boni, Indonesia to study Microbial Dark Matter (Phase II) - ​I19B2 metaG | ecosystem: Environmental > Aquatic > Freshwater > Lake >... | reverse complement strand
GCAAGAAAGATAAGTTCATCCCTCATATCATATATGATAGCCTGCCTGTTACCGGTATACATTACAATAATTCCGGCTACAATCATAAATACTGGTAACCAGCTTCGCCTGCGAAAGAGCCAGTTACCGCTTTTTTCAAATTCGTGTACAAGAGCCATCCTGTCTGATTTAAGATGCGGTAAAAGTAGGAAAAATCTAGAAACTATACTTTATTCTCAGAAATCCAAGATTCATTCTGGTTTTCAGATTATTCACCTCACTTCTGAAATGCTGCCAGTAAAGCGAAAAATCGACATTTTCCGCCAGAGAAAAATCCAGTGAACTGCCTGCAAAGTATCCGTCAAGGTCAGGAAAAAGCATTCCTGAAACGCTTATTGTCAGAAGAGGTGTTATCGGGTATGAATAAAGACCGAAAGGTGTAAATTTTGAAAATGCCAGCTCCTTGGTAGAGAGTGATCCTGTATAGAAGGAAAGGAAATTATCATAATCAGCAGGATTATTACAGTACATAAACTGAAACTGGAGCATAGAGTTATTTTTGAATGCTTTGTCAAAACCGATTGTGAAAATTCCTGTTCCGGTTGAATCGGTAAAATGCTCTACCGGTTGAAACCAGGACATTTCACCTCTGAATGAAACAGATCCGAAAGCCCCTGACCATCCGGCCCCCGCTACAAAATCCTCACTGTTAAAGTATCCTGAGAGAAACTGGATGTCATATCCCCATTTATTGAACCTGTATAATGCAGCAGCAGTAATCCTGTCTTCATAATCTGCCTTCACTGCAATTTCCACTGCCGATGAAAATGCAGGATAATACTGCAACCTCACAGCATCACTGCCAGGTCGTTCAATATAGTCAAACTCGAAGAATGAATAGGCATTGAAAATGTCATTAGGATTCCATATTAGTGTCTGGCCCCAGTTGATACGCTGACGCCCAATCCTTGCCTGGAATTTATCATAATTGAAATCAACCCATAACCTGTCAATGGTGGTATTAAGAAAAAAAGATGGCTCATTAAGAAGATTCCATGACATATCAACAACTCCTTCATCACTTGCAACCATTTCGGAGTATGTAGGACCGCTCCTTACCATATCTCCGATGAATAGCCTGTTTCTCAATTCCGTGGCAAATGTTATATTATCATTAAGATAGGCTTTGAAATTTAATCTGTTATGTATAAGATTATCAATAATAAACGGTCCTGAAAGGGAGTCAAAAATCGCACTTTGCATCGTACTTACATAACCATTCAGATTGATTTTTTTGTCTGGTTCCTGAGAAAAAAGTCCGGGACCGTAAAGGAGCAGGAGCAATAAGGATATTTTTAAGATTCTCACCATTATTAAATGGATTTATTTCTCTTATTCCCTTATCTCATCAGTAGCAACACTTCCATCAACAAGGGTTATAACCCGATGTGCCATTTTAACCACTCTCGGATCGTGAGTTGAAAAGATAAATGTAATTTTCTCTTCGTGATTAAGCTTTTCCATTATTTCAAGAAGTGTGGTGGCTGATTTTGAATCGAGGTTTGCAGTTGGTTCATCTGCCAGCACAAATTTAGGTTTGGAAGCAAGCGCCCTTGCAACAGCGACCCGCTGTTGTTGTCCTCCCGAAAGTTTTGAGGGTCTGCTGTCTGCCCTTTCATCAAGCCCAACAGCCTTCAGGAGTTCAAAAGTCCTTTCATCCCGTTCTCTCTTCGACCATTTTTGCAAGGACATTATGAATTCAACATTTTCCCGTGCAGTAAGTACCGGGATCAGATTATAGGCCTGAAAAACAAACCCTATATTCCTCATTCTGAAATCTATAAGTTGTGATGACTTAAGCTTTGACAAATCAGTACCATCAATAATTATGCTCCCTGAGGTAGGCATGTCGAGACCACCTATCAGGTTTAACAGTGTTGTTTTGCCTGATCCTGACGGACCAACAATTGCAGCAAATTCTGCCTCCCTGAATTCAAGCGACACATCATTTACAGCATGAACATGCACTTCGGATCCGTTGTATATTTTATTAACATTCTTTAACTCAAGTATTTTCATGACTATATCGTTTTAATTGTTGGAATATGCTATTCTGTTCTGATCGCCTCAGCCGGATCAAGTTTCAAAGCCTTTAATGCAGGGTATACAGATGAAACTACACCGGTGATAATTATCAGAACAGTAACCATTACAAAAAAGCTGGTTGAAATCTCCGGAAAAATGTGGGCTGAATAACCAAAAGCTTCCATCCCTTCAGCATACTGGGTAAAGTTTATACCTTTTTTTGCTGTAAGAATTATTGTTATCCATCCTGCAATCATACCAGCAATACCGCCGGTAATTGAAAGAAATACTGACTCAAGCATTATCATTGAAAAGACCTTTCGTTTATTCATCCCGATGGCAGTAAGCATGCCTAACTCCTTCGTTCTTTCAAGAACAACCATCAGCATTGTATTTATTATACCAAACGCCAGGGCTGCAAGGATAATCCCCATAAAAAAACCATAGATCTGATGTACATAATCTGTCATCATTGCCAGGTCAGGCTGAAGTTCCTTCCAGTTTTTAACATCGAGTTCCGGGAACCGGCTACGGATGTCTTCTGTAATACTTTCTGAATTCCTGATGTCAGTAATACGTATCACAACCTGATGAAATGAGCTTTCATCCATGCCTGTCAGGCGGCTTATGACTTCATTTCTGAGGAAGACCTGGCTTTGTTCAAACATCGTATTTTTTATGTCAAATATTCCTGCAATCCGGAAAACAGAAGAAACCTGGTTATTATCCTTATCAAGAAAGGTCAATGTCATTCTTGAGTTTTCACGGTACGACCATGCTTCCTCTTTAATAAGCTGGCCATATTCCTTAAGTTCTCTTTTTGTAAGTATCGATGTAACAGTGGACGTGAATTTCTTTTCATTTGGAAATCTCCTTCCCGAAATTGATTTCAGTTTATGAATTATCTCAACCGGAACCTCCTTCTCCCCGAGCCTTGACAGAACAGTAATGTCAACTGAGAATCGGATAATATTCAGCTCTTTTGCCAGATCCTGACCAATAAACGCAAGTTCATATTTTGATTCCCTTTCAAAATAATCACCTGTCCCGGGTATAATGGTTTTATAAAGCTTAAATATTCTTTTTTCCGCATCAGGGTCTATTCCGATTATCTGAACACCAGCACTTTTTGAAGCCGTCCCTGCCATTCCGGTTATCATTTTCCTTACGACCACCTGCTCTACACCCGGGATAACTGATACTGTTTGTACAATTCCATCGCCGGAATTCATATAAATAGAAGGGTCATTATTGAGCACATAATCTTTACCGGTAATCTGAATATGGGATATTTCCTCATCAATTGCAGCATCAAAACGCTGTGCAATCATTCCGTTCATGAAGGCTACGGAAAAGACACCTGCAAATATTCCAACAGTTACTGATGCGATAACCACAAGGCTCCTTACCCGGTTACGCCAGACATTTTTCCAGGCTGTTTTCAGGATCATAATCTTATATTTTTATGCCTTTAATGAATTAACTACTTTCATCTTCCTGATTTTTCTCAAGGGATAAATCAATGCAATAAAAACAATAATTGCAACGACTAAGGACTGCCAAAGCACATACATATCAGGAAGAAGGAAGGGCATTACTGCTTCCATCCCGTAATCCTCATACATCTTGGCCATTTCACCGTGAAATCTTATCGGATGGGAGTACCCATAGAAGATAACCGGCAGAGAAGCAACAATACCGGAGATTATTCCAAGAAATCCCATCATTATCAGCTCCATTGTTACAACAACAGAGAGTTTATTTTTCTGCATCCCGATTGCAACCAGAACTCCGAACTCCCTTCTCCTTTCAGCAGTCATCATGAGTACAGTGCCGAAAATCCCGAAAGCAATTACAAGGTAAAGGATAAAGATCATTATCATTCCACTTTTACTGTCAGCATCCATCTGGTTTATCATCAGCTTGTTCATTTCACGCCATTCCATTACCTTCAGAGGAGGTGTAATCTCTTTTTCAATTTCCTTAACCATTCCTTCGATTGTCTCGTCATCGTTATCTTTTATGCTTATTGCCAGCGATGTTAGCATTCCCGGGGCATTATACAGTTCCTGGCAGATATTATATGGCAGATATACAATCTTATTGTCAAAATCAGGAGTTGGGAGCTTAACGATGCCATTGATCCTGAACTTCCCGGCAGCAGTTGTACCATGATACCCCTGACTAAGTAATACAATCGTGTCTCCGATTCCTGCATTAAGATACAATGCCAGTTTGGAACCTATGAGTGCTCCGGGCTCTCCCAAACTTATATATCCATTTTCGAATGATGCATGTTTTCTGAATATACTGTTAATCATGGATGAATCTTTATCTTCAATATTGAAATCGACAGCAAGCGATGAATTGCTGGAATAGAAATTCCCCTTAAAAAGATCAAGGCTTTTCTTCATCGTCTCAGGAAGGTTTGAATTTTTTAAGGCCCCAATGTTAGCATCTGTAAGATGATACTTTACAAGCTTGCTCCTTGTATCTGAAAGAAGAGCCTCTTTCTCCGGATCAATGCCCATTACCAGAACTCCCTTCGTGAGAGTCCCCGATGAAGCAAGTGCAAATGATTCAAAACGGGGAACTGTTCCTGTGACATTTTTCATGCTCCGGATATCCTGATCGAGATCACTGGTAAATTCAAATGTATTGTCAACAATCTTGTTATCCCAGAAATCCTCATGCTGGATCTGAATGTAGCCTGTATATGATTCAATTGCATTCCTGAACATGTGATCATAGGTGCCAAGCTGAAGTGATCTCATAACGAGCGCAAAAAAAACAGCAAAGAATACAGAAGCAACAGTTATCAGGGTTCGCCTTCTGTTCCGCCAGAGATTTCGCCATGCTATCTTGTAGTTCTTCATATCGTTAGAATAAATATTTGAGACATATTCTGTCTGTCGCCTTATCTCACATTTTTCATATTCTGCTGGGAGAAGAAGCTATCCTCTATCGGGATATTAAACCTTATCTCCTTAATTGTTACAACAGTTTTATTTCCGGGTTCATCAACAGGGATCAGTTCAATCCTGGTCTGAATTGTCCTTCCATCCATTATCTTTATGTCAGTACCAGTCTCTGTTCTTACAAGAACACCGTCTTCATCATATAGTTCTGCCCTGAGTACAAGAAACTCCTTTTTATCTATCCATCTAACCTGGTGTCCCCATACCACCGAAGCATCCTCTTTTGCTTTCATCAATATCCTGTAACATTCCCTTCCGTCAATTGTCTCCTCAGCAGTAACATTATGTGTATAATCATTAACAGCACTCGATTCCCTTAATATATCATCATTAGTGTAGTCAGATCCCATCCATCCCTGCGACATCATTGAAGGGGGAAGCTTTATCAGCCTGTTTATTGAAGGATTCCAGTTCCACATTTCTGTCATCCTCTTCAGAAAAGTCTGACCAGCATCTTTCGCTGGAGCTGTAATCAAAGTAAGAGAAAAATCACGATCCAGTGACCAGCTTTTAAAATCTACAGTTCTTTGCCATGTTGGGCGCACTATCGTCATTGACATAACCATCATGCTCGACTTCTCACCATTGAACTTATCTTCTGCTTTTCTGATTATTTCTGTTGGGGAAAGAGATTGGGAATAAATTTCCGTGCCCTGAATGCATGCCAGTATAATAAGAATAGAAAAATGTAATCTGAAAGTACCCATCTTTGTATTATTTATAGATTTCAATAATCCTGTTAATTGTCTTTTCATAAAGATTATCCTCCATTTCATCAGAAAAAACTGTACTCATTGCGAAACCTTTGAGTGTACTTATACATAAATTCATATCAACTATAGGATCATAATCTTTCGGCCTGTTTGTTCTCCGTCTCAGAAAATAATCCGTGAATATTTTATTTACATCCGATATAAATGCAGGAGTTATATTTGCTGAAGTCTGCTGTTTACTTTTTTCGGGCCTGACCTTATACCTTTTTAAATAATTATCCATGACGTCTTTCTGGATCATAAGCTGGAAAAAAAGCCGCCAGAAAGATCTGTTCTCCTTCAGCAGTTTAAATATCTTTCGGATGAAAAGCTCAAATTCCTCATCACTGAGAAAGCCGTCCCTGTCTGCATCAAAATAGAGATACATTTCTGAAACTGAACGGTCTATTATCTCTGCAAGAAGTTCATCTTTACTGCTGAAATAATTATACATCAACCCCTTGGATATACCTGCATGCTTTGCAATATGGTTTATGGTAGTACTATGAAACCCTTCTTTTGCAAAGTGTTCAAGAGCTGTATCCATAATCAGAGAGCGTTTCTCTTCCCTGATTTCCTTAAACTGACTCGGCTTTCTGGGCGACATAATCTGAAGTATTAATTATTAAGATTTTGACAACTTTTTTGATTGAACGGTCAGTCAAAGTTAAATCACATTTATTACATTTCCAAAAAAAATTATAAATTCTGATCCGGGCTTTATGTTCACTTCAGAACTGCCTTAAAGGTCAGTTACAAATATTTGACTGATGGTAATGCTTTTTTCTAGAAAGATTTTTTATCTTTAACAGGTTGTTTTTAAAACATTTTTAAAATGGCAAGTCTCAAGCTTTTACTGGGATTGATCCCTTCAACGTCTAAAATTGAGCAAGCTGAAAAGGCTTTAATTGCTGAATTTGAGAAACTCACTGCTTTTGCCGGATCCGAACAGCTGGCAAAATATAATGAGCTGAATGAAAAAGTCACTTCAGCAGGATTCTTACAGAAAATGAAGGAAATTCAGTCTCTTCAGTACAAGAATTCCGATGAATACAATAAGGAAAAGGAGTATATCGCTCTGCAGAAAGCAAAAGATATTGTCCTCTATTTTAAAACAGTATCCGGAAATGAACTGAAGCGTTTTCAGGATCTCGACGGATCTGATAAGATCAAAGAATTTGAAGCACTTGAAAAAAATATTCAGTCTGCTGAATTCAGGGAAAAGCAGAAAATGAAGCCTATTACTTTTAAAGATACAGATGAGTTCAAAAAAGAGCTTGAATATAATGCACTTAAAGCAGATGCTGAAATAAAGGAATATCTTAAGTCTAAAGACAAGGGTGAGGTAAAGAAATCCAAGGTTGTCCTCAGATATGAAGAGCTGGATGCTCTGGTGAAATCTTCGGAATTTATTGCAAAGAAAAACATGAAGCCTGTCACCTTCAAGGATACTGAAGATTACAAAAAACTGCTTGAATATAACAGGATTAAATCCAGCCCTGAGATTAAGGAGTATTATAAATTCAAAGCTTCAAAAGAGTTAGCAAATTATAAGAATACTCATGATTCATCGCGTCTGAAAAGACATGCTGAACTGAAGGAATATCTTGCTACTGACGAGTTCAGGGAAAGAAAAAACTACCTCCTCGACAAAAAGCGTTTTGAAAAGACAGAAATGTTTAAAGAGATTCAGGAACATGACAAGCTTAAGAAAAGTGAAGATATAATCTGGTATTTCAAAGTAAAGGATTCCAATAAATTTGATATTCTCAAACACAGGGAGCTTACTTTCAGCGATGAATTTGACAGTGACAAGCTTGATACTAAAAAATGGCTGACAAACTATTACTGGGGGGAAAAGCTGCTGCACGACAGATACTCCGTTGAGTCTGACATGCAGGCATATACTGAGAAAGAAAATTTCGAGATCAGGAACAGCGTTCTGAAAATTACAACAAAACCTCAGAAAACTACAGGTAAAGTATGGTCAGCTGACAAGGGATTTACAACAAAGGAATTCAATTATACTTCAGGTATTGTATGCACAGGTAACAGTTTCAGACAGAAATACGGAATCTTTACTGCTAAGGTAAAGCTCGGTGATCCGAATGCAAAAAACGCGTTCTGGATGCTTTCCGATAAAATAACACCGCATATAGATGTGTGCAGAACATCCAAAGGAAAAGTCTGGTTTGATTATTTCAGTTCAAAAGGTGTAAGCTCCAAAACTTCAATCGGATCAAGGTATTCAGGAGATTTCTTCATCTTTACCCTTGAATGGACAGCTGACAAACTCATATGGAAAATAAATGATACTGAGGTCTTTACCCAAACCACAGACGTACCTCAGGAACCAATGTATGTTTTATTTTCAGGTGGTCTCGACAAGCCAATTAATGGCATGACTTCAATGGAAATAGACTGGATCAGGATTTACCAGCCAAAGAAATAATGAATTCTTAAACATGTTTATAAAGGGATGCAATTTTCTGTATCCCTTTTTTTCTTCCCCTGTAACTTTTTAAATAATTATACGTCTTTATGCTGTAATTGAAAAGATGACAGTTAAGGAATATAACCGCTCAGTAGAGGAATTCGCTGATTCTGTTTACCGTTTTATTCTTGGAAACATCAGGGATGAGGAACGGTCAAATGATATTGTGCAGGATAGCTATGAAAAGCTCTGGAGAAATGTAACGGACATTGATTATCCGGTTGTTAAAGCATGGTTGTTCTCCACAGCCTATCATACAATGATCGATGTTATAAGAAAAGAAAAACGGATAACACGTTTTGAACCTGTACATGAAAAGGAAATGATTTATGAATCACAATACAGTGATCTGAACGAAATACTACATGAGGCGCTGGAAAAGTTACCTGAAGCTCAGAAAGTATCGGTTATGCTTAGGGATTATGAAGGTTACAGCTATAAGGAAATCAGTGAAATAACAGGCTTTTCAGAAGCACAGGTTAAGATAAATATTTACCGGGGACGTGTTGCACTGAAAGCTTACATAGGAAAAATCGAAACTGTTCTTTAAAATGAAAATCGACAGATCAAACTACGAAACCTGGTTCATTGACTGGCTCGATGGAAATCTGACTGAAACTCAGGCAGGACAGCTTAAGATTTTTCTGGCTGAAAATCCTGATCTTGAGGAAGAACTTCAGGAACTAAGTGAGATCAGGCTTATTGGTTTCGAAAGTGAATTTAAGGGGAAAACCCGTATTTTAAAGAATCCGTCAGACCTTTCAGCCGATCAGTTTGATAATCTGTGTGCAGGATTCATTGAAAATGACCTTTCAGTAAATGAGAAAAATGAACTATTGGAGATTATTTCTGCTGATCCTGAGAGAAAAAAGATATTTGATATTTTCAGCAAACTGAAACTTGAACCATACAAAATATCATATAAACATAAGAAAAGGCTTTTAAAGAGAACTCCTCTGCAAAAGGTTATCAGGATATCTGTTGCGGCACTCAGTGCTGCAGCTTCAGTGGCTATCCTGATTGTTTCTTCTTTTTACCTTTCTGACAAAGTCACGGATAATGAAAGCAGCTGGTCAATATCTCTTGATAATGATGGAAGGGTAAGTCATTCCCTTGTCCCCATTCAGGCAGCTGTTTATGATGAAAATAAACCTGACGATAAAAAACAAATCATTCAATTTCAGCCCATTGCTGTTAATAATTTAACAATAAAAATTGAGGATTCAGGGATAAATCAGGATTCAGAAGAAGAACCGGTAATACCCAGGGCTGATATGTTAGCCACAGCTACCCTGCCTGATTATTCAAATCTTGAACTTATAAACCACACATACCAATATGGCAACCTTGAAAAATTGAATTTATCATTCCCAAAAGTACCTGAAGATCGTTGGGCTGTCGGAAGGTTTTTAGCAAAGTCATTCAGGGAGAAAATTCTTAAACAGGAGACACCTGATGAAAGTCCTATAAAGGGTTACGAGATAGCTGAAGCAGGTGTAACAGGGATTAATAAACTTTTAGGGTGGCAGATGGCGCTTGAAAAAAACAGTGATCCAGACGGAGAAGTAAAGTCAGTTTATTTCAGTTCGAAAATTATTAAAATTCAGACCCCGGTAAACAGACCTGAGAGTACTGAATAATCAATAATCAAAACTACCTGTATAAATTAAACGTATTAACAACCAGTACGTTTCTTTTTTGTTATACTATAGTCGAGTATATTTGCATACACGTACAATAAAAATCAGATGGAATCAAAAATCTTATCATCCAGAGAGGTCAGACGATATGGCAGGCAGATAATGATTCCTGAAATAGGTCTTGAAGGGCAGGAAAAGCTTAAGAAATCAAAAGTCCTTGTTGTTGGTGCAGGAGGACTTGGGTGTCCGATACTACAATATCTTACAGTAGCAGGTATTGGGAAGATCTCAATAGTTGAATTTGATATAGTTGATGAGTCCAACCTGCAAAGGCAGGTACTTTATGGTACATCTGATGTGGGAAAATTGAAATCCATTATTGCAAAAGAGCGTCTTGAACACCTGAATTCCAACGGAGAATTTGAAATCATCAATCTGCGGTTTGATGCTTCCAACGCCTTAAGTATCATTTCAGATTTTGATATAATTGTTGATGCAACAGACAATCTTGAAACCAGATATATTGTTAATGATGCCTGCATAATAATGAATAAACCTATGGTTCACGGTGCTATTTACAAATATGAAGGGATGGTTTCCGTGTTCAACTACATGGGAGGTCCGACATACAGGTGCTTCAATCCCTCCGGTTTATCAGATTCATACAAAAATCCTGCACCTGCCCAGGTTGGTCTGCTTGGAGTTCTTCCCGGAATAACCGGCACTTTAATGGCAAATGAGGTAATAAAGATTATCACTGGTAATGGGGATATATTATCAGGTAAAATATTGATTTTCAACATTTTCAACAACACCTTCAGAACTTTCGGAATAAAAAGCATTCCTGAGAATCACAATATTAATTTAATATCCGACAAATAATATGAGACTTTTACTGATAAGCAACTCAACGAATCCGGGAGAACCCTACCTTGATTACCCAAAAAACAATATCAGGGAATTTCTCGGAGAGAAACCGGTCAGTGCTCTTTTTATACCATATGCAGCAGTTACTTTTTCTTACGAAACTTATGAAGAAAAGGTTAATGAACGATTCAGGGAAATAGGACATATAGTTGAATCAATTCATCATTTTGAGGATCCTGTTTCTGCAGTAAAAAAAGCAAATGCCATTGTTGTTGGCGGAGGAAACACATGGAAACTTCTCAAGACAGTAAGGGACAACAGACTCATTGATTCTATAAGGGAAAAAGTTATCTCAGGAACTCCTTATATTGGCTGGAGTGCCGGTTCAAATATGGCTTGCCCTACAATAAAAACAACTAATGACATGGCAATTGTTGAACCTGATTCATTCAATGCTTTAAACCTTATTCCTTTCCAGATAAATCCTCACTATCTTGATGTAAATCCGGAAGGTCATGCCGGGGAAACAAGAGAGCAGAGAATAGAGGAGTTTATTGAGGCAAATCCCGGTATGATTGTTGCCGGACTTAGAGAAGGCACCATGTTATTAAGGGAAGGAAACCGTTTGTCTCTCATCGGAAAAAGAAAGATGAGACTCTTCAGGAAGGGTGAAATGCCTTCAGAAAAAAGTCCCGGAGACGATCTCTCATTCCTGCTCGGATAAACGGGGATTCTTTTTGATTTGAATTCCGGATTAAGTATGAAAAGAGCCGGTAAAATTCTGAAAATATTTTCACTGCTCGTTATCATTATATCGGTAGTGCTGGTTATTGCTTCCTTTTTGCCTGGCGACCAGGTTGCCGTTTTCGTTCTCGGTAAGATCAATAAAAATATTGATACAAAAATTGAGGTTGGTTCATTCCGCTTATCCTTCATTAAGAAATTTCCTCATGCATCACTAGAACTAAGGGATGTTGTTGTTCTATCCTCATCAGGATTCAGTAAAGATGAATTTAAGGATGTAAATACAGACACTCTTCTTATTGCATCAAATCTTTCAGTTAACTTCAAAATAACTGATATTATTAAAAAGGATTATGACATAAAAAGGATACATCTAAAAAAGGGAAAATTAAATCTTTATACAGATTCCTCAGGACGGGTAAACTATAAAACCCAAAAAAGCAGTAACAATAATGACAGCAGCAGCCTGGCACTGAATCTCAATCGTATCCTTCTCTCAGATCTTATTGTACTTTACAGAAATAATGCCACACTCCTTGAAATTGATGGCCTGGTAACTGACGGAAAGCTTTCCAGCAGAATTTCAGATGACTACATAACTCTTGGCGCAGATGCAGATCTGCATATAAAACGGATAGTTCAGGATAAAATCACTATTTCAGTTCCGTTCAATGCAGGACTTGAACTAAAAATGGAGGATTCGGAAAATAACTTAACTATAAAAAAGGGCAGACTTTCAATTGAAAATTTTCAATTCCTTGTTTCCGGAAATATTAATCCTGAAAATATCCTGGACATTGTTCTTCAGGGTGAAAATATTGATCTTTCAAGACTCAGAAAATATATTCCGGAGAATTATTCAAAACTCCCTGAGGATTATGATTTTTCAGGCACTCTGAAATTTAACAGCAGGATAACAGGAAAGATTTCAGGTATTACAACCCCTCATATCGAACTTGAACTCAACCTTGAGTCTGGTAGTATCTTCAATTCTGAAACAGGCATGAAAGTAAGTGGTATCTCTTTCAATTCACTGTATTCCAACGGTTCACAAAACAGCCAGGAGACTGCTTTGCTTTCCCTAAAAAACCTTAATGCCAGAATAGGGTCTGCTGATATTTCCGGAAACATTCAGATAAAAAATCTTCATGATCCCGAAACTGAACTGAACTTAAGTGGCAGGATAATTCCCGGAGAGCTGAAGCAGATGTTTAACCTTGACGGGATAACTGATGCAGCGGGTTTCTTCGATATAGATCTCAGACTGAAAACCGACCTGCAGCATGATGACAGCATAACTATTAATGAAATCGCATGTCTCAAGCCAATTGCCTCAATCAGGTTTAGCTCATTCGGTTTTGGCCTTCAAAAAGCTAATATGTCTTTTGCTGATGTGAATGGGGAGATAGATATGGATGGATCAATAATAACCAGGGATCTTTCATTGGTCTACAAGGGCTACAAAATGAAAATAAATGGTGATTTCTGGAACCTCCCGGAATGGCTTGCCGGCAGGAATGTAAAAATGAAGGCAAACGCAGATATATATGTTAACAAGCTTGATTCATTATTCTTTTCTGCAGGAAAAGAATCCGGAAGTAAAAAACCTAAAACAGGAAAGCAGTCAGCTTTCGAAATGCCCGGTGATCTGTTGCTTGATATCAGGCTGAAAACTGATAGTTTGAATCTCGAATCCCTTCCGGCAACAGAAGTTATGGCCAATTTTGTCTATCGCCCGGGTTTGCTTACATTTAATTCATTTAAAATGAAATCTCTGGAAGGAATTATCTCAGGTACTGGTTTCATTGCCCAAAATAAAGATAAATCACTTATAGGAAAGGGGATATTCAATATTTCCGGAATAAACATCAATAAAACCTTTATCACCTTCAAAAATTTTGGACAGGATTTCATAAAGTCTGAGAACGTTTACGGGAACCTTACCGGAGCATTAACACTTCTTCTTCCCCTGGACTCTCTTCTCAGAGTGCAAACCAAATCAATAATTGCAGAAGGTCACTATATAATAGACAACGGAGCATTGACCAATTTTGAACCGGTAAAGGAATTATCCTCATTCATTGAATTATCGGAACTTGAAAACATACGGTTCGAAAAACTGGAGAATGACTTTTTTATAAGGAATAACGCTCTTAACATTCCACAGATGGATGTAAATTCCTCTGCCGCTGATATTACTGTTAATGGCAGGCATAATTTTGACAACACCTATGAATACCATTTAAAAGTGAGGCTTTCAGAAATTCTGAGTAAAAAAAGAAAGAAAAATCCGTCTGCAAAATCAGAATTCGGAGTAGTTGAAGACGACGGCCTTGGAAGAACTTCTCTCCTGCTCAGGGTAGAGAGCAGGGGGAATGAAGTAAAAGTGGGATATGATGTTAAGGCTGCAGGTGATAAGGTCAGGAGAAGTATCAAATCTGAAAAACAGACAATGAAGTCAATCCTGAACCAGGAATATGGTCTGTATAAAAATGATTCTTTACCAGAGCAAAAACCTGCAGAAAAGAAAGCCAGATTCAGAATCACCTGGGACGAATCTGATACTATTAATAAAGAACCGGAAGTATCAGAGTCGAAAAAACAGATTACTTTAAAAAGTTTGTTCAGGAAGAAGTAAATTTGATCATAACATATTCTCAATTGAACATTAAGCAATATAAAAATCTCTGGAAGCTGTTCCTTCTGCTTTTTGCCATTCTGATAGGGATGTCGTCACTGTTTTATACCAATAATCTGGTAGGCAGACTGAAGAAAGAAGAAAGAAAGAATATTGAATTATGGGCTGAAGCTACAAGGCTTATAGCAATTTCTGATACCAGCCAGAATGTTGATTTCCTCTTTTCCATTATTGACAACAACAATACGGTACCTGTAATACTTACTGATGAATCAGATACAATAATATCTGCGAAGAATTTTAATTCTGAAAAGATAGGAGATCCTGATTATCTCCGGAAAATGCTGCTGAAAATAAAGTCAAAGAACAATCCTATTATAATAAGGCTCGAAAACGGACATTATAATCTCATATATTATAAGGATAGCATAATCCTCACAATGTTAATTTATTATCCATATATCCAGCTTGGTATTATATTGCTGTTCATCACAGTTTCTTATCTGGCATTCAGTTCCTCGCGGAAAGCTGATCAGAACCAGGTATGGGTGTCTATGTCGAAAGAGACAGCGCATCAGCTTGGGACACCAACATCATCACTTGCAGGCTGGATTGAAATACTGCAGCAAAAACATCCTGAAGTAATAATAACAGAGGAGCTGGCACGTGACGTGGAAAGGCTTGAGAAGGTAACTGAACGATTTTCAAGAATCGGATCAAAGCCTGCTCTTTCTCCGGAAAACATTGTTGAAATTCTTTCACGTACAATAGATTATCTTAAATCCAGATCTTCATCAAAAGTCAGGTTTTTATCAGATTTTGAAAATGAAAAAGTGATTCTGATACCATTAAATCCTGCTCTGTTCGAATGGGTCATAGAAAATGTTGCCAAGAATGCAATAGATGCCATGGAGGGCAGTGGAGACATAACATTCAGGCTCACTGAAACCGATAAGAATGTAATAATCGATATAACAGATACAGGCAAAGGTATTCCCAAATCAGCTTTCAAGAAAGTTTTCACAGCAGGATTTTCGACAAAACAAAGAGGCTGGGGTTTAGGACTCTCTCTGGCAAAAAGGATAATCGAAGATTATCATAACGGAAGAATATTTGTAAGGTATTCGGAAATAGGACGGGGTTCGTGTATAAGAATAATTGTTAACAGGGGAAATATCTAATTGCTATATTTGCAATCCCTTATGAACAGAAAAGATATAGAAATAATGGCCCCCGCCGGGTCCTATGATTCATTGATGGCGGCAATTCAGGGTGGTGCTGATTCAGTATATTTCGGAGTTGAACAGCTGAATATGAGAGCCGGATCCTCAAATAACTTTACCCTTGAGGACCTCAAAAATATTGTTTCCATCTGCAAAAAGAACAACCTGAAAAGTTATCTCACACTAAACGTTATTGTTTATGACCAGGAGATTGAGCAGATGAAAAAAATAATTGACACTGCTGTTGAATGCGGTGTTACAGCTGTTATTGCCTCAGATCTTTCTGTAATTAATTACGCATTTGCAACAGGAATTGAGGTTCATCTCTCAACCCAGCTGAATATTACCAATATTGAAGCTCTTAAATTCTATTCACGCTGGGCAGATGTGGTGGTTCTTGCAAGGGAACTCAACCTCGACCAGGTTAAACTTATACACAATGCAATCAGCGAACAGAACATCAGAGGCCCGGCAGGTGAGCTTGTAAAAATTGAGATGTTTGCACATGGAGCATTGTGCATGGCCGTATCAGGAAAATGTTATCTGAGCCTTCATGAGAACGATAAATCAGCAAACAGGGGAGAATGTTACCAGACCTGCAGGAAGTCATATATTGTAACTGGCAAGGAATCAGGATATGAATTGGAAATTGACAATGAATATATCATGTCCCCAAAGGACCTTTGCACAATCGGTTTTCTTGATAAATTGATCGATGCAGGAGTAAGAGTACTCAAGATTGAAGGAAGAGCCAGGTCAGCAGAATATGTCAAAGTTGTATCTTCATGTTATAACGAGGCTGTAAAGTCTGTTTCAGAAGGAACTTTTACCAGGGAAAAAACAGAAGAGTGGAGAAACAGGCTTGCAACTGTATTTAACAGAGGATTCTGGGATGGGTATTATCTCGGTCAGAAGATAGGTGAATGGAATACCAATTATGGTTCAAGTGCTACTAAAAGAAAACTCTATATAGGTAAGATTACCAATTACTTCACCAAGCTCAATGTTGCAGAGATTAAGCTTGAAAACGGAGATCTGAAAAAGGGAGATACAATACTAATAAGCGGGCCAACAACCGGTGTGGCAGAGTATGTAATTGATGAAATCAGGGTTGATCTTAAAACAACTGATATTGCTCTGAAGGGGGAGCTTTGTTCAATAAAGACTCCTGATTATCTCCGCAGATCAGATAAAGTTTTTAAATGGGTTGATGCAAAAGATCTTAAAAACCTCCAATAGAAGCACTCTGCCATTTTATCTTCTTTGAAGCTTCAAGCACCCTTTCGGCGTTTTCCTCAATATCGTCGGTTTGGGTTTCCACATAAATAATTTCTTCAGAGCTCTTCCTGTTAAGTCCGAACAGGTAAGCCTTGTCATAATATGTAAGGGTTATTTCGATTGCTTTTGCAAAATTATCTGATTCAATAGCGGAAATTGCTTCCTTTGTATTATCGCCACCCAGACGTTTGCTGATCCTCATCACCGAAGCTATAAGATCTTCCTTTGGGAACAGGGTATATTCTCTTAACAACCTCGGCAAGCGGGTCTTTACATCCATAATCAGGATAATGGCAGGAGATTTCTGCATGTTATTATAAAACTCTTCAGGCATGAAAACAGTTCCAATATTCCTGCTTTCATCCTCAAGCCACACTGGTCTTAAGGGATCTGTTTTACTCCATGAATCGTATAGGATGTTTGCAAAGTATTCAGTTGTAGGCTGAGCGATTTGTCCAAGAGCTCCAAAAGCCGATCCCTTATGGTTTGCAAGCCCCTCCAGGTCTATTACCTGCTGATCCGCTGTTTTCAGATGATTAAGGATATGGGTTTTACTGCTGCCTGTCAGTCCTCCAAGAATTATAATATTACGTCTCTGGTTAAGCTTTTCCAGAATAAAATGCCTGTATGCTTTATAGCCCCCTTCAAGAACGCTTACATTTAGTCCGGCAAGAGAAAACAGCCAGGCCATGGCTTCTGATCTCATTCCTCCTCTCCAGCAATGAACCAGGAGCTGCTTTTCCCTGGCAAGTTCAAGAGCATTTGTAAGTTTCTGAGACATCTGTGGTCCGGCCAGATCAATCCCTGTTTTTATTGCAGCTAAACTCCCCTCTTTTTTATATTTTATCCCGACAGATTCTCTCTCTTTATCTGAAAAAATTGGAATATTAACTGCCCCCGGAATATGGCCTGATGCATATTCTGAGGGAGATCTTACATCACAAACCGGAATATTAAGTGACAGTTGCAGGAAGCATTCCGCGCTTACTTTTACTGAGGTCATAACATATTATTCAGCAGGGAACATTCTGGGTATTCCTTCAGATTTCAATTAATTCTTGAAATATTTGGCAAACAAACGTTTAAGTTCATCTATTCTGACCGGTTTGGTAACGAAATCCTTAATCCCCGATAATTCCGCCTTCCTTCTCGATTCTGGCATATTATCAGCAGTAAATCCAACAATTAATGAATCCTTGTCATGTTCAAGAATTCTTCTTGATGATTCATATCCGTCCATCTCCGGCATAATAAGATCCATAAAGATAAGATCATATTTTTGTTTTGTTGCCTGCATAAATCCTTCATATCCGTCATTGGCTATGTCTAAGTTATAACCCAGAGATTTCAGCATAGAGCCAATAACCTTCTGATTCATCAGGTTATCTTCAATAACAAGTATTTTCAGATCATTTCTGATCCCCTCCTTTTCGATTCCGGCTGATTTATCTTCAATATATGGGAAACATGATTTCAGAGCCTCGATCAATTCAGAAGTATCAAACGGTTTTATAATGTATTGGTCAACACCCATTGTAATGCACTTAAGAAAATTACCCCGTTTATCATCTGAAGTAATGAGCATTAAATTGAAGCTGGTTGAAAGGTTATTCTCCCACATACCGGCTATCGGTTCAAATCCATTGAGATCGTCCTCGTCAATGATTATTATAAGGTCATACCGGTCATCAGGGAAGTTGAGATTTGCTTTTATCTGGTTAATAGTTGTTTTTTGATAAGTAGTAATCCTTACTGAAAGTCCGATTTTGTGAAGATCGCTCAGTACTTCCTCATCGCGGTTCTGAGATCCGGTTATGACAAGGGTTTTGATATCCAGATATTTCTTTACCCCCGAAACATCAAGGTCCTTAACTAATCTGTCATTTGAGTATGCTGGAATGCTGAATGATATTTTAAGTCCCTTATTTCCCGGCAGACCTGAAGGACTCTCTGCAGTAAGCTCTCCTCCCATCAGTTCAACAAGCTGCTTTGCAAGAATTGTTCCGAATATTGAGTTGGCATTTGCCTTTTTTGAATGTGATTCAACATTTACAAAATCACCGAATATCTTTTTCAGGCTTGACTTGTCGAATGTACTACCGGTATCAGATAGTTCAAATCCAATTGTTATTACTCCGTCTTTTTTGCTTTTAAGAGAGCAGATAAGACTGATTTCTCCTCTTTCAGTATTTGATATAGAATGATTTATAAGGTTGGTAAGTACCTGTCTGAGCCGGAACGGATCCCCGATAATACTCTCAGGGATCTTGTTATCAATTGAATATGAAAACTTAACATCTTCAGAAACAGATTTGTTTGCAAGATCAGTACTGAAGCTAAGTTCCTCCCTGAAGTTAAATGGAACTTCATCGAGGATCATTTTACCGGATTCAATTCTCGAAAAATCAAGTATATCATTGATAATGTTGAGCAATATCTCTGTTGAACGTCTCAACAGAACAACTATCTCTTTTGCCTCATCTGTCAAATCGAATCTGTTAAGGACATCTGTCATACCAATAATTCCGTTAAGGGGAGTACGGATTTCATAGCTCATCCTTGCAAGGAATTCTGACTTGGCAACATTTGCTTTTACTTCATTTTTCCTGGCTGATTCCAGCATTGTTACATCGAGCAGTACTTCCATGGTTGCTTCCTCACCCATGAATACCAGTGGAAGGCTATTCCTGTAAAGAACAATTTCCCCAATCTCTTTCTTTATCACAATGAACTGTTCAGGATTAAATGAACTGTCCATTTCTTTGGAGAAGTAACTGTTTTCAACCGATAAGGATGTTTCAGGAAATATTTTGCCTACCATATCTGCCTCACTTGCATAAGAATATTGGCTTGCAGCAACTCTGTTTGCTTTAATTATTTCTCTGTTTTTGTCATGAATTATGACACCTGCAGGCATCTCCTCGATAAGCCGGAAAAGCATTTTCTCAGACTCAATGAGCCTGGCCTCCTCTTTCTTCCGTGATTTTATGTAACGTAAAAGGACCATAATAATCAGTTGTATGATTATCAGGGTTCCAATGACAATAAAAAGAGAGTTCCTTATTATATATTTCTGGAAGAAATCAGTAGGTGCTGAAAAAACAAGACCCAGCTCTCTCTGAAGGAGCTGAGTGGAATAATATGAAGATATCAGTCGACGTCTTTTGCCATCTGCGGTGGTGCTGTGGACAAGATTTTCAAGAGATCCGGCCTGAATTCCTTCAGTAATAGATTTTATCGAGGAATACTGGTTCTTTTTCCCACTGTTGTCATATACTATTTCACCATAAACACTTACAACCCATTGCCACTGGTAATCCTGAAGATTAAACTCGGTAAAAATGGCATTGAAGTATTTCTGGAAATCAACTGTAACTACAACATTCCCTATTGCTTTATTTTCCTTGATTATCGGCAGATAATAATCGAATTTTCTGTTCTCAGCCACAAGTTCTTCCCTTTCCCTGATTATTGCCTGTTTCTGAAGTACAAATGTCTGCTCGAGCCAATCTCCGGTCTGTGTTTCTGTATCTTTCTTTAATGTGTATTCATTTTTGTTGTTATCACTTACTTTCATTCCGGTAACAAAATCTTCATATTTAGAGAAGAAAAGCTTCATTCTTTCACTGGCCCTGAAATGGTTCCCCTGATTGACAAAAAAGAGTTGCATGTCCTCATCAAAACTTATCCTGTTCAGATCGCTCAGGAAGCTGTTGTTAGTGTTGTCAACAGAAAGTCCTACTATCTGGACCTGTCTGTTCAGCAATTCGGTAATATAATTTATCTGCTTGTTATATAAACTGTTATAATAGAAATAATTAGCCAGTAATATTACCAGTACTGCTGAATAGACTATGATAAGAAGCCTCTTCATTCCAAAAATTGTTTTGTCTTCAATTTGATATAAAGATAAGATTTATGCTTATAATTTCATCACCTGTACTTACGGTTATCTGTTTCCATAATGTTAAGGTAACTCCTGTACCTAAGAAAGTCTATTTCGCCTGTTTCCACTGATTTTCTGACGGCACACCCCGGTTCATCAAGGTGAAGGCAGTTATTAAACCTGCAATCTTTTGAAACCCTGAATATCTCCCGAAAGAAGTGATAAATCTCATTTCGGTCCATATCAACAACTCCAAATCCTCTGATGCCTGGAGTATCAATAACATATCCGCCAAATGGCATCAAATGCATTTCCGGGAAAGTGGTGATATGCTTTCCCTGTTTATGATAATCTGAAATTTCTTCAGTCTTAAGATTGAGTCCAGGATTTATTGTGTTAAGCAATGTTGTTTTCCCGACACCCGAGTACCCTGAAATAAGACTTACCTTATCCTTTAATAACATCACCAGCGGCTTCAGGTCATCGGATCTTTTAAGTGACAGACTGAGCGTTTTGTATCCGATCTTCCTGTACATGGTTTCGAGATAATCCATCTTTTCAATCTCCCCAGAGCCATAAAGATCTGTTTTATTTATAAGGATAATTGCAGGGATTCTGTAAGCTTCAGCACTGATAAGGAACCTGTCAATAAATTCAACCGGAGTTTCGGGAAGTACTATTGTAATCATCAGAATCGCCTGATCAACATTTGCGGCAATAATCTGGGAATGCTTTGAAAGATTTGATGATTTCCGAAGGATGTAATTGCGACGGTCAAGTACTTCTGTTATAATTCCGCTCCCTGTTTTCCTGTCTATTTCGAAAAGTACATTATCCCCTACTGCGACAGGGTTTGTGGTCCGGCTCTCCCTGATTCTGAGCTTGCCCCTGATATAGCTGTCTATTACTTTATTGTCACCAAAAAGGACACGATACCTGCTGCCTGTGGATTTTATTACTATGCCTTTTTCCAAAATCAGTTATTTAAATGCGAAATTAATTATTATATGGATAAAATCCTTTTCATACGAAGAAGAGACGTCATGCAAGACGTCTCTTCTGTATACCTGACCTGAATCCGTATAATTAATTGTCAGACGCCATTAAAAGGAAAGGTTTCATCTCAAAACTGTGATAATAAGGTCTTAACCTTTCTGTATTATAATGCTCTGATACTTTCACAAGCTTCTTGGATGAGGTGACAACATCGATAGGAACATTATCATAACGGCCATTTTTAAGTACAACAATCCTGCCGTGGACCCCTTTAAGGATCAGGTCAAGGGCAAGGTTTCCATAAGCCATAGGAACTATGGAGTCAATAGCATCCGGATCGCCGCCGCGAACCATATAACCCAGCTTCTGGTTGATAATATTAATTGTTTTCCCGTTATTGTACTTTGATGAAAGGTCTTTCAGTTTCTGAGATACCACATCTCCGATTCCTCCAAGTTTTGCATGGCCGTAGGCATCCTTTTCGCTGTCGGAGAAGATCATCTCCCCTCCTTCGAACATTGCGCCCTCCGATATCAGGACTACCGAGTATTTGCTGGGATTGTGATTTCTGTCATCCACCAGTAACTTGGTCAGCAACTCAATATCAAATTTCCATTCCGGTATAACGCACCTGTTTGCAGCCCCTGCCATTGTAGGCAGCATCGCGGTGAATCCTGCATAACGTCCGAATACCTCAAGTACAAGGAGCCTTTCATGTGAACCGGCAGAGGTTCTAAGGCTGTTTGTCATCTGAATTGTCCGTGTAACACATGTGCTGAATCCAATGCAATAATCTGTTCCCGGAACATCATTATCCATTGTTTTCGGTATAGCCACAACTTTTACTCCCTGTTTGTACAGATGTACTCCGTAACTGAGTGTGTCGTCACCTCCTATTGGAATAAGATAATCAACACCAAGCCACTCAAGGTTCTTTATAACCTCAGGTGTAAGATCATTATATTCAGCGGTATAGGTTCCCTGAAGGTGGTCCGGAACTGTTGCCTTCGACATATGGCTTGGCCGTGTCCTGGATGTATGAAGAAAGGTTCCTCCTGTACGTCCTGCCTTGTTTACAATATCATCTGAAAGAATCTGGAAGTTATTGGTGTTATCTGCCTTCTGATCCCTGATAATTTCTGTTATTCCAGCCCATCCCCTTCTCAGACCAATTACCTTGTATCCTTCACGGTTTGCACGGATAGTCACTGCACGGATTGCAGGGTTAAGGCCCGGAACATCTCCGCCTCCTGTAAGAATAGCAATAATTCCTTTTTTCTTTTGAGTTGCCATAATACCTGAATTTTAGTAAATGTTAAGACCGAAAAACTTATAAAATTAAAATAAAATCACGAAAGAACCAATAATTTGATTTTGGTACAGAGCTGAAAACAGAGAGGCTGTCTCAAAAGCTTCTTTTTCTCCATCCACCCCTAAATCCCCCAGGGGGGACTTATTGAAAATCAGTGGATTTGAAAGCCCCCCTTGGGGGGTTGGGGGTAAAATCAGACTTTTGAGACAGCCTCAATTCAATTTTTTACAGGATATCAGTAATCAGAAGATTCATCCCATTCCAGGATCCTGAAGAAATCATAATCTTCCGGATTCTTAACATATTTTTTTGCACCCCTGTAGTCAGCTTTGGTAATATAATGAAGATTATTTCTGAAGATGAGCTGTACATGTTCAGTATCAACATTTACAAGACGTGGTTTTACTTTGCCTTTTTCATCTTCAACATCTTTAAGATACAAAGGTAAAATACATCCTTGTCTGTCAACAGTAACCATGCAGCCTGTTTTTCCATCCTTGAAAAGCTTATAAACACCAAGTCCGAGTCTTGTTGCATAACTCAGGTCGTATGCTACAGGACGGCAGCACCTGAGCTCATAGCCCATTTCATTCGGACGGGATTTTACGGTTATTCTCAATTCCTTGAGTGCCTGCTGGGTAAGCATGTTAAAGATATGCGACTTACTAACATTACCCAGTTCAGGATGACCATGATCATCATATGTGAAATTAATACCCGTATCAATGATCTCCTTCTCGCTCATAAAATGGAAAACCCCTTCCGATATAATTGCCACACCATAATCAATGCCCAAAAGTCTTCTTTTTACCATGGATGAAATCACAAGCCTGGTAATCTTATCAAAAGTAATCTTGGTCTTGTTAAACATTTCAGGGATAATAATCATCGGATAATGACAGGCAGTACCTATCCCAAATGCAAGATGTCCGGCTTCACGTCCCATAGCAGAAACGACAAACCAGTTACCGCTTGTACGTGCATCTTCATAAATGGTTGTAGCAAGTCTTACTCCTTCTTCTTTTGCAGAGTGGTAGCCGAAAGTAGGTGTCCCTTCAGGCAGAGGAAGATCATTATCAATTGTTTTCGGAACATGAATATTCTTGACATCCATTTTTTGTTCCGAAAGATATTTTGTGAGCCTGTTAGCTGATGATGCTGTATCGTCACCACCAATTGTTACAAGAAGCTTCACGTTGTTCTTTTTAAAAAACTCTGTCTTGAACTCATCATCCTTGGGTTTATGCCTGCTCATCTTGAGGGCAGAACCACCCCTGCTGTAAATTTTATCAGCAAATTCAAAATCGAGATAATCATACTGAGGCTCGTTTGCAAAAAGTGACTTGTATCCGCCGTTTATACCAAGTACAGTGTATCCGTTCTGCAGAAAAATTTTTGTCACGGCACTGATTACTGTATTAATTCCCGGGGCAGGTCCTCCGGCACAAAGAATAGCTACTGCATCTTTCATGGGTTCAGATTTCATTACAGATTATACAAATGTTCGTTTAATAATAAAATTAATTACCTATTGTGCTATTTTTTTAAGCAGACAAATATGATAATATCTTTTTAATAATCAATAAGCAGGGACTTATAGTCCTGGCTTATTAGCCTGGAATTACTATTTCCTTTTTATATCTTGCTTAAAATCAATTGTATGAATGAAGGTAAAACTGATATAAACAGACCGGATAACAAATCTGTATTGATCACAGGCGGGAGCAAACATCGGGGAAAAAAGATGGACCGGCAAGAGGAAGTGTGAAATAGTTAACAGCAGGAATATTCTTGCAGGTTAACCCGGTTCTTACCTGATCACAAATTCCCTGTCTTTAAGAACACCTCCACGTGTAGAAATGACACTTGCCTTTACTGAAAGCTCTGTTCTTTTATAAAGCCTTATTGTGAAAACCGCTGTTGTAACAGCTCCTCCCTGTGTAAAAGGCATGTTTTTCGATGCGGAAGTCACTCTTGCTACAGGTTCGTCATCCATATTTTGGTTCCTTCTGCCTGTTTGCTTTGCTTTTTTCTCTTCCTCAATAACTTTGAAAAATTTCCCGCCGCTTGTTCCTGCTGTGTCAAAATCCAGGACTACCCTGTCTTCCTTAACAATCTTCACAAGATGTGCCTGTCTCAATGCTGTCGGAAGCTTTCCCGTATTCCTGTAACTTACCTTTACCTGGTAATCTGCGGAATCGGATTTATAGGCTTTAAGTTTCTTTACTTCGGTATTTTCCCATGCAAGTTCAGGCAGATGCTTCAATAGTTCAAGATTAAAAAGTGCCTCATTTTTAACCCAGGGTTCAAGATGTTTTGCAGGTGGATTCTGCATAAAAAACTTTAGATCATAACCACCAGTTTCAATTTCTCCCAGGAATGGATGCTTAAAGGTCTTCCATTCAATAAATCCCATACCGTCATTCTCTTCGTCATCCCATCTCAGGACTTCATACTGGTCAACTTCACCATCGCCGTTATAATCTTTGTTTTTCCCGTTATTCCATAGTTCATCTCCATACCAGATAGCTCCGTAATACCAGTATCCGAAATCGGGACCATGTCCGAAAAGAGGATTGCCAGAGCCATAATCATTATATACATCTCCTACCTTATCATAACCGGTTATCTTTTTCCCGATCTCGTCAAAAATCTTATACCATTGCAGATCTTCAGGATACATCCTCTCTTCTGAAGCAGAGGTTGAAGGTGGTCTGAGATGCATGGGCACACTTGTATCCATTGAATTAACTACATAAATATTCGGGTGGGAAAGCAGAAATAAAACAACAGCCCTGGTTTCTGATTCACTCAACGGATATTCTCCGGCACCTCCCTGTGTAAAACCCCTGCCTGTCAGTTCACTTTTCGGTCTCCAGTTTTCAGGATAATTCCTGTGCAGATCCAGGCCACCTATCCCGTCTTCATTTATTCTTCCGTCACCATCATTGTCCCAGCCTTCGGAAGCAAGCCTGTAAATACCTTTACCTTCCGGTACTCTTTTCATTAACCTTCCTGAAGGATCAAGAGAGTCGGGGATCCAGCTTCCTTTTAAAGAATCTTTCCACCTCATATTAAGGATAACACCGTTACTGTCGAGATCTTCCGGAGAATCCTCATCCAGCAATCCGTCATTGTCGTTGTCCTCGGGACGGACAGTACTTCTGTTGCTCTGGGCAGTGAAGAGGTATAAGTTCTGACCATCAGGGTTATTTAAAGGTTTAAGATATATTGCCCTGGTGTCAATAAGATGTGTAATAACATCATCCTTACCGTAATTTTCGAGAAGGTATTTAATAAGCCACATAACCGATTCCGCTGAGGTAATTTCACCGCTGTGCCGGTTACCTTCAAAGAATGCACCGGGCTTATCCGTATCCTTACCGGTCTTCTTGTTTGTAAGGGTTATCTGGTATACAGGACGCCCCTCAAAACTTTCACCTATAACATAGAGATCTATAAGTTCGGGATACTGTTCTGCCCATTTCTTAAGCCAGTGAATCATAACTTCTTCCGAGTGATATTTATCAAACGAAAGTATATCTCCGGGGGTATACTGAACAGAACTAAAAACTGTCTTCGGGAAATAGCTTATGCCGTGCCTGGTACCTGAAACAGTATAGATCTTTTTCTTATCAGGTTTTCCGTCTGGTTTTCCATCATCCGAAGATTTGCCGGATTGTGCCGAAAGCTGAAATGAAATCATTATGATTCCCGCAAGGAGAAATGCTTTTTTCATAAAAACAGTTTATCAGAAATTGATTTTTTATTATAGATGAGGAGGTGATGGTTCATATTTATCCCCGTCTGGATATTACTTCCAGCCTGTGAAGATCAACTACCTCAATTGTTTTGCCAAAGATCCTGATTATGCCTTCCTTTTTAAAATCCGATAAGGTTCTGATTACATTAGCTGTGCTCATACCAATATAATCCGCAATTTCCTTTCGTGAAACCGGAAGGTCAAAAACTCTTGAGTTGTATATCTCATTTGTAAAATATAGCAGAACGAATGCTACCCTGCCGATAAGATTCTTCTGCCTTATGTCAAGGGTTTGACGGATAATCTTGTCATTTATCTTCGAAATCTTGATAAGAAGACCCAGGGCAAAAGAACTATTTCTTAAAAAGAGCTCCTTAATGAAATCCAGATTTACTGTACACACTACCGAATCCTCCAGAGCTGAGACCGAATACTGGTATCTCTCTTCAGAAAAGATGCTCATGTTGCTGACAAATTCGAAAGGACGGGTAATGGTTACTACCTGTTCATCACCGGTTGCTGTTCGCCTGTATAGCTTAACAAGTCCGCTCTTAAGATACTTGAAGTTGGTAATCTTTTCTCCCTCATGATTGATAATCTCACCCTTCCGGAATGATTGTTCCTCCTTATTATCACACAGCTGATCAATCGATTCCTCGTCCAGGTAAGCAAACACGACATCCCGGAATTCGCAGTTTTCACAAATACAGGATTTTTTCTTTTCGTTCACGTCGTTCGCTTTTTCACAAATTTATTATTAAAATAACAATATCCATTATCAATTTGTTTAATTCTGAAATTTACAGGTAATTTGAAATAACTTCGTCATTTTAATTTATACCCGTAATGATATACAGAACAGACTATCATATGCATTCAATATACAGTGATGGCAGGTCAGTACCTGATGACTATGTAGCGCCTGCCATTGCTGCCGGTCTGAGCGAAATAGGATTCTCTGAACACCTGACTCTATTCGCTGAACCCGAAGACTGGAATATGAAAATAGTAAATATCGATCCGTATATTCAGCATATTGAGAATCTGAGGGAGAACACCAAAGGATTAAAAGTCAGAACAGGATTTGAGGTTGATTTTTTCCCGGGTAAAGAGAAAGAGATCAGAAATTTCCTTAATCCTTTGCCTCTCGACTATATAATCGGATCCGTGCACTATATGGGTGAAAAAACAGTTGATCACGGCCCGGATTTTTATGCAGGCAAGAGCATAGACAGACTTTTCGAAACTTATTTTGAGATGGTCATCTCAGCTGTGTCTTCTGATATCTTTGACATAATCGGTCATTGTGATCTCATAAGGATTTTCGGATACAAACCGGAAATAGATCTTGAACCTTACTACCGGAAACTTGCCATTACCATGAAGAAACACAACGTTGTTTTTGAGGTTAATACAAATGGCAGAAACAGGCCCCTTGCTGATTTTTATCCCGACAGGAAATTTCTGTATATTTTCAGGGAGAAACATGTGCCTGTATGTGTCAATTCCGATGCACATATGCCTGGAAGGGTGGGGCAATACTTCGACGAAGCATATGAATTGCTCAGATATGTTGGCTTTACAGAAATGGCAGTGTTTGAAAAGAGGGAAAGAAAGATGGTTTCTTTCTGATCATACCAGCAGATGTTCCAAAAAAATCTTAATCCCGATTGCTACCAGAATTATTCCGCCCAGAATCTCAACTTTGTTCCCGAGTCTTTCTCCTGCAGATTTGCCTATACGTATGGCAGTCATTGAAGCCAGAAAAGTAACAAATCCTATAATCAAACCAGCGCTCCAGATCTCAACACTAAGCAGGGCAAAGCTTATTCCCACGGCAAAAGCATCAATACTTGTTCCCAGTGCCATAGTTACAAGGATATATGCCTTACTCAGATCCCTGGTTTCCTCATTTTCATTTCTTTTGAAGCCCTCAAGAATCATTTTCAAACCCAGGAATCCCAGCAGACCAAGTGCAATCCAGTGATCAGTAGCCTTCAGTAGCCCGGATACAAATGACCCGAGAAAAAAACCTGCAATAGTAAGACCACCCTGGAAAAAAGCAAGAACGATGGCGACTAAGGATGCCTGCTTGAAAAGGATCCCGTTCCTGACAACTCCATAGGAAAGAGATACAGCAAATGTGTCGAATGACAGTCCCAGGGCTATTGCAAGGATAGTAAAATAATCCATCTGAGTCGGATATGAGCGGCAAATATAGTACAATCAGCTGAATTCAACTGATCATCATTTGTAATTATTATTCTATATGGTTATTATCACTTTCCCTGTTGAATGACCCTGGCTCAGATAGGTCATTGCTTCAGGTGCTTTATCGAGTGTATATTTCCGGTCGACTACTGGTTTTATCCTGCCGTTTTCAAGAAGAGAAGCCAGAAATTTCAGGTCGTCACCATTAGCTTTTGCAGCCAGCGATCTCATCTTTCTGGATCCGAAGGAAAGAAGCCTGCCAAAAACAAGTGATTTAAAAATCTGTGAAAGTGATCCTCCGACCATTACATAAATTCCACCGGGAGTCAGACATTTCCGATAGGCTAAAATCGGATAATTTCCATTTATTGCAAGGATGAGATTATACCGTTTTCCGCTCTTCAGGAAATCCTCTTTTGTGTAGTCAATAACAAAATCGGCACCTAATGATAATGATTGCTGTATATTCGCTGTGCTGCATACACCCGTTACTTCAGCGTCAAAATATTTTGCAAGCTGAATCGCGAAAGTTCCAACGCCCCCGGAGCAACCCACTATCAATACTTTCCGGCCCTTAGCTATGCATCCTTTGTCACGCAAAGCCTGAAGGGCAGTAAGTGCAGCCAGGGGTAAGGTAGCTGCATCTTCAAATGAAATCTCTGATGGTTTGAATATTGCAGCCCTCTCAGGTACTGATACATATTCAGCCAGGCCCCCGAATCCGAAGTCTGCCAGATCAGCCATTACCTCGTCACCAGGTTTAAACCGGGTTATGTCTTTACCGGTTGATTCGACAATTCCCGATATATCGGCTCCGAAAATTTTCCTTTTAGGGATGAGGCCCATTTTCATAGAGCGGTAATCGGCAGCATTCAGTGATACTGCCTTTATTTTTATTAATAGTTCATTATCACCTGCTACAGGTTTACCGATATCACAAAATATCAGCTTATCCGGTGAAGCCTTTTTATTATATACTACTGCTTTCATTTTATTATCACTTCAGCTGAGATTATTCTTTTCAATGTTTTCAATGTATCAGTAATACTTAAATCGTGAAATTTGCCGATAGGCCTGCCTGAAACAATCAGGTTTTCCTTATGGCTATCCTTAAATAAAATGGATAATATATATGTACTGTATCCTGTCTTGCTTTCATTTGCCTTTAATGCAGGAATATGTTTCTGAAGTTCAATCGATTCAATAGACATAAACCAAACATTACATTCATACATTTCCTGCGCTTTCCATAACTTACAGGGTCATAATGGTCAATCCGGTGGATCTTATACTTGCTCATATGAATTACTATAATTTACCGATGGCTTTATAATAGTCATCCGCCAGAAGGGTGATATATGCTAATCTCTGACTCATCTGAGCATCAAATTTATTAACTTTATGTTATACG
>Ga0129298_10000080_pt1 | contig 30599 bp, 33 predicted proteins | sample I19B2metaG_FD_94707 | JGI IMG/M metagenome (GOLD analysis project Ga0129298, IMG submission 94707) | Lake sediment bacterial and archeal communities from Gulf of Boni, Indonesia to study Microbial Dark Matter (Phase II) - ​I19B2 metaG | ecosystem: Environmental > Aquatic > Freshwater > Lake >... | reverse complement strand
TTGTGGTTCCGCTCCAAGCCCGGAAAAGGCGAGACCAGCACGTCACAGGGGATGCCCAACGTCATGTCAAGATCGTGTGTGGTCGCTCGACTTTCGACGTATCGGACAGCTCAATAATGCCTTTTAAAGGGGATCACCTTTGTGCCGCGGGTTGAACAGCAATGAGCAGCGACGCCGTCGATGAACTCCTCTCCCGCGGTTCCTACAAGAAAAGGAGCCTGAGGCTCAAGAGACTTCTGAGCATAGTTCTCTAGAGCCGAGGCTCGGACCCAACCCACGCTGTAACACTGATCATAAGCTCATATGAGCCACCGCTTCAAGGAAACCTGGACCATACGAGTGCTTGCAGACATAGTCTGCTTCTTCCTTGACTTCTTCAGGGGCATTTGCCACCGCGACCGTATACGCGGCTCTGCGAAACAGACTCAGGTCATTGTAGTTGTCGCCGATCGCCATCGCATAGGTCAGAGGTACCTTTTCCAATTGCGCCAGTCGAAGCAGTGCACGTCCCTTGTTCACATGCCTCTGGGAGAGCAGGAAAGTGACCCCGGTGTCCACGAGGGCAATTCCCATTCGACTCTTTCGGAGGAGCTCCCTTGCTTCTTCTGGTTCGAATGATCGTTCCAGTGACACGCTTGACAGCCGCATCCCGTGCCTGGAGTCGGGTCTTTCAACGATCCTGCGACCCATTCTCTTCCTTAACATTCGCAGGGCCGCCCGGGCCCTCTCGATTCCGCCATAAACCTTGATCGGCGTCTGGTACCTCGCGACCACACCTCCGTCCTCCGCGGCAACGAGGCCGGACGTGCCGATGAATTGTGCAAGCGAGCCCGTCGTTGCCAGATTCCTTCCACTCGTGAGAATCACCTTGATCCCTCGCGCCTCGAGCCTGCGGATCTTCTCAACAGCCCTAGTGTCCAGCCTCAGCTGCGCATCTGTCAACGTGAAATCGATATCTGTGGCGATGATTCGCACGTTGCGCATGATATGTCGCCTCTCTCATGCACCGACTACAAGCTAAAAAGAGCACAATGCCGCAATGGATGAATCTCGCACCGGCGCGGCTACCGCATAGTGGAGCTCCAGACAATGAAGAATCCGCGGATACAGCTGGTTTCCTTCGATCTAGACGGAACGATCCTGCGAGGACGAATACTCGACTACGTCAAGATTTCCAAGGAGTTGCATGAGAGGATTGCAGCCCAGGACGAGCTCTTGTTGCAGGGAAGGTTTGGATACGAGGAGGCTTTGCAGATCCAGTTTAGCCTCTTCGCGGGATTAAGGACAGATGAGATTGCGCCCAACCCTCGAGAGCTACCATTGGTCAAGGATTTGGATACAACTCTTGAAATGCTGAAACGGGCCGGCGCTAGGGTCGTTGTTCTGACAGACAATCCGTCCTTCGCCGCCGAACCTCTCAGGGTCCACGGATTCGAAGATATCATAGCAAGTGAAGTCGAGACCTCAGACGGAGTACTGACAGGTCGAATGAGGCTCTTGACGAACAAGCTCGAGGGCTTAAAGGAGCACTGTAGGGATCAAGGGATCGAGCTGTCATGTTGTGCCCATGTGGGCGACTGGGTCAATGACGTGGTCGTCTTCAAAGGCGTCGGATTGTCAGTTGCGTTCAACTCATCCGAAGAAGATGTCTCGAACGCCGCGACCTATGCCATTAGGAGCGACTCTCTGCTTGATGTCTACCGCGTTCTAGAACCGAACCTCGCGCGGTAGGCACAGCAACTCTGCTACTTTTGCGACGCGCGTCTTCAGCTGTTTTCACGCTCTAGCCTCTTGCACCATAGGGGAACTCGCGGCCGCGGTACGCTGTCTCGGCTATCATGAGGCTTGAGGTCGAGGACCGGAGTCCCGTCGTACGCATCAAGGCCCTTCACTGTCAGGATCCTGCCTTTCCTGCTCAGCAACTTCACCAGTGTGAGTCCGATCGGATTTGGGCGGTGAGGTGATCTTGATGCAAAGACCCCCACCTTCTCGATGTCTAGACGCCCTCTTGGATGGACTCTCAGTCTGCGACTGCCTTTCGGCACCTCGTGTAACCAGAAGAGAACGTAGATGTGTGAGAAATCCTGAAGCCCCTCCAAACCGCCGACGAGCCTTCGGTCGACAACGATCTTCGAGACAGCTGATCCACGACGCAAGGCTTCATGGCTTGCCTTCGTGACGACATGCCCTATTGGGCGCAGTCTAAGGGACATTCTGGAGCCGCCGAGCAGCACTTGGCGTGTCTCCACTAATTAGCATAAGGTACAGAAAACGAGCGCTGGAGAGAACGCGGACACGCGTTGTCTACGTGCGCATCCAGTTTTGGCCTGGCTTTCGGCCGAGGTCCAGCCGTTTCTCCGCGTTTCTTCGGACGTGCAGTCTCGGAATCGGGGAGCGCCTATTTGCTGATTGAACCTTGGGCGTCTGCTGGCGAACTTTGCCAGCCTTTGTAAGAGACCCGTGAGTTGGTATCGCAAACACCTCCCATGACTGGTGTGATTGCCTAGCCTATCTGGGCCAGCTCATCTTAAAGATATTCTCGGCCGCAGTGGAAGGTAAGGAAGGAATCAATCGGGTATCGAGGAGACCCTGACTAGCGCGTTCCTATGGCGACGGGTCTACCCGAGGCGTCTCTCATTGACTTTCCAAACTCTGGCAATTCTCTCAGAATCTCACCCTTGAAGACCGGGCCATCTTTGCAGACTAGGTAGGGGCCGACGCAGCAGCTGCCGCAGATTCCTGACCCGCACTTGAATATGCGTTCAAGCCCCGCCTCCATCGGGACGTGGGCTTCTTCCGCAAGCGTGACGACCTTTCTCATCATCCTCTCAGGACCGCAAGCATAGACGCGACCATATGATTTAGCACGGAGCAACTTTGAGGCTTCATCCGTCGCAAGCCCTTTCGTTCCGGCTGATCCATCATCGGTTGTGATGGCGAAGACGCCTCCGGTTTGCGTTGAGAGGCGGCGAATCTCGTCCGAGAATAGCAGCTCGCGACGGTTGCGTGCTCCCAGGACAAAGTCACACTCCACGCCTCCTGGCGATAGGGTTCGAAGGAGCGCTATCAGAGGAATGACTCCTGTTCCCCCGCCGATCATTAAGACCCTCTTCTCGCCCGCGTACGTGAACCCGTTGCCGTACGGGCCACGGATTCCGATCAGATCTCCTGTCTTCTTTCTGAGAAGCGCTCTGGAGCCCTCTCCGCGATCTCTAACGGTGATCGTGACGATGTCGTCATTGTCCGAGGGCAGAAGACTCATGGGGGTCTCATCAACGCCAGGCGCCCAGACCATGCCGAATTGGCCCGGCTTCGCCGCTGCCGACACCTTGTCCCTAAAGCTGAGAGACTTCACGTTCGGAATCTCGTCCACTACATTGAGAACTCGGACCATCCTCGGCCTGTGAGGCAGAGATGCCGGCTCTTCAGGCGAGGCGGTCATCGGCTACCACTCAATAGGATTTTGAAGGCACACCAGGCACAGGCTCACTAGGCGCCTGTGAACCGTTGCCTTGATGCCCTGTGGCAGAGCCTCACCTAGAGCACATTATACGGTTTTCTTCGAAGAAGAATCTGGTGCCGCCCAGGGTTTCGACGTCAAGAGGCCTCACGTTTACAACGACCGGGAAGTCTCTGACGACATCCCCAATTGCCAGACAGTGTCCGGTCGGAAGATCCTTTACCAGTAGTCTGATGCTCTCGCCATCGACCTTGGCGGCTCTCGCGACGACGTCGAGGTCGCGTTCGTTTGTGAAGTTGAAGAGGAATATGTTGTCCGCTTGTCTGTAGATGTTTTCCTGAATCGTGTCCGGCTGATTCGTGATGAATGTCGTGAATATTCCGAGGTGCCTCATGCGGGTGACTATGTCGTCCCAGTATGTTTCGCGAAGGTAGAGGTGCGCTTCCTCGGCGAATAGGAACACTGCCTTGAGTCGAGCGTATGAAAGTAGCTCACTGATCTTGCTCAGGAGAAGCTCCACGACGATGCGGCGAATCGTGAACGGCTGATTCTTCATGTTTACGACGACTGCCCCTCCCGCGCCTAGGCGCTCGAGTAGTCGTCGTGAGTTCGCCTCTGAAGGAGCGTCCGTGAAGATTCCGGCGTCGACGAGTGTGTTGTATCTTGATTGGAGGGCGTCTCGCACGCTCTCGTGGCAGTCGGAACTCGCGATCGCATCCCCCAACGACTTCAATGTGAGATCGTTTGCTTGCTCGAGTTGCCTCCAGATTCTTGCGAAGACGCGTGCGGATGTTCCCGGCAGGTCGAGCGCGTGCAGTAAGATGTCAAGCATCGTCCCCAGTCCGGCCTCAGCCAGCGTGAATCGCAGGCTGACCCTGGGTGTGAGCACTATGATCTTGCCTTCGTACGGGCTGTTCGTGCCGTTTGCTCGGCGCGTCAGGTTCGTGTACTCGCCGTTGACGTCAAGGATCAGACAGGGAGCGCCGTGATCGAGGAGGCTCATGGCGAGCAACTTGGAGAGGTGTGACTTGCCCGTTCCTTTCTTGCCGGTGACGATGTTGAGTCTACCGTCGAGCGCCTTCGCGTCGATGATGAACTTGGGGTTCTGCTTGATTCCGCCCAGAAGGACCGGCCTGCTAGCCGACTCACCTGAGGCAACGGCCTCGATCGGGAATTTGGAGATAGTGGAATTGATCCTTGAAGGAAGCCATGATACGTTGTGGGTTAATCGGCCATTCTCGAACGCTCCCCTGATTTTGCACAAGAGCAGTTTGGTGTCCTTCAAGACGGCAACCTGAGAAGATATGTCAAGAGGGTCGACGTCGTTGCCGCGTATTGATTCCTCTGTCATTACGTCGCGCAAGATGTCCTCCAAGATTCCTGGAATGTTCGCGAACTGTATGTCGATGACCTGAACGATCAGCCCCCTAAGTGACCGTTGATCTTCGACCAGCAAGTAGTCCGCTTTGCTCACGTCTTCGTCGGGAAAGCTGATCAGCTGCATCACGTCACCCTCTTTTCGGTAGATCTTCACTCTCCTACGCCGCCTCCCACGTCCCGAACGGACCGAAGAGCGATTTCTTCACATTGAAACGCGGAGCGATCCTGAGCCCGTGCACAAGAGCCAAGTGACGCTGCACAGCAATCACGTCGTTCGCTGTGAACGTTGAGAAGATGTGAGCGAGTCGAAGCGTCTCAGGGTATCCTTGCATCACAACGTCGCTGGCGATGAGCCGGTTCATCGCGTCGATGCAGATGTCTTCTGAGACCTGTCGGTCCACATCTAAGCGGAAGGCGAATCCGTCTTCCATGAGTTTGGCGACGTAGACGTGACCCGCCAGGCGGACAGGGTGGGACTCGAACTGCTTCGTGACCGCTTGATCAACGTCAACCAGGCACGGAGCTCGAGCGCCTGAGACCAAGGATGTGATCTTCATTCCAAAAGCGCATAGCTTGGTGCTCTTGGAGAATCCTAGGACGATGTTGCCTCGTTCTCTCGCCGAGTCTAGGATCCGAGCAAGATGCACAGTTGGATTGTCAGGCGTGCCAACGGTGAGCGAGCCGTCGAGCAGGATGATCGCGTCTTTGAATGAAATGCAGACCTCCCGTTGTATCCAACGCTCGAGAGTGTTGCGAAGCCGTCCAATTGCGCGTTCGGTGAACATTTGGCTTGGCCCCGGCGTAAACGGGCTGGTGGACGACCAATCAACTCCGTACTTCAGGTGGAAGGTCAAAGGGCCGCACCGAACGTATTCGTAGCCTTCGTCTGATTTCCACACCGCCGCTCCTCTGATAGCGACCAACATGCCGGTTTCGGTCTCGCCAATCTTGAGGCTGGAGACGTCCACGGCCGCAACGTTGGATGCTTCTGTGGGATGGAGAACGATCGTCCTGCAGTCTTCAGGGTCGCCGACAGCGAGCGCCGTGGTTGTTTCGGGCCATTCATCGTCGACGGACATGGCGAAGATTGAGATCTCTCGGGGGCTGAATGGACGGCCGTTCACCTGCCGCATTGATCGGCTGCTCAGCTCCACGAGAAACGACGGGAGCAGAGAGCGCTCGCTGTGCTGAAGCTGCAGCGAACTGCTTATCTCGTCAATTGAAGCATGTGTCATTTGGGTGCGGTGGATAACCAGATTCTCACCCCCCTGTTTCGGGAGCTGCCAGAAGCTCCCGTTACCGCCGCACCCGATTTCTCACAAACCTGATGCGGCGGCGATTCTCAGGCCTTTTGAGAGCCCCCTCCTTCTAGGCCGCTTGGCGAAGCCTGCAGTTCCTGTTCCATTCTCATTATCCCGGCAGTTGCTATCCGGTAGGTTCCGCGGGCAGCGCGTTCGATGAGACCCTGCTTCTGGAGTTCTGCGATGGCGTTCCGCACAGTCTTCAGCGCTTTCCCTACAGATCTGGCGATCTCCTCCCCGTACAGCTCATCGCTTGAGCGTTTCTGGAACTTGTGTGAAAGGTGCGCTCCCAGGAGAATTGCGGTGATTGCCTTCTCTGTCGGAAAGTCTTGTTGCAGCAGGAGAACCTGACCATCGGGCGTGATCTTTAGGATCTTCGAGAGCGAATCAACCATCTTTCCGTATTCTGGCAAATAGAGGAGCTTGGAGGCAGCGTCGTACGCCGGAACATTGCGCGAGACGAAGGCGATCGTCTCTTTCAGCACCTCATCGACCGTTCCTGTCGCCCTGTGCCTAAGTTCGCCGAGCTGCAGCTCGACTATGATGGTTTTTGGCTCGCTCATTGCTGATCAGCCCTTGAGTTTGGGAAGTACGTCCTGTCGAAACCGATGCAGCCCAAAGGTCGTGACGCGATACTCGCCCTTTCCGGTTCTCTCCACCAAGCCCTCGCCCGATAGCTCGCTTAGCCTACCGGCGACCGTTCCAGAGCCTTTGCCGGTAAACGAGATGAGGTCAGACGCGAGGAGCGTCTCTTTTTCTGATCTTCCGGTTTCGAAGCCGACCTTTGCCCTAACTAGGTACAGCAAGACGAGCTCGCGATCAGTCAAGGCTTCAGGAGGCGTCAGCACTACGACGCCTTCGGGAGTAACTGCAAAGACACCGGCGACCTCTTTGAGGAAATCAGCGAAATCGACCGAGAGCGTGACCCTAGAGACGACATCCAGAGCAGGAATGGTCTCGGATAAGAATCGGAAGACACCACGGAAGACCTCGTCCGGACTGCCTCGGATCGTCTTCTCCAGATCACGATACCGAACTGTGACCTCGACTTGATCGTCTTGACTCATTCGGATGTCCCTTGCCCCGCCTCACCCGACCCGCCTTCGTGTTGGAATTACTTTCACATCTATCATGATCTTGCACTCTAAAAGCTCTTGCCCGAGCGCGCCCTCAGGATAAGTAACGCCTAGCAGTCCTACGAACAGGCGGCTCATTCTTGCCCAGTCAGCAATGCGAGCTGGCCTGATTCGAAGTTGCTGCTAGGTGTTACTCAGCATCAACTCACTTTCACTCTGTGGCAAGGGCGATCTGGCCCGATCTGCATGCGCAAAGCTCATATCGGCAACACATGTTCACCTCCGTCGAGAAGATACTTGAGGTACAACGAACTCAAGACGGCAGTCCTACAGGTGCTGACCACGGAAGGATGGTGTGACAGTAACCATATCATCCACCGGACTCGGCTGGAGCTGGGGCTTTCAGCAACTCCTCGAGCGATCAGGATGGCACTTCTAAGGTACCACCGATACGGTCTTCTCCACAGACAGTGGCGACACGGCGAGTACGCGTACAGACTTTCGGACAGAGGCGCGAGGAGGCTAGTCTGGTTGAAGGGACTGGTGACGAGTCGGTCAACAGGTCCTGATGGTTCCAGCGCGTCTTCACTGTTGAACGGAACGGACTCCTCGCAGTGACGGGATAACTTCCGCCTTTATCCACTGCAATCCGGCGCCAGACAGCGAGTATCGCCCCTTCTCGGTGATGAGTTTTCCATCTTTGCGTAGCTCACTTGCGCGCGCCCTTATGACGTGGGGCTTCGTGGTCTTCCAGCTTGCGTTGAGGAGGTCGCTCAGCTCCTTGTCTCCCAGCGGGCTTGGCTGGGCTTTGAACAAGACCAGACCTATGGCCTCCTTCGCCGTCAATGAGTCGAATGGAATCGTGAAGTGCGGTTTCCCGTCTGGTCCCGTCTCAAGGATTCCTTCCAAGTCCTCGCCGCTCAGAGTCTCTGTCATTGCGGGTGTGGGTCGAACCTCTTCTTGTACGATGCCTGACTGTGGTGGCTGCTGAGCCATCAGCTCCTCAAACTTCTCCTTGACGTATTCGGACTCGCCCTCCAGCTCGACCTCGAAGTTGCCGCGCCGGATTCGGAACCTTAGCCGGTTCTCAGATGACAAGCTAATCGATCGAGATTATGATCGCATGCTCTATTTGCTTTTGCTCTGGTTTGCCGCTTGGAGGCTCTCGTTAGTCAATCTCTCTTGAGCGCTCGCTTGAGCTTCGATGCCAAAGCTGGAAGGTCGGCCTTAACCAATACTGAAGCGATGAGTAAAGATGCAACGGCCGTGACGACGATGTATTCGTTTGATGGAAAGAGGCCTTGAAGACTCAGAGCGGATTGTCGACCCAAATGCGCTCCGGCAATGGATACTAGTGCTTTCCCCACGAAGTACGCGGCGAAGAACTTCACAGGCGAGTACCTTGTCATGCCCAACGGGATAACCACTGGATCGTCGGGGATTGGGGTGGCAGCAACAACGAAAGCTGCAAGTGCTCCCCATCTCCCGAGATTCTTGCCGTAGGACCCGAGCCTCTCCGCCTTTTTTCCGGCCTTCGTGCCCACGTATGAGGCGACGTAGTAGTGCGCGGTCTTGGCCAGGGAGGCAGCAACCGCCACAGCCAGTCCAACAGAAATCGGATTCATGGCAGGAAGAAGAAAGGTGACCGCGCCGGCAAGGATCATGTTTGACGGGGATGTGAACGGTAGCAAGTTCACGGCCAAGCTGACCAAGAAGACCCCGAGATACCCGTACGTAGCCAGCACATCCTCGAACATGAACTCACAAGCCTAATGGGCCAGACCGACGCGAGAAGTAGTTGGCAGCTATTTCCGTGTTGCGTTTGAATGATACCCGCGAAGCCATACACAGAAACAAGCGCCTTAAGAACCATTGGAGATCTGGACGGTATGGCCGAGACACTCCGCTGCGAAAGTCATAAGAATGGAACTCTGGTCTCTTGAGTCCGGCGAGCGTCGAATGGACTCTCTTGCTACGAGGATAATGGCAACAATCTTAGCCGGCGTAGTATGGTTCGCGTTCATCGTGCTGTATCTTGCCTTCTACGCGGCAGATCTGGATTTTTGGCAGAAGGCGGCAGTTTTCCTCGCATCTGGGGCACTGGTTGGAGGCATAATTGCCGTCGTCTGGGTCATGTACGCGCTCAAGGCTGAAACAAAAGATTAACAGAGATCCTGAATCGCTAGACCTAAGGCATAATTAGCTGGACAGGCAGCTCAGAATCTGCGGCCGCGGCCGTAGTCTAGAGCATCGGACCATCAAGGTTAGACAAAAAGATGCGGACAGCCTGGTCTAGGACATAGCCCAGCGTCCAATGGCCTTCCATCCATCGGAAGCGGAGAAAGCCAACGACCCGGGTCCGAATCCCGGCGGCCGCACCAGCACTCTTCAGTGGCAACACATGCGATCCACCAACAAGAAACAGGCATACTACTACGTCTACTTGCTCCTATGCGATGACGGAAGCTACTACACTGGATACACGAACAACGTGCCCTCTAGGCTTCGTCTACACAAGAGAGGAAGAGCAGCGCGGTATACCAAGATGCATAGACCGAACACAGTTGTTCATGTGGAAAGGTTTAGGACACGTCGGGCGGCGATGAAGAGAGAGAGGCAGGTCAAAGCATTGAGCCACAACCAAAAAGCCGACCTAGCTCAAGCGGCGAGCGTAGCGAGCCAGAAACTGATTGGATCACGTTATCGACGGAGAATGCCTTTGCGAGTGACGTAGACCGTCTTATCGTCGACCCTGACCCTTATGCCGTATCTTGCCCTCTCATCCTCTTCGACCTTTCGGCATCTCAACCTGAACGCTCGCGCAAGATTTTCTGCTTGTTCGCTGGAATGGCAACGAACCTTGAAGCCGCCAATTATCCCTCTGGAGATCAGCATCAGTTTTCGTTGTCTTTGCCCGTAGGCAACCCGCCTGTCAAAGGTTCCGGGCCTATACTCCTTCAATCGCAAGATCTTCCGGCCGGTCGGGTTTGACCCCTCCTACTTCATATCGCCTTCGCCTGCGGAAAATTGATACCGCTCCGCGCAGTGGTTCGACGGGAGCGTCTATAGCAAGTTCGGAGGTGAGGCCATGGCCACTAGACCCGAGAAAGCTATCACCGTCTCGGAGCTGCGGCGGACATATCACACCAGCAAGGGCATTTTCAGAAAGAGTCGGCAGGTTGTAGAGGCCGTCAAAGGCATCTCCTTCGATGTAGAGTTCGGCGAGCTATTCGGCTTGGTAGGCCCTAACGGCGCGGGCAAGACGACGACTATCAAGATGCTCACGACCTTGCTTACGCCCACGTCCGGCACCTCGAAAGTCCTCGGTTATGACATCGTAAGAGATGTCGTGGAAATACGGAGAAGAATTGGAATAATCTTTGGCGGCGAAAGAGGGTTATACTATCGAGTGAGCGGGCGCGAAAATCTGCGCTACTTCGCTGACCTATACGGCGTCCCTCTCTCGAAACGAGACAAGCGAATCAGCGAGCTTCTGGAGATGGTTGGCTTATCTGACCGGGCTGACGACAAGGTAGAGAGCTATTCGCGCGGCATGAAACAACGCCTGCACATCGCCAAAGGTCTCGTAAATGATCCCGAGCTGGTATTCATGGATGAGCCGACGATCGGGCTCGATCCGCAAGCCGCGAGGGACACGCGAGCAATGATTAAGCAGCTGGTTCAGAAGGGCAAGACGATCCTGCTTACCACCCACTACATGTTTGAAGCTGATGAGCTCTGCCGCAGGATCGGCGTCATCAGCAACGGCGAGATCGTCGCGCTCGATACACCTGATGGGCTGAAGCGTTTCGTTAAGGACATCTCGGTGATCGAGGTTGAAGCATTTGGCGTGGTTGACGCGGACATCACGGCCTTGCGTCAACGATCAGAGGTCAAGACCGTCAGCGCGAACCTTGACGGTGAACGACAAACGGTGAGAATTCAGACGCCCAAAGGGTCAGAGTTCATCCCAGAAGTCACCAAGATTCTAAGCGGAGCAAAGATCTTCGACATTAGAACCAAGGAGCCCACCCTTGAAGACGCGTATCTGAGACTGGTGACTTAGTCATGACGAAGCTGCAGACATTCTGGGGCTCATTTCGGATGAGCCTACTGCACTTCTTCGCTGATCCTCAGTGGATAATACCCAACATAATCGCACCTTTCATCTTCACAGTCGTCGCGCTAGTCCTCTTCCGGAACGTGTCAGGTTCGGTGGCGCTGTATGCGGTTCTTGGCGGCGGAATGATGGGCATGTGGGGAAACACCCTCTACGGCTCAGGCTTCGCGTTGGCTTTTGATAGATGGAACGGCACGATTGAGTACGTGCTTGCTACGCCTTCGCGACTTGTTTGGATCATCGCTGGACGTTCCGCCTCAAATGCGGTGCTGGGGCTCGTCAATGCTCTTGCTATTGTTGCCGTGGTGGTCCTTGCTTACGGCAGTATGTTTGCAGTAGCTAACCCCCTCTTGTTTCTGTTGGCGCTTATCCTGACATTGGCGTCTCTTTCAGCATTGGGCGTCGTCTTCTGTTCAGCCTTCCTCCTGTCTCGGTCTGCACAGGTAATGACCAACGGGTTGGAGATGCCGATCTACGTCGCGTCAGGATCGATGTTTCCGATCGCACTTCTTCCTCTTTGGTCGCATCCTCTCTCACTCTCACTGGGCCCGACTTGGGGCATCGATGCAATGCGTTATGCAGCTGACACAAGCTACACGGGGCTCGGCTTTGGCTATTGGACAGACCTGCTAGTACTGTTCGCGTCCACGATTGCCTATTTGGCGATTGGATTCTGGCTGTTCATGGTGGTAGAGAAGAAAGTGCGACGCGACGCAACTCTGACGGAGTATTGAATCATGGGTATGACGCTTGGAGATTGGCCACCTTACCGCATCTTTTGGAGCAGCGCAAAGTTTGCTTTCAAGGCGTTGTTCTCGTGGCTTCGGCCTGCGATGTGGCTGACGCAGCTTCTCGTGCTGCCGCTCTTTCAGATGGCCTTCTTCGTATACCTCAGCCGCTTCGTCAACCCAACTGCAACAGGAGTAGCTTTCATCGCGGTTGGGAACGCTCTGCAGGTTGCGTCCTTCAGCTCGATCTTCGCCGTCTGCAACCTAACCTCGGAGGAGAAATGGCAGGGAACGCTTACGCCTCTCATAGTCACTCCAGCAAGTCGGTTTCCACTTTTTGTAGGAAGAGCCATGTTCCAGATCCTCAATGGCATGGCGACGATAGTTGTGGGTTTCTTCTACGCCTCTATGGTGTTTGGCGTTGACATGTCCCGGACGGATTTCTTGGCGCTGGCCGTAGTGATCTTAGTAACCTGTCTCGCTATGACAGGATTCGGCCTCATGCTCGGAAGCGTCGGCCTCTACATGCGAACCGCCATGATAATCGCAAACATATTCCTCTTCATAGGACTCCTGATCTGCGGCGTCAACTTTCCGGTGACCGTCCTTCCCACATGGCTCCAACCCCTCTCGTATGCAATCCCGATGACTTACGGAACCATCGCTGCGCGTGCAGCGGTCCAAGGATCAAGTGTAACTGAACTTGCGCCAGTCATTCTGCAGGAAATCGGAGCCGGAGCCGGCAGCATATTCGTAGGCTACTTGCTCTTTCTCGGCTTCGAAGCACTAGCCAGAAGGAGAGGCGCCTTCGAAGAATTCTAGGACGTCCGTCCGTTCCCGCGCGCCAGCGTCCAGCAATCTACTCTGTTATGGTTATTGCTTGTGTTGGGCACTGAACCTCGCAAGCGCGGCAGATTATGCATGCATCATTGTTGATAACGACAGACTTCTTCGTTTCTTGGCCTTTGACTTCTTGAAGTTCGAATACTGCAACAGGGCAGATATCCACACAGGTCGAGTCCCCGTTGCACTTGTTCATATCTACTACGACATTCACCATGAGTCTTGCACCATTGAAAGTTGAGCGCGTACCCTGCTGCAAGGTAATAAGTTCATGGTCCCGGCCTACTTCTACATGGCGGACTTAGATAGTGGTCTAGAGAGTAAATAACACGGGTCGTTAGGGACGAGGGCAACTCGCCAAAGAGAATGTTGATTCGATTTCGCTGACTAGGTACTGACGCTGACCGCTATAACTCTTGCTTGGTCGCACGCGTCCTCGCATCTGTCCGCGATATTCTCAATCGCGTCCATCAACTCCGCCAGCAAGATGACTTGCCCGACAGTGAATTCAGGGGAGGATAGCTCGCTCAGCAGTCCTCTGCTCTTCCGGTAGAGGTCATCAGCCTCCTCTTCAAGCCTTTCCACCTTGTCCGCTGCATCGAGCGCCTCTTCCACCTTCTTGTCGGTCAAGAGATCGATGCAACGCTGAACCTCCGTAACACAGTCCCTGATGACATTGCACGTATCAAGAAACGTAAGACGAAACGGCTGCGGGAGCTTGTTCATTGGCGACAGTCTAACTAGTCTGCCAGATTCGAGACACCAATCGGCCACCCAGTCAACCTGCCTTGCCAGCCGCATGAAACTACGCCTCTCGTCAACTGGAAGATTCCCGCGCGCAAACTCGCTGATTATTACTCTGCGCAGGCTGTCTCCTTCTCGTTCCAGCTGATGAAGCCTCGCGAACGCGCTCTCCGTCTCATCCTTGTTTCCGGCAATTGCGCTGTTGACGGATACCATAAGCTCCTCAACTGAAGGAACGAGCATCTTGCTCGCTTGCCTGACCATCTCGATGGCGCGGGCTCTTGTTCTTGCAGCGAACCAGCTTTCGAAAGTGGCCTTCATGTCATGTGACCTCGTACGAAATCATTCTAGCGCCAGTTCCGCGTCCAATCCTTGGGCAGGAAACTGATAAGGTAGTATGCCTCCCGGAGCAAAATGGATTCTGACTCTTTCTCCAACGCCTTTGAGAGTTTGAACCCCTTGGTTGGGTATCTGAGCCACCATTTGCATCCCGTTGTCCAGCTCGACTTCGGTTCGTATGCAATCGCCTAGAAGCACCTGCTCTCTTGTGGTCCCAACCCACTGCTGGCCAGTTGCCGTGTCGGCTGGAGTCAGTATTACTGATTCCGGTCGAACCGCGAGCACCAAACGGTCTCCCTTGGCAAAAACAGGTCCCGTAAAGTCGACCTTCCATCCGTTGACCGATACTGTGACGTGTCCTGAATCGGACTTCTCTACGGTGCCTGAAATGAAATTAGCTTCTCCCAGAAAGTTTGCTGTAAACAGTTGCTTTGGAGAAAGGTACAGATCGAGTGGCGTTCCAACCTCGACGATCTTGCCGCCCTTCATTATCACAAGCCGGTCTGAGATCGACATGGCCTCCTCTTGGTCGTGGGTGACATGGATCGCGGTCAAACCCAACTCCTTCACGAGCCTTCTCAGCTCGTGTCTGAGCACCGCTCGGACGTGAGCGTCCAGTGCGCCCAAGGGCTCATCGAGCAGCATGAGCCTGGGTTCCGCGGCGATGGCTCTGGCGAGCGCGGTCTTCTGTCGCGCTCCTCCGCTGAGCTCGTCTGGGTACGTATATGCTCCAATCTTCAACCTAGTCATTTCCATTATCTGGCCAACGAACTGGCGTGCGAGTTCCCTGTTTTCTCCTCGAACCCTAGGGGCGTACTCGACGTTATCCCAAGTGGACATGTGCGGAAAGAGAGCTATTTCCTGAAACATGTACCCAAGGTGCCGCTCCTCGGGAGGAAGAGCGGTCACCTCAGCGTCTCCGATGAATATCTGCCCAGAATCTTGTTTGATGATTCCAGCCAGACATCTCAGGAGACTGGACTTCCCACACCCGCTTGGACCTATGATTGAGACGTACTCTCGATCCTTGATCTCAAGCGAGACATTCTCCAACGCTACCACATCTCGGAACTGTTTCCTGACTTCGACTACTCTCACGTTGGGCAACTAGAATGCCTCCAGCTCAACAGCCAATCCTCGTTCCGGTCTCTTGAACAGCAAGATCCCCTCTCGCCTTGGCCTAGCGTAGACGACGTTTTCCACTCGGTCCGGCAGATGTTGCTCCAAGGCTTCGCGCAAAGGCACCTTCACGACTGTCTGCCCTACCATCCCGCAGTCTACAACACACCTCAAGAAGACCCCTAGGACACTCGTCGAGACAAGTTTCCCAGGGAGGACATTCTCCTCAAAGCTAGCGCTGGTCAAGATCGAAGTTCTCTCTTGTCTGAAAGCCGCCACGACAGCGTCACCCACGGCATGCTTGTTCTCTGAAGATGTTATCGTGAATCCCTCAGCCACTTCGATCCAGGTCGCATCAGCGCCCTTGCGCATCACGGTCCCTTCCAAGAAATTCGCGCCTCCCACGAAATCAGCGAGGAATGGGGATTTTGGTGCGGCATAGATTTCGAAAGGACGGCCGAACTGCCCTATGGCACCGTCTCTCAAGACGGCGATTCTGTCGGCGATTGACATCGCTTCCTGTTGATCATGAGTCACATGGATTACCGTGACTGCAAGTTCCTTTGCTAGTCTTCTGAGCTCGTAGCGAAGGATCACTCTCAGTCGAGCGTCGATGGCGCCCAAAGGCTCGTCCAGAAGAAGTAGGGGCGAGCGTCCAGCCAGCCCTCGTGCGAGTGCAACTCTTTGCTGCATGCCTCCGCTGAGTTCATGAGGAAATGCCGTCGCCCTGTGGTACAGTCTTACGAGCTTCAGCATTTCATCAGCCGCGTGCAAAGATTCTTCGGGAGTGAATCCTCGAGCCAGCGGCCCAAAGGCGACGTTGTCCCTAACTGTCATGTGAGGAAAGAGCGCATACTGTTGGGGAACGTAGACAGCGTTTCTATCCTCCGGCGGGGTATCAGCCATGGCTTTTCCGCCCAGCTCGATGGTGCCGCTAGTGGGAGAAGTCAGGCCAGCGATGAGTCGAAGGAGCGTTGTCTTGCCGCTGCCCGTCGGTCCCAGAACGCAGACGTACTCGCCGTCGCTGATCTCTAGGTTGACGTGATCCATCGCTTTCACTTTTGCGAAGGACTTTGACACATTCACGAGTCTCACTGAGGGCACAGTCATCGCGTCCTTCGAGTGGCAATTGTCAAGACAAGGAGCGACGCGAACGAGGTCAAGACTAAGATGCCTAGGCCTAGACCGATGGCGCCCGGGGAAGCAGGAACAGTACCTCGAACCCAATCCACCATCAGGACCGGAGCTGTAGTGAGCTTCTTTGCAACCGCCAAAGTAGCCCCTGTTTCATCGACACTCCGAGTGAAAGCCATTATCGCCCCTGCCAGCAAAGCATACTTTGACAGTGGCATAATCAGTCTCCGAAAGACCGTAAATGGCTTAGCGCCCAACGTGCGCGCCACATCCTCGACTTCGACTGGAATGCTTTCAACAGCCGCGATCATTGACCGGACGAAGTACGTGTAGGTGATGCTTGCATGAGCAAAGACCAGCAGCCAAAACTCAGAGAGGTAGGCGACCCCGCCCCAGAAGATACCGATTGAGACGCCGAGCGCTATTGACGGAACCACGATAGGAATATTCACGAGAGTGTCCAAGATGCCCGACACAGCCCTGCCGCCCCGCCCTCTCGCTATGAGAACAGATACCGGCAAGCCAGCGACGATGTTCAGACAAGTTGCAACTAGAGCAATCAAATACGATAGACCCACAGACTGCCAGTAGGTCGACCAAATGCCGCTTGCAGAAAACGCCGTCTGCAGCGTGCCATCCACTACTGCGCCGGAACTGGGCAACATAACGAAAAGCGAAGGCACAATCACAAATAGAATAAAGATGAGAAACATGAGAAGGTTCCTAAACCACACTGCGCTCCTCGAACTCAGCTGCTTTTCGAGCTTCGGCCGGACATTGGAGAATGGAAGGCGCATCCTTGGAGCGAAGAAACGGATAGCTATGAAGAAGAGGCTGGACGCCACGATAAGGACGAAGCTGACGAACAGTAGAGGGCTCTCTTGGCCGGCAAGTCGAGCGTTCCGAATGAAAACTGGCCCGTTCTCGAAAGCGCCAGCGACCATCACGGTGGCTCCCGTCTCGGACAAAGAGCGAGCGAATGCCAAGAGAAACGCCGCAATCAGAGACGGCTTCAACAAAGGCAGGGAGATGGTCCGAACCGCGGTGAATGGCGACGCCCCGAGAGTACGCGCAGCGATCTCGTAAACGTCTTCGTATCCTTGCAGTGCTCCAACCATTACCCTGACTATTACTGGATAAGAAAACGCAAAATGCAACAGGACGATCATTTGCCACCCTGGCGAAAAAACAAACTCAGGACCAAGTAGGCCGCCAATTCCCGCACCACCGCTCCAGAACGTGAGAACCGAATAACCAAGCGCCACCGTTGGAACGATGAACGGAATGTTTGCAAGAGTATCGATCGCACTCGCCCACGCAGACCTGCCTCTCACGATGAACCATGCCATGGGTAAGCCTGCCGCCAGGTCCATTAGAGAAACAGATACTGCGATCGTGAAAGAAGCGACAATCGCCCATCCACCTCTACTCAGCAGGTCGGGCTGTGACAGCATCTCGAAGATCTTTGACCATCCAAGAAGAATTCCGAACACGGGCGGAACAAACACGATCGTCAGGAAGAACAGGATGCCTAGCGCGTAGGCGGCGATCCTTGCGCCACGTGACCCAGAGGCTGAGTCAAGATATAGGAGAACTCGCCTCCTCAGGCCCAAGCGGGTCGCTGAATCTCGAGGCGGCCGGTCCTTGTCCGACCACTCGCGCACCCTTCTGCCCCCTCACCCGCCGCGCATTCGACCCACCGTAGCGATGAGGATTAAGAGCTTATGTCCTTTCGCGGGTGTTGAACAAGACCACATGAGCCTACAGGAATCCAGATCTTCACGGAGGATCATTCACGATCGTCATCTTGGAGGTCGTTGGATGAAAAACCCTGGCCAAGTGATGGAACCCGGTTCAGGCGGAGCAGTCCGTGTGACTACCCTGAACGGTGTGGCGCTGGGTAGTAGACTATAGGCCTATTCAGTCACTGTTTTGCCGCGACTTTGCTAGACCAGAGCGCTCAAGCGTGCTCTTTTTGGTTGGCCTGTGTGTAGAACCCATAAGGTGTCAGAACAGCCCGTTTCGTAACGGGATAAGTGGAGTAAATGACGACGTTGGCAGAGCCCGAGCTCAAGCAAAAGCGATTCTTCTGCGAGAACTGCGAACGTGAGCTTTTTCTGAACGCCACGTACTGCGACAACTGTGGCGGTAAGATTGAGTGGCCGAACAAGTACGTCTCGGTCTTCTCTGAGGAGCAGGACAGGCAGAGCTCTGACGAAGAAGAAGAGTAGCATAGGATCCGTCAGCGGCATAGACGCTGCGTTTGTGAACAGCCGAATTGTCACACTAGACAGCCGACGGCCTAGAGCTCAGGCATTGATGATTGAAGACGGTCACATAGGAAAAATCGGGAATGACCGAGACATACTGTCGGCTGCGAAAAGAGATACTCCCATTTGGGACCTTGATGGAGCCGTAGTCCTTCCTGGGTTCACTGATTGCCACACGCACCTAGTAGCCTATGGCCTCCAACTCTTCGATGCAGACCTGAGGAAAGCGCGTTCAATTCCGGAAATTCAAAGCATTCTCAAGAGGCAAGCCCAGAACGCGGATGGCAAAGGATGGGTCCTAGGCCACGGCTGGGACCAAGAGAAACTTAGAGAAGGAAGGTTTCCGAACCGATTCGATCTAGATGCGGCTGTGCCTGACAAGCCAGTGTGCATAACTCGCGTCTGCGAGCATGTCTGCGTCATCAACACTCCAGGGCTCCGGCTTGCAAGCATCGATAGGAACACAGCTGCACCTACGGGAGGAGTCATAGACCACGACGAGAAGACACGAGAACCAACAGGTGTCCTCCGAGAGAATGCGATGAACCTTGTGTTCCCTCTGATACCTCCACGAAACGATGCAGAAGTCAGGAAAGCAGTCTCCTTGGCCATGCAGAGAGCTGTCAAGGCGGGTCTGACATCAGTACACTGTGTGGTCGATCAGGCTCAGCATGTTCGGGTTTTGCAGGAAATGAACCGCGCCGGGAATCTGAAACTTCGAGTTTACCTCCTCATGTCGGATGAGTGGGTTAAGTTAGCCGCGCAGATGGGTATCCCTACGGGATTCGGAGACGAGATGCTCAGAATACAAGCCGTCAAGAGCTTCACTGATGGCTCGCTTGGAGCACGCACGGCGGCCCTTCAAGACCCGTATTCAGACGCGCCGGAGACAACAGGAGTTTTGATTCATTCTCAGGAAGACTTGAATTCGACAGTCGAGACGGCAGCGCGTCATGGCTTGCAGGTTGCGATCCATGCGATCGGAGATCGCGCCATCGGAATGGCCCTCACGGCAATCGAGAATGCAAACCTCAAGGTTTCCCACTCGGACAGACTCAGGCACAGAATAGAGCACGCATCAGTCCTCAACCCGAGCCTGATTAGCAGGATCAAAGGCTCGAAAGTCATCGCCTCCGTCCAGCCTCATTTCATAGTCTCCGACGTGTGGGTTCCTGACAGGCTCGGAGCTGAGCGCGCCCACCACGTATATCCCCTGAAGTCGCTGACGAGAAGCCGGGCGACCATGATTGGAGGATCTGATTGTCCGGTTGAGCCCATCGAACCATTGAAAGGGATCTATGCAGCGGTCGCCTCCGCTCCAAGAGGCTATGGCGAATGCGTCACCGCTCAGACAGCAGTCGAGATGTTCACCAAGAATGCGGCTTACGCCACTCACGAGGAGAAACTGAAAGGAACGATCGAGGAGGGAAAAGTGGCCGACCTGGTCGTGCTTGACGAAGACCCGTTTCAGGTGCCTCCTGAAGACCTACAGAGCATAAATGTGCTGGCAACGGTTGTTGGTGGCAGAGTTCTCTACGCGTCAAAGAGATTTCGAGCTATGAAGGCTTCGAGTGAGCAACGCCGACCAGTTCGGAAACGCTCGTGAAGTCGTTGTCTTTCATGTAGGTTAGGAGACCTTCGATCACCTCGGAGAATACACTGAGGTCTTTCCGAAGCATTGCGGTTCCTATCTGAACTGCACTTGCGCCAGCTAGAAGAAACTCAACGGCGTCCTCCCAGCTCATTATTCCTCCCACGCCAACAATGGGGATGCTGAGTCTGTCGAATAGCTCGTACACACATCGGACTGCGACTGGCTTGATTGCCGGTCCCGATAACCCGCCGATCTTCGCTGATAGAATGGGCAGACGAACCTGTATGTCGATAGACATCGCTCTCAGCGTATTGATGGCGGTGATCGCGTCTGCTCCCGCCTTCTCGGCAGAGGAACCTATCTCCACAATGCTTGCCACGTTCGGGGAGAGTTTCACTAGGACGGGAATGTCCAACGCTTTCTTGACAGCACGAGTCACTTTCGCGACGATCTTGGGTTCCTGACCGATCTCGCCCACTCCGGACACATGAGGGCAAGAGACGTTCAACTCGACAGCGTCCGCGCCCAGGTCTTGGGCGATCCGGGCTGACTTGGAATAATCGAGGACTGAGAACCCGAAGACGCTTGCGATTACGGGGGCGCCTGACCGCTTCGCCTCGTCGATCTCGTCCTTCATCATTGATATCCCTGGACTCGCCAGACCAATTGCGTTCAGTAGTCCGACCGGGACCTCAACGATTGTCGGTCCGGGGTTCCCATCGCGAGGCTTCAAACTCGAGGACTTTGTAACGACCGCGCCCGCACCCGCTTCGACGACTCGCCTTAGAGTCTGCCCAGAGACGCCGAGAATACCAGACGCGAGCATCGTCGGGTTGCGCAGCTTCAGCCCTGCGATTTCAGTCGAGAGCTTAGGCAATGATTCACACCCAGCTGCTGATTTCGATAAGGGGTCTGGAGGGCTCTCACTATTAACACTCCGGCAGTCTGAGCTCAGCAAGGCTTTATGTCGAAAGCACCTACGTTCTATGGCAACCGAGTTTCGAAAGCGTCGACGGTTGCAAGAGAGTGAAGATGCATGGAGATCTACATCATCGAAACGCCTGCTGGTGTCTTTGCCGTGGACAAAGACGGATCAGTGATTGAGAAGGCACTATTTGGTAAGAAAGCGGGCGAAGCAGCCGAGAAGCTAGGACTTCTCCAGTCTGGAAATGCTTGTCCCGAAGTGAAAGAACTCGTTCTTTCGGTACGCCGGGAGGGCTTCGAGACTTTGGTTACCGAAACAGACTCTGTAGCTAGAGCGCTCAAGTCAGTCGGCGGAACATTAGCTAGAGTCGAGGCCGGAACGGCTGTGGTGACGCAGTTCCGGGAGAAACTTGGCACGGATTGGAAGGGAAGATCGAAGTGGCTGAAGCAGCAGAAGCTGGACATCAAGCCAATCGTTGACCTTGACGAGTATGTGAGATTCATTCGTCAAGTGACAGTGGAGCTCGCACGTGTTGCAGTCACGGCAGCAGCTGCCAAGCGTGACCTCTACGCGGTTCAGGCCGTGCGCGCGATCGATGACATCGACAAGACGATCAACCTCTTCGCGGGGAGGATACGAGAATGGTATGGCTTGCACTTCCCCGAGCTTGACCGTATCGTCGAGAAACATGATACATACGCTCGGCTTGTTGCAGATCTCGGGCTAAGATCGAACTTTACCGAAGCGAACCTAGAGGAGGAGGGCATCCCTAAGGAGAGGCTCCAGCAGATCGCTTCGTCCGCGCGCAAATCGATGGGCGCCAGCTTTCCAGACGAGGATCTAGAGTGGTTACGGTCATTCTGCAGAGACACGCTAGAGCTTTTCAAGTTTCGAGAGAAGGCTGAGGCCTACGTTGATGGGGTCATGAAGGAAGCAGCCCCGAACACTACGGCGATACTGGGCCCTCTACTGACGGCTCGGTTGATGTCGATCGCTGGAGGCCTCCAGAACCTAGCCAAGATGCCCGCGAGTACGATGCAGGTGCTCGGAGCGGAGAAAGCTCTCTTCCGGTCCCTGAAGACTGGAGCGAGACCACCGAAGCACGGAGTGATCTTCCAGTATGCATCAATCCACCAGTCTCCTCGTTGGCAGAGGGGGAAGATTGCACGGGCGCTTTCGGGCAAGGTTGCGATAGCCGCTAGGGTTGACGCTTTCGGCGGAGACTTCATGGGGGACAAGCTTGCGAAGGCGCTTGAGAAGAAGATCTCCGAGATCCAGGAGAAGTACAAGGAGCCACCGGCGAGAACATTTGAGAAGGAACCAGCAATGAGACCGCGCTACGAGGGCCGCAGACGTGATAGACGTCGTAGACGTTAGCCCTCACGAACGATTCGAAGGAGTATACTGGGTCAAGTTTCAGGACGGTTCACGTCGACTCGCCACGCGAAACCTGAGCCCCGGCCACTCAGTCTACGGAGAGGAACTGGTGAAATCTCGCCGAAAAGAGTACAGGCTCTGGGATGCCTACAGAAGTAAGCTTGCAGCCGCGATTCTGAAGGAGATAGCGGAAATCCCAATCTCTTCCGGATCAAAGGTTCTGTATCTGGGCGCCGCCAGCGGCACTACCGCAAGTCACGTGAGCGATATCGTCGGGGAAAAAGGAGCGGTCTTCTGCGTCGAGTTTGCTCAACGCACGATGCGCGAACTCATCGAGCATGTCTGTTCTCATCGAGAGAACATGACTCCTATACTCGCGGATGCGAGACATCCAAGCGCATATCGTTCTCTGGTCTCAGCTGTTGACATGGTTTACTGCGACATCGCGCAGCCCGAGCAAGCAAGAATCCTCGCGGACAACGCCGATCTCTTCCTAAAAGAACCTGGGACCGTTATGATAGCACTAAAGTCCAGGAGCGTCGACACGACAATGAGCCCGTCAGCCGTGTTCTCTCGGGAACAGCGAACACTCGAGCAGAGAGGGTTTAGGATCACAGACACAGTTCGATTGGAACCATACGAGAAAGACCATGCCATGATCGTTGCGAAGAAAAAGAGCTAATGGTCTGCCTATGTCTTGCAGGATAGAGTGAAAGGCTGACTTCTCCCATCTTCCTCACAGGCATCCAATCTCGGTGACTGCGCCACAGTATTGCCGGCCGAACGAGGGGCCTCCAATGAGCTCCAATTCCCCTTTAATATCCCTCCCAAGTACCGGGTTCATGAACTGCCCGAATGGTGACGCTGAGCCGGAAACCCGCAGCCTTGTGCTGCGGATTGGAGAAGCCGACTCCAGAACTCAAAGACATTCCGGACAGTTGAGTGGGATAAGCCGAAATGACATTCAAAACTAGGGTGCAATACACAGTGTATTGCACCCTGATTTTCTCCTCTTCCGAGGCTCAAATCGGCCGCCCAGCCCAGGTATCCTCGACTAACTGTCCGACAAGTCATCGACTCTCGTAACCGCAGAAGCCGAGAACAAGGTTAATTAATTTCCAAATTGGGAATAAAATTCCGGTGGCGCATACGCTCCCGACCGACCTCGCTGCGAAGGCACTTTCACTCTGCAACGACACGGCGCTCTCTGTGTCGCAGTTTCTAGACAAGATGGGGGGCAATCACGCGAAAGCGATCGATCTCGCAAGAGAGCTCCAGGCCCGAGGGCTTCTGCTCAGCACGACGGAGAGACGAACCAAAGGCAGACCGCAATGCCTGCTTCGCACGAGCCCGCTTGGTGAGCAGTTCATGAGAGACCATAGTCGCTTGCTGAATCTCCGTCTCTACAGCAACGACAACGACATCAGGAGAGCTTTACATCAGGCGAACTTGGCGTTAAGGCTGGTAGAGCAGCAAGTCTCACCATACGCCAGATTCCAGGAGGTCAATGAACTCGCCAGGAATATCGCACGCATTACGTAAGGTAGTGGAGACTCTCAACAAAGAGAATATTCCGAACATGCTCATCGGCGGATACGCTCTCCCGGCGTACGGACGAGTCCGAGCGACCCAGGACATAGACATAGCCATCGCTGCAACATTCCCTAGACTCGTAGAACTCCACAAGCGTCTAGTAGAATGCGGTTTCCAGTTGCCTGCATCACCAAGTGAACAGGCGCCGCTGTTCATCCTGACCGATGTGGAGAACAGGGCAGAAATCGAGATCTGGACCAAGCCCGATGGGGTTGTGTTCGACAGAGACCTCCTTCGCAAACGAGTTAGGGTACGCCCTTTTCACGATGACTTTGAGATGTATGCTATCGGACCTGAGGACTTCATAGTGAACAAACTGTCTCGGAAGGATAGAGGAGTACAAGACGAAATGGATGTTGTTTCCGTTCTAGCACATCAAAAAGGAAAATTGGACTACGCGTATCTTGAAAGAAGAGCGAGGGCGGCTGATGTCACGGCACTGCTCAGACTCTTGATGGACAAAGTGCCCTAGACTACAGTCTTCCATCTAACGTTGGCATGGACTGGCCCGGCTGTTAGGCTCACTCGTTCCTACAACTGCTCACGAGCGGCCGACAATGGGAGAGTCTTCAGGACCCAAAATGATCGTAGCGCGAAAAGAGAGGGCCGTCTGTCACCTTAGACAGCACTCCTAAGACGCAGACTAGTATGTGTGACCGGGGTGCACATCCGAGTTCGGAAGAGCGTAGCCCTTAGGGCTTCACTACTGCCTCTACCTGTCTTGCGACGCCCGCTACGGCACGCTTGGCAACGGTGCCTTTGGCCATCTTTTTCGCCGCCTCGAGCTTGTCAATGTAGTATCGCACTTGACTTGTCTTGCCGTTGCGTAGTTCCATCACGACCACGGCTGGAACCTGCGCTTCCCTGCCATCACGCAGCCCAACCTCGTGGATGTACTCATGGGTGAGCATGCCCCATGAAACAACGGGCGGATCTATATCCTTGACACCCGCCTCTCTCGTAGCCGCAATCGTACCCATACAACAACTCTCAGTATGTCGGTTCAGAAGGTTCTCAGTCCTATTCAGTCAACCTTGTCTGGTTCAAATCTGCCTCTATCTGTTTGAGCGTCTTCCAAGATCTCCTAACCATCGGCGGGTAGTAGTTGTGAGCTCGTCGCCATTCTTTCAGGAACCTGATCGTAACGGGATCAGTCACGTATCCAGACCCGAAGTTGCCGTACTCCTTCCACAGCTCTGAAATCACGGCGTCGCGCCTCACTTTTGCCATAATACTAGCTGCAGAGACTATCGGATACTTCTTGTCCGCTTTGTGCTCGGAGACCAGCACAGTCCTCTTCAGACTCGCGGGCAACTCATCCAAGATTTGACGCGCGTAGCGCTCTGGCTTGACATCAGAAGCATCCACCCAAACGGCATTAGGTTTCAGGTCTGCAATGACCTTCGCCATGGACTTTGCCTCAAGCAAGTTCAGCCTCTGAAGCCTTCTACCTTTCATAACAACCTCGTCGATCTCCGCAGGCGTGAGCTCTACATACGAAACCTTCGATGCGACTGTTTGTATTTTCTGCGCTAGATATGACCGTGACTCGGGCGTTAGAAGTTTGGAGTCTTTCACACCAATAGAGAGAAGCCCTCCTACTTTCTCCTCGTCCATCAGCACGCCCGCGATGACAAGTGGGCCGATAATGGGACCCCGCCCCGAATCGTCTACTCCGGCCACGCTTCTCCTCATCTCATTCACAGCGCAGTTAACGATTTGGCTTCCTGCCTCAAGAGAGTTATAGCTCCCGCGCCAGAACTCTGGAATGCAACGGCGGTTGAAATGCTTTGGCTCTTATCGCGTTCCTCACCGGCGCTCCAGGCGTAGGCAAGAGCACCGTGGTCAGACGGGTCGCAGATAACCTGAAACTAGATGGCATCAAGATCGGCGGAATGACCTCCGGCGATCTCAGATCCGGATCGGCTCGCCTGGGCTTCGAAGTACGGAACCTACTCACTAATGAAAGCGGCGTGCTAGCTCACGTCAACCAATCCCTTGGCCCAAGGATAGGAAAATACCGTGTCAACAGTGAGGACCTAGATCGGGTAGGCGCAGGAGCAATACTCTCAGCGATCAAGGACGCGGAACTCATTGTCATAGATGAAGTCGGGCCCATGGAGCTGACTTCCAAGCGATTCAAGGAGGCCGTCCAAGGTGCCCTTGCATGCGGAAAGCCTGTGCTGGGAACGGTGCATCGGAATGCACAAGATCCTTTGGTCAGGGCGATCAAGTCGGGGGCCGGGATCGAGATAATAGAAGTCACCAGCCAGAACAGAGATACGCTGCCTGGCATTCTCATGGAACGCTTCAGGGCTGCCTAGCAGCAACGTCTTCAGAGAGACTGTTCAAGTCGTTCTTCCGGCAGATGTCGCGCTCGCTTCTCGCCGGCGTAGTTCAGCCCTAGGAAGTATATCTCCGAGCTGTCGATTCTGCTCGCTGGAGGCTTTACGATCCTTACCGTTTGGAAGCATTCGCGTAGTCTGGATTTGAATTCCGGGAGATCTGCGCCGTGAAATGCCTTGACGAAGAAGTTTCCACCTCTACGTAAGACGCGTTTTGCAAATTCGAGCGATTGGATTGCCAGATGTACCTGTCGTGCTTGGTCTAGGTCCCAGGCGCCTGTTAGATCTGGTGAGGCGTCTGAGAGTACAACATCGACAGGCCCCGGGATCCTATCCCTTACCCGGTCAGGAAGAGAAGAATCTTCGATGTCTGCAACAATCGTGACCACGTTCTTCCAAAATAGCGGTTTGATCTCTTGCTTGTCTACTCCGAGCACGAATCCCGATTCACCCACCGCTTCTCTTGCGACTTGAAGCCATCCACCCGGAGCGGCTCCGAGGTCCACTACGTGTCGGCCCTGCTTGATGAATCTGTAACTCCTATTCGCTTGAATGAGCTTGAAGCTCGCGCGACTCCTGTACCCCTTGGCCTTGGCCAGCTTGTAGAATTGATCTCTGCGGCGCTTCTGGATCCATCGGCTGGACAAGACTATCTTCCAGAGATCGGTCCGCCGACCGAGGTGAGTATCCATTCGTTGAGCCTTTGGCATCTGGCCGGGTTCGCGGTGGCTGCTTGAGCGCATCTTGCTTCGAGATCACAGAATGAACAGGGAACATCAATGATGGAGTCGATGCTCGAGTACTTACGTTTGGCAAACACTCGGTAGGTCCACCGGCCGGAGTTCAACTCTCGCTTCCTTTGAATCAAGCCTTTGCGTTCAAGTCTCAGTATGGCTCTTGATCCTTCTCTGCTGTCCGCTTTCATCTCTCTCCAGAGCGCGGACTGAAGAATCCCCTCGTTTCCCTTGTCCATGACTATGCGGAGTACGTCCTGCTCCGTTGGACCTTTCCTTGGCAACCGATGGACCTTCTTTGGCTCTTCTTGCAAGAGCCCACTAGATCGTTCAGGCCTAGTAATTAAAACGTTTGAGAAGGCTCGGCAGGAGGGTTAGACAGCGTCAGGTGATACGTGCGCCCAATTGAATATCACGATCGGTCGTGAGAAGAGCGAGTTTTCCGTCAGCCTCGGCCGCCAGCAGCATACCCTGCGAAACCTCACCGGCAAACTTCGCCTGCTTGAGGTTCGTCAGGAAGACGACTCTCTTTCCGACGAGTTCGTTCGGCTCATAGTAGCCTACAAGGCTCGATATCGTTTGGCGTGCTCCGAAGCTTCCCAAGTCAACAAGGATCTTGTACAGTTTCTCCGTCCTCTTGACCCGTTCAACGCTCGTGACGTTGCCGACCCGAATGTCTAAGCGTTTGAAGTCCTCAAACGACACTTCTACCGTCAATCTAGTCAACCCGTCAAGGCAGACAACGCTCCTGACTTATGAGGTTCGTCAGGGAGCATCGAGAATGCCCTGTACGGCCCGTCCTCTTGACACATTTGGTGCAACCCAGGAGATTATGGCTGAACCCTTGATTGTCCAGGGGACGTGTGAGCGAACGGGCCTCAGAAAACGGTTCAATCGTAATCCGGGAAGGCCACCCCTTCGCCGATCAACTGCCTCAAAATCAGGTTCCCTTCACCGGCTGGGCGCCAAGGAGCCGAACCAGATAGAATAGTCAGCAAATTCGTCTGTGATCTAGGCAAGCCTTATTAGGTTTCCAGAGTCGGAACATTATCTCGGTGAATCTTATCTTGGCGAAGAAGAAAAAGAAAGCTAAGAAGGCGACGAAGAAGAAAGCTAGAAGGGCAGCCAAGAAGCGCGTTGTGAAGCCGAAGCCGGCTCCCGCGCCAGCGCCAACAGTCGAACCTGCCCCCGCTCCTGCTGAAACGCCCCCTACGGCTCCTTCCGAAGGAACCCCTTCTTCAACTCCTTCAACGTCAACCTGGTAGGCCAGCACAACCTCCATTCTCCGTTTTCTTGGAGTCAGTCGTCCCAGCGGAGCTGGGGCGTGTTCCACCCACTCTGGCGTCTTCCTGCGGGCTCTTCCCTTCTTAGCTCGCAGCCAAGAGTCATAAGGTCACGGCGCTAGAACTTCCGCTCTTGAAGCTAGCTTGATCCAGAACAAGACCGTTCTCATCGAGAACGGTTGCCACCGATTGGAACGACGAGCACGGCGGCTTCTCGTCGGGGCACTTGAGTCAGCGCTCGCCTCGGTTGATCCGCACCTGTTGGTTTCACAGCACGTAAAGAGGCGGGCGGACAATCTAGTGATGAACGATCAGACCATTTCGCTTGCCGATTATGACGGAGTCTACGTCGTGGGGGCAGGGAAAGCTTCCGGAGCCATGGTCGAATCGCTTGAACACATCCTGGGGGACCGCTTGACAGGCGGGTTAGCCGTATTCCCCACTGGGCAGGTCATGCCCAGGCTTAGCCGAGTCAAAGCCGTCGCCGCTTCTCACCCAATTCCTGACGTGAGTAGCGTCAAAGCTGCTGAGGAGCTCGTTGCCCTCATTGAAAGACTCACGGACCGGGATCTTCTCATCTGCGCGATATCTGGAGGCGGTTCCTCGCTGCTCTCGCTTCCACTCGAGCCTCTAACGATCGAAGACAAGGGAAGAGTCGTGCGACTGATCATGAACGCAGGCGCGACAATAGCGGAGTTGAACACTGTCCGAAAGCATCTGTCTGCAATAAAGGGAGGATGGCTTGCCAATCATTCTACGGCTGGAAGAATCGTCGGCCTCTTCATTTCCGATGTGGTACGAGACAGACTCGATTTGATCGCTTCTGGGCCGATTTCGCCAGATCCGACGACGTTCCCGGACGCGGTTCAGATACTTGAGAAGTACAGCCTGCTGAAATCGATTCCCGGCGCCGCTTTGGAGATCCTCCGCAAGGGCACTGAAGGAGGTATTCCTGAGACACCGAAAGATGATGACCCTTGCTTCCGAAAGGTCAGTCATCTTGTGTTGGGAAACAACAGGGTGGCATGCCTCTCCGCGCAAAGGTACCTGCGATCGAAAGGAATCAAGACAAAGGTGTTGAGCTCATCCGTCACAGGCGAGGCCCGCTACTTGGGATCGTTCATCGGCTCGTTGGCAAGGGAGATCGTTGGCTTCAATGAGCCGTTCAGGAGACCCTGCGCGTTCGTCTTAGGGGGAGAAACCACCGTCACGGTGAGGGGCCCGGGCATCGGGGGACGCAATCAAGAATGCACAATGGCCTGTGCAAGAGAGATCAATGGTCTAAATGGAGTTGCAGTGGGATCCATCGGAACTGACGGAGTAGACGGCCCAACGGACGCGGCAGGCGCAGTGGCTGACGGCATGACAATCTCTCGGTCTGAAGCACTCGGCCTCAGATTCGACGAGCTGTTGGCTCAGAACAACTCCTACAGGTTCTTCGAGCCTCTCAAGGATCTCCCGATAACTGGAAGAACCAACACGAACGTGAATGATGTCACAATCGCAGTCCTGCTATAGTTCCGGCGTCCAAGTAATGTGCTCGTAACCGACGTCGCGGAACAGCCAAATACCACTCACGAGGCACGTTTCGGACAACGAACACGGAATGGAGGAACGTGATTGGATTTTCGACTAACACCTCAGCAGGAACTGTTCAAGAAAACCGTGCGCAGCTTCTGCGAGGAGAAACTCTTTCCGAGAGCACGTGAGATCGACGAGAAAGAAGCCGGCATTCCCGAGGATATCATCAAGGAGATGGTTGACCTCGGGATTTTCGGCGTGACGATTCCTGAGGAGTACGGCGGTTCGGCCAGCCCAGGAGAAGAGATGGTGTATGCGACCCTTGTAGTTCATGAGATTGCACGAGGAGAACTCTCCATGTCGCTTCCTGTGTACACGCTGCTCAATCTTGGTTGGAGCTACTTGGTGGTCAGGCACGGCTCTGAGGAGCTGAAGAAGGAGCTCCTTCCTAACATCGCTTCGGGAAAATGGTTCATCGGAATCTGCACCACGGAAGCGGGGGGCGGGTCAGACCTAGCCAACATCAAGACCACCGCGAAGAAAATGGGCAACGACTACGTAATCAATGGTGAGAAGACCTACATCAGCGGAGTCATTGAAGCGACCAAGAGAGGGGGCGGACATCTGACTCTTTTCCGGACAGCCCCTGAACTGGGTAACAAAGGCATGACGTTCGCTTACATCCCTGCAAAGCTCCCGGGCATATCATACAC
>Ga0129298_10000077_pt1 | contig 30923 bp, 35 predicted proteins | sample I19B2metaG_FD_94707 | JGI IMG/M metagenome (GOLD analysis project Ga0129298, IMG submission 94707) | Lake sediment bacterial and archeal communities from Gulf of Boni, Indonesia to study Microbial Dark Matter (Phase II) - ​I19B2 metaG | ecosystem: Environmental > Aquatic > Freshwater > Lake >... | reverse complement strand
GAGATAGAGTGCCCTTTTTGTAAAGAAACGAGAGAGATTGTGGAGGAAGCTGCAAGTCTCTCGCCAAAAATCAAGGTTGAAGCCTACGATTTTGTGAAACACGCTGAAAAAGTTAAGGAATTTGGAATTGTCAGGATTCCAGCTATCGCAATTGTCGGCAAAAGGGATTATGGAATAAGATTTTATGGAATTCCCTCTGGCTATGAGTTCACAGCATTTATACATGACATTATAGATGTCTCAAAAGGAACCACCAGTCTTTTGGATACAACAAAGGCGAAATTGAAAACAGTAGATAGGCCAATTCACATTCAAGTTTTTGTTCTACCCACCTGCCCCTACTGCCCAAGCGTTGTGAGGACTGTGCACCAGTTTGCAATTGAGAACGAGTTGATAAAGGCGGATATGATTGAGGCCTCCGAGTTCCCGCAGCTGACACAGAAATATGCTGTGATGGGCGTGCCTAAGACAGTCATCAACGAGAAAGTCGAGGTTCTGGGAGCTGCTCCAGAAGAACGTATGGCTGATAAAGTGTTAGAGGCACAAAGGGCATCTACAGATATGCCAACAGTAGTCTAATACCAGGTTCCCTTAAAATCGAGGATTCAACTAAGGTTAATATTGGATGCCTCTTGTGAGTACTAATTCCTTTGGATGCTTTACACCCACAACTTCGTTGACAAAATCGGCCTTTTCTATAAGCTCCTTAGGAGCGTACCTTCCTGTTAGGACAACATCGGTCTTCTTTGGAATTTTATCCAGGAATTTTATTACTTCGTCAACATCTAAAAGTTTGCAGTGCACAGCCAAGTTTACCTCATCCAAAACTAGAAGATGAGGCTTTTTTTCCTTGAGTACCTTCTCCGCAAATTTTAAGCCCTCTTTTGCCAGTTTCTTGTCTTTCTCCCCCAGCGTTCCTAATCCTTTCCAACCTTTTCTGCCAAATAGGTAGATTTCATAGTAGGGGGAAAGTCGCTTCATTATTTTATATTCTCCAGTATTTTTCCACCATTTCAGAAACTGGATGATCACAACTTTGCGCTTGTGACCGATAGACCTTAGGGCCAAGCCTAAAGCATTTGTGGTCTTTCCACCACCAGTACCCGTATAAAGGTAGATATATCCCACAGTCTCCGACCTATTGGACAGTATAGTGCCGGACAGCCGCCTGAATATTCGGCGGCGCGGTGTAAAATTGTATTTCACCCCTGGTTTCCTTCCTCATCTTCCAATTCTCTCCGATCTAATTGAAATGGACAATAGACACTTAGCTCCTAAAGTTAGCCTGGGAATGGGCAAGTTTTAGTTGGGCAACCACCCGCATACTCTGATTCTGCAGCCACAAATTGTTTCTCCTCAGTTTTTATTTCTCCAATGTATAGAACTTGCTCTGGCTTGCTTCCATACCTGAATATGGTGACTCCCTTACATTTCAGTTTCCAAGCAAGCTCGAAAATCTTTCGGACATCTTCAACGCTCGCCTCGGAGGGCAGGTTAACTGTTTTTGACACTGCGTTGTCGGTATACTTTTGGAAGACGGCTTGCATTCTAACATGCCATTCTGGCGGAATATCCAAAGCTGTAACAAAAAGGCTTTTAGCATCTTCAGGAACCCTCTCGATCTTCTGAACCGAACCTGTTCTCGCTATTTCTTCCAAGAGTTTGGCGCTGTAGAACCTTCTTTCCTTTGCAATTATCTCGAACAAGGGATTAGTTTCGAAAAGTCGGGTTCCGCCTAAAACATTTCTGATGAAGGAAATTGCAAAGATTGGCTCAATCCCGGAAGAGCAGCCTGCGATTATGCTTATGCTTCCTGTTGGCGCTATGGTTGTTACTGTAGCGTTCCTCATAGCCCGATACTTGTCTTTCCAAATACTTTTTTCAAAGTTCGGGAAAAAACCTCTTTCTTCACCAATCTCTGCAGATTTCTTATGAGCTTCTTCTTCAATAAATTTCATTAACTCTTCAGCGAGTTGCAGAGCTTTTTCAGAGTTGTAGGGAATCCCAAGTTTTATGAGCAGGTCGGCAAATCCCATAACACCTAAGCCTATTTTTCTGTTGCCTTTGGTTATCTCCTCTATTTCTTTCAAACGATACTTGTTTGCGTCTATAACATTGTCAAGAAAGTGAACAGCATTTCTCACTGTTTCTCTCAGTTCTTCCCAGTTAATTTTTCCATCTTCAACCATCCTTGAAAGGTTTATCGAACCTAAATTACAGGATTCATAGGGAAGCAACGGCTGCTCTCCACAAGGATTCGTCGCTTCTATCCTTCCAATTTCCGGAGTTGGGTTATGTCTGTTAATTTCATCGATAAAAACCACTCCGGGGTCTCCGCTCTCCCATGCGGACTTCGCCATCAAGTTCCAAACATCTCTGGCTTTAAGCTTCCGCACTTTCTCTTTGTTTCGCGGGTTGATCAACCAGTATTCTCCGTTTTCTTCAAGAGTTTTCATGAACTCATCAGTGACAGCAACCGAAATATTGAAGTTTGAAAGAATTCCCGGCTTTTGTTTGGAAGTTATAAACTCAATAATATCCGGGTGGTCAACCCTTAGAATTCCCATCATAGCGCCCCTTCTTTTTCCTCCAGCCTTTATGATCTCAGTAGCCATATCAAAAACCCGCATGAAACTTACAGGACCAGATGCAACGCCCTTAGTTGATCTGACGATATCTCCACTTGGTCTTAGCCTAGAAAAGTCGAAGCCGACTCCTCCGCCAGTCTGTTCAATTAGCGCCATGTTTTTTACTGTTGTGAAAATGCTTTCCAGAGAATCCTCAACAGGTAAAACGAAACATGCTGATAACTGGCCGATCTCTGTCCCTGCATTGAAAAGGGTTGGAGAGTTAGGGATAAATTTAAGCCCCGCCAGCATTTCATAGAAAATCTTTTCGTTTTCCCCTTGGTCTCCGCCATATTTTCCGTCAATTTCGGCTATGGCTTTGGCGATTCTCATGAACAGTTGAGCTGGAGTTTCTATGATTCTTTCAGTCTCATCTTTCAAAAGGTATCTTTTCTTTAAAACTTCGAGAGCGTTTACTGTTAGCTTGGGTGCTACTATTCCAAGCTTCTCTTTTAATTCTCTTATTTCCTTTTTCTTCTTCCTGTAATCTTGATATTCCGCTGCAACTTTGGCGTAGCCATTTTTCTTTAGAACTTCGATGACAAGGTCTTGGACATCTTCAACCGATGGGATTCTTTCCTCAAACTTTTCCTCTAAAAGCTTAACCACTTCGCTTGTTATGCTTTCAGCCCTTTCTCCGTCCTTAAGTTCAACTGCGATGAAAGCTTTGTGAATCGCGTCCCTAATTCTGGAGGAATCAAAATCGACGATTCTTCCGTCTCGCTTCCTTATTTTAGCGATAGGCATAGGCTAATCATTTCAAGATTAATTAAATGATGATATAAATTCGCCCTTAGAACTATGTTTAAAGGTGCGCCTAATGCCTCCCCCGAGGACATTGCGTCAGATCCTTAACAAACTCGTTTGGGATGAGCGGGAAAGGCTAGTGGAGTATGAGATCACGTTCATCCATAGAGGAGCGCCCAGAGACCGTATGACTGTGCCATGCAGCATCATCACCAAGATTGGTCCATCATGGTTCACCTATAAAAGCAGGGAAGAGGAAGCCATAATCCCATTTCACAGGATTATAGAAATTAGAAATGTGAAGACTGATCGACTCCTATGGGGTAAGAAGCCTTGAGACAGCCTTTTTCAGATGTTCGAACTGTCATGTCTGCTGATGAGCTGATTGATCTGGCGTTCAGCCGTGCTTCTAAGGTCGAAGTTAAGGTTGCTAAGCGTGTTCCAACCATTGTAAAGGTTAAGCGAAAGGAGACAGCGCGCATCACTTCTGTGAAACATGTCTTAGTAGACCGCCTTATGAGGACGGTCGAGGATATGCCCATGCTTGGAGACCTTCATCCGTTTTACCGTGAGTTAGCCGATGTCCTAGTTGGAGTGGATAGGCTTAAGAAAAGTCTCGGGGCATTAAAATGGGCGGCTGAAAAGATAGGTGAGATAGCTGACCAATGTATTTGGGGGATGCGTGGAGCAAAAACAATAACCGCCGCAGCTAACATTAGAAGAGAAGCCTACGGCAGAATAGCCTCAATTATTAAACAGATTTCAGGCGAGCTCGATTTTCTACAGGAAGCCCGTGAGAAGCTAGTGGAACTCCCCTCAATCGACCCTGAAATGGCTACAATTGTTGTCGCAGGCTATGCCAACGTGGGAAAGAGCACCTTTGTGAAGGCAGTCTCAACGGCTAAGCCCAGAGTAGCTGCCTATCCCTTCACTACAAAGGAGGTCATAGTGGGGCATAGAGATACAGTGCATGGAAGATGCCAAATTATTGACACCCCGGGACTGCTGGACAGACCCCTAAGCGAACGAAATAAAATGGAGTTACAGGCAATCACAGCCCTAAAACACTTGGCAGATGCCATCGTATTTATGGTGGATCCCTCGGAAACCTGCGGCTACCCCCTCAATAGCCAGGTAAACCTCTATAGAGAAATCCTAGGCGAGTTTAAGGATGTGCCCATACTCAAAGTCCTGAATAAGATGGATATCGCCAGCCAGTCACAGGTTGAAGAAGCCAAAAAAGGCTTGAGCGGAGATTTGTTTGAGGCGGTTAGTTCACAGAAGAAGGGGACCGAAGAAATCTTCGAGACAGCATTAAAACTAGCACTAGCTTAGGGAGCAGTTAACCAGCCCTATTCCATTACAGGCGATTGTAGCTGGTTTACCCTGTTCACCGTCTACCTCAAATTTTGCCCCAACTATTTTCTCAGAAACATGAATGCAGGTGATTGTGTGCAAGGTCAACTCGCTCACTCGAATCTTCGAATACCCGTCTGCCAGCGCCATGTAGACGATTAGCTGATCGCCCAGATGCCTATCCACAGGAGCCTTTGTCCTCAGCTGGGCTAGGAGTCTCATTGCAGCTTCTCTTCCAACTTTTTCTGCGGGTTTCCCTAACGTTCCCAAGCTATCACTCCCAACAATAGCGCCTGAGGAGAGCTCTGCAAACAAGATGATTCCGCAGCCCACATCAATCGCGCATTTAGAGTATCCGGCTTGAAGATTCTCTAACCCAATCGAAATGTTCCCGTAACCCTTCTCTTTGAGAGCTTGTTCCGCGCTCCTAGCCATCCGCTCAACCACGTGAGAAGGCAACCTCGAGCTATATGAGAGCCCGCTGATCCGCTTAACCTCGCCGAAGTCGGTCAGTACAATTGGCTGGAGTTTTTTCACGGGTTCTACAGAAGCCTTAACCACGCCTCCGCCCCGCGGATAGAAGCCTCTGCAAATGAGCGTTACATTCCCCTTCAAACCCATTTTGCTGAGCATAGGAAGCAGAACTCCTTGGAGATAGTCAACGGCAGGAGCCCAAGGCGCATTTGTCCCGCCCCGAACTTCAACAGAAACTCTACCAGGGGAAAACGCCATCGCAGGCATCAAGCTCTGAAGAATCAAAGTTGTGCTAGCAGCGGTTCCAGCATCAAAAATGAGATCTCCAGCCTTCGGAGATTTCGGATAGAAACTAACCTCCGAGGACCCGACCTTCAATCCTCTGACTTCGGCATCCTCGACCTGCGCCACTGCCTTTACTGCAGTTGCATGTTGGGTTCGCAGACCAGAGGGAGAACGCTTCGCTCGGATATTATAAATTCTAACTGGCTTTCCAGTTACGGCGGAGAGAGATATTGAAACACGTAGAATCTGTCCCCCGCCTTCCCCATAACTTCCGTCAATAGCAATTTCCGAGATACGGTTTACCTCCATTTTCTCAATTTCTCTAAATACAAGAAGGCTTTAAAATTGTAAGTTAAGATACCGAGCAGGTCGCTTAAATGGTATTTGTTTATTCTGAGAATAGAGCATCGGCCTGGTTTTCCACAGCATTTGATGATAACTTGAGAATTTTTGGCACAACGTTTTCGGTCAAAAACAGAGCCGAAGCATTACAACTCCTTTTAGCGCGTTTATCACTTGGCGCAACCGTTACCGGAGACCTTAAGAATAGTCATTTAGATTTTGCTAAGAAAGTTGTGGATACGCTAGAAAATCTGTTAGAGGGCAAGCCAGCGAAGCCAAGCTTTATTCTGGCACTAAATGAGCTCCCCCGCTTTACTCAAAGAGTCTTAAATATAGTTTCACGTATTCCATGTGGATACGTTACAACTTACAGCGAACTCGCAAAGGCTGTGGGCGGAGGCAGGGCAGCCCGCGCAGTGGCCAAATCCGTCGCCACCAATCCGTTTTTACTATTAATCCCATGCCATCGAGTAGTACCATCAGACCTAATGATAGGTAATTATGCCCTAGGCAAAACAGTGAAACTTGATCTCATCAAAAGAGAGGCGAACAAAAACGCCAAGCCTAAAAGCATAAAATGCGACGCCAGCACTCTGAAGTTGCTTCCAGCTTGGAAGTTGCTTGAATCCAATATCCCTTTGATTTAATGTTCGCATGACAAAAGACTCAAGCCATAGCAACGCATAAATCAAAATCTAAAGTTTACTAATCCAATGATGGAGACGAAAAATTGGAAAGACTTGGTTTGGTAATCGCCACAATTACTCTTCTCTGTCTAACAGTATTTCCAACAAACATAGTTAAAGCAGGATCAGGCCCTACTACAACCGCATACCTAGCCATAAACCCTGTTACTGTAGATGGAAAGTGGACGAACTCCACTGAGTGGGCGGATGCGGCGGAAGTTAAACTGTTAGTTGTCCAAGGTTCGGGCGTAGCATACATGCGGACAAAACATGATCCCAACCACCTTTACATCTTAGTCGATGTTCTCTCTGACGTGAGCGGAGAGGGGGGAGACTACTGCGCGCTATATGTGGATGGCAAACATGATGGCGGCGCAGCCCCTCAGGCAGACGACTTCATCCTACTGGAAAGATGGGGGGGTCCCACAATGTTTAACACACTTTACGCAGCAGGTGGCGGAGGTACGTGGGGCGGCTGGGAACCCACAATCCCATCCGAATTTGAAGGACGTACTTCAGTTAACGCTGTAGACGACCCATATTCAACCGTATCGCACGTAATCTACGAGTTTCAAATACCGCTGAGAGTTCTCAACGCCACCAACATTGGATTCTACGTTGTAGTATACGATAATGTTCCAGTTAACCAACTGACTTGGCCAATGGCATCAGAGTCAATTCCAAACGACTGGGGAAACATATCGATCTCAAGCGTCGTAATCCCAGAATTCCCAGCCGCTCAGATAATCCTCTTCGTCATTCTGGCGGCAACAGTCGCGCTGTTTAGAGTGCCAGTTAAACCAAGGAAATTTTCATAGTGCTACGCCTTCCTATACTGTGAAGCATTCGGCTAAAGCGCACGGGTTGGCCTCATACCTTTGTTCGCGTCCTCGGATCATTAATAGCAGACGCTTTTGGCATACGATTGGGGGTAACAAACATGGAGGAACGTACTCAAACACCGCTCCAGCGGATGTTTACCAGCGTAGTGGAAAAGTACGATCTGCTCAATCGCCTACTGAGCTTGGGACTTGACGAGCTTTGGCGTGAGTCTTGTGCTAAAGAATGCGCGTCTAGCGGTGTTTTACTTGATCTCTGCTGTGGAACAGGTGATCTTACATTGCATATCTCAGAGCACGCATCCCCAGGAGCGCAAGTAATTGGACTTGACTTCAGCGAAGTGATGCTAAATAAGGCGGTAAATAAAAAGGCTGAAGCGAAGGGGAAAAAACCAACCCAAATCAGGAGTAAGCAAGCAAAGATCGGGGTGGGTACATACAACATAAATTTCATCCATGGGGATGCAGCTCACCTCCCTTTTAAAAACGAGTGTATTGACCGAATAGGTATCTCCTTCTCCTTCCGCAATCTTGTCTATAGAAATCCCATAGCGAAAGCCTGTGTGAGAGAAGTACTAAGAGTATTGCGCCCCGGAGGAAAGTTCGTATGCATCGAAACCAGCCAGCCAAGATGGTTCCCCTTGAGGACTCTGTATCAATTATACCTCAGAAAAGTTGTACCCCTTGTCGGTGGACTTATGTCGGGATGCAAAAACGCCTACCGCCACCTCGGAATGTCGGCAGCGAATTTTCCTCCTGCAGAAGAGATTGCGGAAATGCTGTTAAGCGCTGGATTTCGAGAAGCATCATTCAAACATATGGCTTTTGGAGTAGTTGCAATGCATATTTGCGTAAAATAGGCTTTTACCGTCTGAAGTCGGCTATTAAGCCTTATTTGATTTTAGAAAAATGGATCAGGCTTCCCAGTCTAGAAGCCTCTTCTGTCCTCAATTTTCTTGATGTCGGTCAGGTCTTGTGTTACTTCCATGGTTTCCAAGCATTTTCCATTTTTGTCTCTTACTGCGAAAAAGCCTATTTGCATAATTCTCAGCCGAATCACTCAATGCTCTTCTCCCTTTATCTTCCTAGCAAGAGTCTTACCTAATTCAATGATTTGATTGACATCGTTCTCAGTTGGCGGACCGTTTATTTCAACCGCTCCAACAACTTCAATCTTTGCGGGCCCAAGAATTTCCTGAAGATGCTTCACCGCGCCTCCACTCCAACCATAAGAACTTAAAACAACTCCAAACTTTGTCGGTGGCCGTAACACCTTGACTAAGTAACTTGCGTAAACGGCTAGAGGATGCGCCCCACCTAACACTGTCGGCGCCCCCAACACAATGGCTCTCGAGTCAACGAGATCCTTCGCTAAATCGCCTATGTCAGAAAAAGACAGATTATACATTGCGATCTCGATGCCTTCAGAAGCTAGCGTTTCGGCAATTGGTCGAATCATTTTCTCTGTGCTGTTCCACATAGTCACATAAGCGATAGTGGCTTTTGGTCTAGTTTCTCCGTTTACCCATTGGCTGTACGCCTTAAGAATGCGGTCAGTGTTCCTATGTATCGGTCCATGACTCGGCGCGATCATTTGAATTTCCAAACTCTTTATCTTTTCCAAAGCATTTTGGCCCATGGTTCTGAACCGCATCATTATCTCGCCAAAATATCTCTGCGCGTGACTGAGCAGATCTTCTGCTTCGTCATCGTAGAGTCCCTTCGCCAAATGCGAACCAAAAAAATCACATGAAAAAAGAATCTTATTTTCCTGTAGGTATGAAAACATCGTTTCAGGCCAATGCAACATAGGTGCTTCGATGAAGCGAAGAGTCTTGCCGCCGAGATTTATGGTTTCTTGGTCATGAACTACTCTTATTCGTTCTCCTGGCACTTTGTAGAATATTTGCGCCATTTCGGCGCCTTTGCTGGTGGTCACCAGTTTGGCTTTGCTATTTATTGACATAATGTATGGAATGGAGCCCGCATGATCAGGTTCGGCATGATTCATTATCACATAATCGATGTCGGCGGGACTTACGACCTTACTGATTTTTTCTTCCAACTCCTTTTCAAAACCTGGGTTTGCTGTGTCAATTAATGCCTTTTTCTCCGCGCCAATTATCAGGTACGCGTTATAGGTTGTTCCATTCGGAAGCGTGATTAAAGCATCAAAAAGTCTTCGGTTCCAGTCTCTGATTCCTACCCAGTAGACATCTTTCGAGATCTCGGAAATAGTCCGCCAACTCATCTTTTTCCATCCTCTAACATATTATGCACGCGCACGCCTATACTTTTTTGAGAACAACACTTAAAGCAACTGCGTTATTGTGTTTATTGTGTTCATTTTAGGGTGCTACTATGGAGCTGTTGAGCACAAACGTAAACCATGCGAAGCTTCGGGGAGGCTCTATATTATTGCACGGAAGCTGCGTGCCTATAGAAGCCCCGCGAGTCTTCGAAGAATTCAGCAAGGGGCGGGTTCCGCTTCAAGTTTGCCTAGAGAAGGAACATATGGACAAAGTGGGATTCAAATTAGCCACCATACTCATGGCTTCGAAGCCTAAAGAAATAAGCGTCCTAACCATAGACGGATCTCCCCACTGCGTTCAACTTCACTTAGCTGTACAACAAGCGAAAAACATGACCAAGTCGAAGGTGAGAGTTACGCACTATATTGTTGAACACGACGAATTAGTCAAGGTATCTCCTGAGGCTGTGAAAACTGCCCGCCATCTATCCCAAATTGAGAAGCTTTTAAGCAAACGAAAATCCTAACTCTCATAATAATTATCTATCCGATTGTATTTGGAGAAATGCAGCGGTCGTGGTCTAGACTGGTCTAGGACAGGAGACAGTTGAAAACTGCCTGAACCCTCCAAGCTCCTAACCCGGGTTCAAATCCCGGCGACCGCACCATTTAATGGCATATTCTTAAGCTCACAGTCTTCTGAAGATTAGTGCTATTATCATGCCGGCTGCGAAGCCTCCGATGTGCGCCCAGTATGCTACTCCGCTTGAAATTTCCGCTGTCAAAGTTAGCATACCTGAGAAGAGTTGAAGTATAAACCAGAAGCCTAAGAGCAATATTGCTGGGATTCTAGTCATGAAGATCCATCCCGCGATTATAAGTGTTAGAACTCTAGCTCGGGGGTAAAGGATGAAGTATGCGCCTAAGACTCCTGAAATGGCTCCTGACGCTCCTATAGTTGGAATCATGAGATCATTGGTAGTTGCCACATGGGTCAAATCTGCGATTAGCCCGCAGAAACCATAGAACAATAGAAACCTTAGATGCCCAAACGCATCTTCCACATTGTCGCCGAAAATAAAGAGATAAAGCATGTTTCCTCCGATGTGAACGATTCCGCCATGTATAAACATCGATGTGAGCAAAGTGTAAAGCTGCTTACCTTGAAGAATTAAGGCAGGCCTCATGCCGTAAGCAAGGGTCATCGCGTCCATTGACCTAGTGATCCACATGAAAACATAGACCAGTATGTTAACCAAAATTATAATCCTAGTGACAAAGGGGGTTGTTCTAGAAGGGTTTTCATCTCTTAGCGGAATCAAGTTTCTCTACCGTAGGCAAGATGTAATCCAGTCCTTTATTGTTTGCTTTGATAAGAGGTTTTTGCGAGTCGTTTAGCAGGCAGTCCGATGGCTTTTTCATACTCATTGATCAATCGCGATGTTACTGTCCACGTATCAAGCATTTCTGGATCGAAACATACAGTTTCATCTACAAGTTTCAATAGCTCACCAGCAAAATGACCTCTTGGAAAACCGCCTACAATTGCTATAGGCTTCTCTTCTTTGACCAGCTTAGCCACGGCTTCGTCCAGTTGCATAAGTTTGCCCAGCCGGGTGAAGGCAATCGTATATGTTGGCTTTAATTCAGTGAGGAGCTGGGCGATTGACTGCTTTCTTATCATCATGAGGGGTTTTCCAGTTGGCGGGATTTTGCCGAGTTCGAATAACTGTTCCATTAGCCCCACAAATCGGTTGTAGTTTCTGGGCAGTCGGGCTTGTGGGTCCACATCTATTACATGGTCGTCAATGGTGTGCACATAGGTTTGAAGAAATCCCTCTTTGTTTAATGGGGATCCTAACGCCTCAAGTAAGGTGAAGTGTACGATGTCGGGCCTTCCACGTTTTCCCGAATTTTTTAGTTTAATCATCGCTGAGTGATGGTACGATCTATCTAACAGGATTTTGCTAGGACTTTTCCCTCTTCTCTTAACGTCTCTTTGAATAGCTGGATCATCCCATATGCTTTTTGGCACCATCTCTAACGCTGACTCGGCAATTATGAGGATAAGCATAATCATCCCTGTTGCATAGAAAAAGTCTATTTGCAGAGAGATTTAATGAGTATTTAAAAATTGATTTAAACTTCCATAGGGCAAAGGAAACACTATGGTAAGTCGACGAGGAAGACAGGCAAGCATCAACGAATTGATAGTTAAAACTGTCAAGACTAAGCGGCCCGCCAATGTAGAGGCGCTTGTGGAAATCGTTCAAAAACAGAGCAGGGCTCCGAAGGAAACGATCGTAGCACATGTCCTCCAACTTCGTGACGCTGGGAAAATTGTTCTTGAAGAACCGGTGCCTCAACCAAAAGAATTACTCAGATTTTTGGTATCCCGCTGGTGCAGATGGTTCTGGATAGTTATATTCTTAGTGTTTCTAACAGCCATGCTAGTTATGGTAATTGCAGAGACTGCCCATGTAAGTCTAATGGTTTTCAGATGGATCTTCGGTGCATTGCTAGTTCTCTATATTCCAGGGTACTGCCTTGTAGAAGCATTGTATCCTTCAAAGGGTGAGCTTGATGACATTGAGAAGATAGCGCTAAGCATTGGGCTGAGCCTCGCAATAAGCCCCTTAATATTGCTCGTGTTAAACTTCACCCCATGGGGGATTAGGCTCACCCCATTTCTCGTAAGCTTAATTGCGGTAACGCTGTTCCTTGCGATTGTCGCGGTCTTTCGGAAATTTAATGTTGGATTAAAGAAGTGACCTGTGGATGACTGCTCGGCGGAGAGCGACGAGCGAGGAGAAAATTGCTCGTGAAAGAATGGAATTACTGTTCGAGTATGCAAAAAAAACCTTCTCAAAGAATCCTGCATTAGCTAAGCGGTATGCCACCCTTGCCCGTGAGATAGGGATGCGCCACAAGGTTCGAATCCCAGTAGAATATAGGAGGCTAGTTTGCAGACATTGCAAAAGCTTTATTCTTCCCAGCGTGAACTGCCGCGTACGGATCCGACAGCGTAGAATGCCTCATGTGACGATAACATGTCTAGAGTGCGGAGGAATAATGCGGATCCCGCTCGGAGATCGAGGTTGAGGGATTATTTAAAAAGACTTTATAAGGTGCCTTACTGATAGGTGAGGAAAGTCTTATTGAAGTGATACTAATGCCAACGGTTTACGATGTGAAGGCTGAGGCGCTCATAGAAAAATTGGCACATTACATGAAGAAGAATGTTAGCGCAGTCACTCCACCGTCATGGGTTAAGTTTGCTAAGACAGGGTCCGACCGTGAACGCCCTCCGGAAAATGTGGATTGGTGGTATACTCGGGCTGCCTCTATTCTGCGCAAAATTTACATCGACGGGCCGATAGGCATTTCAAAACTTCGTCTTGCATATGGCGGTAGAACTGGGCAGAGAAGCGGCCCAGAACATTTTCATAGAGGAAGCGGAACTGTTGTCAGAAAAATAGTGCACCAGCTGGAAACAGCTGGACTCGTAAAGCAAGCCACTGCTCGAGGAAGGGTCGTCACAAAAGAGGGACAAGACTTGCTGGATAGTTTGTCTAGTGAAGTGAAGCAGGCGCTTGAGAAGAAGATTCCCGAGCTAAAGAAATATGAGTAGGTTGTTTGAGATGAGCACCGAAGATGCAGAGCTCGCCGCAATTCAGAAACGTAAACTGCTCTCCCTTCAACGCAGAATGGCTGAGCAGCAGAAGAAACTTCAGGTTGAAGCACAGAAACAGGCAGCGTTACGAGTGATCATGACCCCTGAGGCCCGACAACGCTTAAACAACCTCAAACTAGTTAGACCCGAGTTCGCTGAACAAATTGAGCTCCAACTCATACAAGCAGCCCAAACTGGAAAAGTAAAACTTCCAATCACAGATGAACAGCTAAAAGAAGTTCTGATTAGATTGCAATCTCAAAGGCGTGAAACGAGGATTCGGAGGATGTGACATGCCTGGAGCTAAGTCTTCCGCGAAAAAGAGAAAATTGGCTAAAGCCATTAAGCAGGCTAGACCTGTCCCGGCGTGGATTATTGCAAAAACTTTGGGACGCGTACGAAGAAGCCCTACGAGACGGCATTGGAGACGGAGAAAACTGAGGATCTAGGAGATTATTAGCGGATGACTGAAAAAGAGAAAGCTGAACAAAAAAAGGCTGAGCCGGCTGAGGCAGTGAAACCTGGGAAGAAGGCGGAAGAAGAGCCTAAAAAGAAGGCGGCGTCAGCAGAGAAGAGGGAGGTTGCCAAAGAAGAAAAGCCAGCAAAAAAGGAGCTTGAGGAGAGAATTTACACAGTGCCTCTTCGTAGAGCCTGGCTCGTTTCCAGGCGTAAACGGGCGCCAAAGGCAGTTAGGATCCTACGGAATTTTATGGTTAGACATATGAAGGCTGAATCCGTTGTGATAACCAACGAGATAAATGAGGCGTTATGGAGCAGAGGTATTCAAAAGCCTCCTAGAAGAATTCGTGTTAAGGCTGCAAAGGACAAGGAAGGGGTAGTCACAGTCTATCCCGTTGAGGTGAAGGGAGACTAAAGTTTGGCGGTCTTCCGTTACGATCTTCTCGGTAGCCCAAACATCGGTGTCTTCTCTCTTGCAACCGACGAATATGTTCTAGTTCCAGTAAGTGTTCCAAAAACTAAAATTGAGAAAATTAAGCGTTTTCTAAACGTCAAAGCAATCCGCGTTAACATAGGATCCTCCCTCCTAATTGGCGTCCTTGCTACCGCCAATTCTCATGGCATAGTACTTCCCAATTTCACGCATGATGAGGACGTCAAAGTCCTAAAGTCAGCACTCAGAGATGTTAACATAGAGAGGATCGCCTCTAAACAAAATGCGCTAGGTAACCTCATACTAACCAACGATTATGGCGCCGTTGCTGATCCTAGGTTATCTCAAGGCGCGATCAGAGCAGTAAGCGATGTACTTGGCGTAGAAGTGGTTCATGGCGAAATTGCAGGGTTTCCATATGTGGGCTCGCTCGCTATCGCGACAAACAGCGGAGTGTTGGCACATCCAATGCTGAGGGAGGATGAGCGAAAAATTTTGGATAAAATTCTGAAGGTTCCGGTAGATGTAGGAACGGTTAATTGCGGTGTACCATATATAAGGTCGGGAATCATAGCAAATAGGCACGGGGCTGTAGTAGGCTCAATTACTACTGGACCTGAGTTAGTCATAGTTGGACAAGCACTAAATGTCACAGCATGAGTGGTATAGTGTATGAATAGAGTGAAAATATTTCGAGTTAAAGGCGAGATCGTCGATCCGAAGATGCGGACCTCGTTCGTGAAGGAGTTTAGAGCACTTAAACCTGAAGATGTGGCTGAGAAGCTTTATGCCGAGCTCGGAAGCCGTCACAGGGTAAAACGTCATCATATTCGCATCTCTCAAATCGAGGAGATTAAGCCAGAAGAGGCTAAAAGCCTAATCATAAGGAAGCTCTCTGAAAGTGAGGGTTGAGGCAATTGGCAACTGAAGAGGAAGCTCTCAGACGTTTGATCATAGAACTCCGTTTGTTAGAAGGCACCTTTGAAGAGCTTCAGTCCAGGCTTAATTTAGTCGATGCGGGGCTCATGGAGTTCAAGTTGGCCACTACAGCATTGGAGGGTACGAAAGACAAGAAGCCAGGATCTTCCATCCTCGTCCCCATTGGCGGAGGATCCTACGCGAAAGCGCAGCTCAGCGACTCTGAAAAAGTTATAGTTGGAGTTGGTGCTGGTGTTGCTGTGGAGAAAACTGTTGATGCAGCCAAGGAAAGTATTAGAAACCGGTCAGAAGAGCTTGAGAAGGTACGTGTAGCTATTCAACAACAACTGGTTCAAGTTGCATATAGGATGGAGGAAGTTAGAGCAAAGGCCACTGAGATGTCTAGCAGGTTAACTGAGGGCGAAGGGAAGAGTGTTTGAAAAGCTTCGTAAAGGCATTGACTCACTTCTCGACAAGGTAACAAAGGTTGATTTGAAAGCGGAATCGCTGGATCCAATTTTAAAGGAATTTAGTTTAACTCTCATCGAGAACGATGTCGCTGTCTCAGTTGCTGACAAGATTTGCAATGAGCTGAAGAACAGGCTTCACGGCATTTCGGTGGATAGGTTTACGGACCGTAAAAAAATAGTTAAAGAGGCGTTACGAAGCGCATTGACCAGCATATTGACAACTGAGCAAATGGTCGACCTGCTTCAAACCGTTAAAGAGAACGTGAAATCAAAAAAACCCACACTCATAGTCTTTGTGGGAATAAATGGAACCGGAAAAACAACCACGATCGGTAAGGTTGCGAGATTCCTGATGAATCATGATTACTCGGTGGTGCTCGCGTGCAGTGATACATATAGGGCTGGTGCCATTGAACAGCTTGAAGAACATGCTAAACGCCTCGGAGTACGGCTGATTCAACGTCCCTATGGTTCGGACGCAGCCTCTGTGGCATTCGATGCAATCAGTCACGCGAAAGCACATGGAATTAACGCCGTGCTCATTGACACAGCTGGACGGATGGAGACCGATGTGAACTTGATGAATGAGATGGAGAAGATAGTTAGGGTTACTAAACCCGATCTCGTTATCTTTGTTGGCGACTCGCTAACTGGTAATGATGCGGTCGCTCAAGCCGAAGAGTTCAATAAACATGTTGCTGTAAGCGCATCTATCCTAACAAAAATGGATGCAGATGCAAAAGGCGGAGCGGCGATCTCAGTTGCGTATATCACAAAAAAACCTATTATATTTCTCGGAAACGGTCAGAAATACGAAGATCTGGTGCCGTTTGATCCTAAATTTATTGTAGATAAGATACTTGATTAGCGGGTGGACATGTTGAGTGTTAGAGGCCGCGATTTTTTGACGACGCAGGAATACGATGTGAACGAGCTACAACTCTTTCTGAAAACAGCTGAGCAATTGAAGCGGGCTCTGCTAGCAGGACGGAAGCGCGAGCTACTGCGAGACAAGGTCTTAGCGATGATCTTTCAGAAGCCATCTACACGTACAAGAGCTTCATTTGAAGTGGCCATGAAACAGCTAGGTGGACACGCACTCTATCTAAGCTGGAATGAATTGCAACTAGGAAGAGGCGAAACAATCGGAGATACCGCAAGGGTGCTCAGTCGTTATGCACATGGAATCATGGCAAGAGTCTTCGCTCATTCTGACATAGAAGAAATAGCGAAACATGCCTCAGTCCCAGTCATAAATGGACTATCCGATCTACATCACCCATGTCAAGGTCTCTCCGATCTCCTTACAATTCGTGAGCATAAAGGCGATTTTAAGGGATTGAAACTGGCGTGGGTGGGAGATGGAAACAATGTCTGCAACTCGCTGTTAATAGGTTGCTCTAAATTCGGCATGGACATGAGTGCCGCCTGTCCAAAAGGATACGAGCCAAGTAAGACTGTTCTCGGCTGGGCAAAGCAAAATGCTGAGAAAAGCGGCTCAACAATCAAGATTACCACTGAGCCCAAAGAGGCTGTGAAGAATGCTGATATAATTTACACAGACACTTTTATCTCAATGGGCACTGAGGATGAACGTAAGAAGCGACTGAAAGTTTTCCTACCAAAATATCAAGTCACCCCAAAACTCTTCAAATACGCAAAGAAAGACGCGGTCTTCATGCACTGCCTTCCCGCACACCGTGGAGAAGAGGTTGTAGCCGAAGTTATTGACGGCCCTCAATCAATTGTTTGGGACCAAGCTGAAAATAGATTGCATTTACAAAAGGCGTTACTCGCTCTACTTCTCTGAGGCTTTCTCATGACAATTCTAGTTGTTGCCTCGTATTTAGATAAAGCAGCCCTCAACATCGCGGACAAACTGATCAAGCGTCACAATTTTGTTGAAACCGAAGAAGTCTTCGATGGAAAGCTCGTCTATAAATGCCAAGATGTTCTGCTGACATTTCCTAACTCAGAGTGCATCCATGCAAACAAATTAGACCAACAATTTAAAATTGATGAGATAATTTTTGCCTCACGCCATAAAAGTGAAACCGGCCAGCCAACCCTGACAGTGCACGTTCCCGGCAATCTAACCGACCAAGCCCTTTATGGCGGGCACCCTAGAGAAATTGCATGGGCAAATCCTCAACGCATGAAAGCTGCACTCTTAACCCTAGCCCACCTCGGGAAAAAACTCAACCTAGACTACTCAATCTCGCTTGAAGTCACCCATCATGGTCCAACCGAAATGAGCGTTCCAATTACATTCATGGAGATCGGGAGCTCTGAAGCGCAGTGGATAGACCCAAAAGCTGGCGAAGCAGTTGCAGAAGCTATCTGGACAGCGATAACCAGCCCATCAAAAAGCCCATCTGCAGTGGGTTTTGGCGCCGGACATTATGCTCCATCTCATACCCGAGTGACTTTGGAACAAGATCTTGCTGTAGGACATATAATGTCAAAATACGCACTCGAAAAAATGGATGCTGAGATGGTTAGAATGTGTTTCCAGAAAACTTGGGGCGGCTGTAAACATGCGGTCATAGATTGGAAAGGGACTCGCGGTCAGCCGAGAAGAATGGTGCTTGAAATTTTAAGAGAAATGGACATCGAAGTGTTAAGAGTTTAGAACCGTAAACTTAAAAGATATGCTCAGTTTAGTTGTGTCAGAAGAATCGAGGTGTCCAAGGCATGAATGCCCGTGCATTCCTTGAATCCTGCGATCGCTTGTTAAAACTCGCTACAAGACCGAGTCGTGATGAGCTTTGGCTATCGATAAAGCTGTGTGCCGCAGGCATAGCCATAATCGGCATAATTGGGTTCATGATCCGGTTTATTTCAGCGATGTTACAAGGTTTTGTCCCGACATAGAGGTTAAAGATATTGACCGAGGAGAAAAGGGGTTCCACCGCTTTTTTTGCGGTTAGAACTACGGCTGGTCAAGAAAGGAATGTGGTAGGCGTCATTGCTGTAAGAGCTCGGGCCAGTAAGCTACCATTAAAAGCTATTCTCGCACCTGAAATTCTACGAGGCTACATTTTCCTAGAAGCTCCCGGAGCACACTTTGTGGAAGAAGCGATTGCTGGGATTAAACATCTCAAATCCCGTGTGCCAGGGATTGTGGAAGCTTCAGATGTTGAGCATTTCATTGTTACAAAGCCAGTTATTGAAGAGATTGATATTGGAGATACCGTGGAGGTTGTAGGCGGCCCCTTTAAGGGAATGAAGGCAAGCATCACGCGGTTGGATCGGGTGAAGAACGAGGTTACTCTTGAGCTATTAGAAGCAACGTTTACCCTACCCATCACCGTTCACGCTGACTACGTTAAGCTACTTGAAAGATCGAGTAAAGCCAGGGCAAAGGAAAAAGCTGAGGGGGCAAAAGTGGTTGAGTGAAAAGAAAACAATTGACGCCCTCATCGCGGGAGGGCAAGCCACCGCTGGACCGCCCTTAGGTCCATCCTTAGGACCGCTCGGAGTCAACGTTTTGGCGATTGTCACAAGAATCAACGAGCTGACCAAGGACTATGTTGGAATGAAGGTTCCGGTCAAAATAATCGTAGACGTAGGAACCAAAGAATTTGAAGTTCAGGTAGGAGTTCCGACAACGGCTGCATTAATCGTAAAGGAGTTAGGTATTGCAAAGGGCTCCGGCAGCCCGAAGGCTGAGAAGGTGGGCAACCTCACGATGGAGCAAGTGGCAAAGATCGCCCAAGTCAAGTACGAGAAACTTCTCGCAAGGGATTTGAAGATGGCTGCAAAAGAAGTGCTCGGCGCATGCCTAGCCATAGGAGTCACCGTCGAAGGGAAGGACCCCAGAGAAGTTCAACGTGAAATCGACGCGGGAAAATTTGACGGGATTTTTGGTGAGAAATAATGCCGGTTGACATAAAAAATCTTGTAGCCGCAGTTGAAAATGCAAAGAAAAACTCCAAAAAACGAGAGTTCACACAATCTGTAGATCTAGTTGTGAAACTACGTGACATCGACATGAAAAAGCCGGAGAGCCGGATCAATGAGTTGATAGAGCTCCCACACCCGATTGGAAAGACCGTTAAAGTCTGCGTGGTTGCTTCTGGCGCCCTCGCTCTAGATGCGAAAAGAGCTGGCGCGGATTTTGTAATTGAAAAAGAAGCCCTTGAAAAACTAGGTACAAATAAGAAAGCTGCAAGGGAATTAGCAGATACGTATGACTTTTTTATTGCAGAAGCCCCGCTTATGCCAACCGTCGGCAAAATCCTCGGCGCGTTTTTAGGTCCACGTGGAAAAATGCCGAGCCCTGTCCCACCTAACGCTCCAATTGAACCAATTTTGACGAAACATCGAAAGATGATACGCGCCAGAATCAAAGATCAGCCAGTCATTCAAAGCCGAATTGGAACAGAAGATATGCCGAACGATAAAATAGCGGAAAATGCTCAAACAGTGCTAACTAGGCTAGAGGTAAAACTGGAAAAAGGTCTAAAGAACATCAAAGAAGTCTATCTAAAAACTACGATGGGGCAAAATGTCAAATTCAAATTATAGGTGACGACTAATGGGTGAAGAAAAAGCTAATTGGAAGGTGCAGGAAGTAGAAGCACTCTCCCGCCTCATAGATCAGTGCAAGGTAACCACCATTGCCAGCTCGTATAAAGTAAGAGCTCCCCAGCTTCAGGCATTAAGGAAAAAGCTGCGAGGCGAAGTGACAATCAAAGTTTCAAAAAATACTCTGATGCAAAGAGCTATAGAAAAATGCGAAAAAACAAAGCCAAACATAAAAGAACTGCCCCTGCACATAGCCGGCGCAAGCATCTTCATGTTTACAAACATTGACCCGTTCAGACTGGCAATCCTCTTGGAGAAAAGTAAGATAAAAACCGCGGCCAAAGCCGGAGACATAGCTCCCGACGACATAGTTATCCCAGCTGGAAATACAGGGTTGCCTCCGGGACCAGTTATCTCCGAATTAACCGAGGTAGGTTTGCCGACCAAAATTGAAGCTGGAAGCGTTATAATCACAAGGGATACGGTTGTAGCTAAGAGAGGCGATGTGATCTCTCCGAAACTTGCCAGCGTCCTCTCAAAACTTGGAGTAAAGCCAATTGAGGTAGGGCTTATGCTTAACGCTGCCTATGAAAATGGATCCATCTTAACATCAGACGCGCTGCGAATAGACCTTGATGCTCTGAAAAAACAGATTGAAGACGCACATAATTACGCATTGAATCTGGCCTTAAACAGCGCCTTTGCCACGAAGGAAACGGCAGGTGTTCTGCTGATGAAGGCAAGAATGGATGGTTATGCGGTAGCCCTCAAAGCAAAGGTTCAGGTGAAAGACCCGGTTTCAGATTCAATTAGTGAAGCCTACCGTGCAATGATGGCTCCAACTCCTCCTGTAGAAGAAAAAGTTGAAAAGGTGGAGGGGGAAGAAAAGAAGGAGAAAGGTGAAACAAAGTAATGGAATATGTATACGCTGCTATGCTTCTACACTCTACAAAAAAGCCAGTTAACGAAGAGAACCTGAAGAAACTGTTGACATCCGCTGGCGTTAAAATCGATGAAGCCCGAGTAAGATTGCTGGTAGCCGCATTATCTGAAGTGAACATTGATGAGGCAATAAAAGCAGGTCCCGCATTAGCTCTCGCCTCAGCACCTGCAGGTGCACCAACCGCCGAGAAGAAGAAGGAAAAGAAGGAAGAGAAAAAAGAGGAAGAAGCTGTAGCTGGACTTGGAGCGCTCTTCGGTTAAAGCCTATCAGCTCTATTTGGGCCCTCTATAAGTTAGAGGCATTAAATTTTCTCTTCCTCGCCGATTTCTCAACCACTTTTTTAAGAGATTTAATGTTCTAACTCAAGCCTTAAGCATGCGCATATTGGCATGTGCAAAGGGTTAAAAATTATCCCTAACCTTTTCTGTTTGAAAGCCCTACGCTTGTCATAGTTGGAGGATCGCCCTTGGTAGAGTTTCCTGAAAGTGAGTATCACATCCCATTCTTCGATGAGCATGGATTCGTTAGGAAAAAATGTAAGACATGCGGGGAATTTTATTGGACTCAAATTCACGATCAAGAAATTTGTGGAGAAGCTCCCTGCCAAGAATATGAGTTCATAGGGCATCCTCCAGCTAAAAAACGCTATGACATACCAGGAATGCGAGAGTTATTCTTATCCTTCTTCGAAAAAAAGAAGCATAAACGGATCGCGCCCTACCCAGTCGTGTCGAGGTGGAGAGACGACCTATACTTCACAGATGCCAGCATCGTGGACTTTCAGCCCTATGTGACGGATGGAATTATTCCGCCCCCAGCCAACCCGCTCGTAATCAGCCAGCCCTGCATCAGATTTGTTGACATAGATAATGTGGGGCTCACATTCGGCAGACACCTCACTATATTCGAGATGGGCGGGCATCACGCTTTCAACTATCCGAAGAAAGAAGTCTACTGGAAAGATCAGACAGTCCGATACCACCATGAACTCGTCGTGAAGGAGCTGGGAGTGAGATCAGAAGCCGTAACCTACAAGGAAGGTGTTTGGTCGGGTGGCGGAAACGCTGGACCAGATGTTGAAGGAATAATCGGAGGCTTCGAAGTCTGCACGCTTGTCTTTATGAACTACAAAGTAGTAGACGGAAAATTCATCAAACTCCCAGTCCGCACTGTCGACACTGGATACGGAATAGAGCGCTACACTTGGCTGACTCAAGGTACCCCAAGCTGTTTTCACGCCATATATGGATCCACATTAGACAAAGTTATGCGTATGGCCGCGCTGTCGCCAGATGAAAAACTATTATCCGAATATGCGAAGCACTCAGGCGACATGAGAGTTGAAAAAGTAGCCAATGTCAAAAAACTTCGGGAGCAAATCGCAAGAAAAATTGGCATGGATCTAGATACGCTCCACAAGATCCTAACCCCAGTTGAAAGCGTTTTCGCAGTTCTCGATCACACTAAAAGCCTAGTCTTCATGCTTGCCGAAGGGATTGTCCCCTCAAATGTACGGGAAGGCTATCTAACTAGGCTAGTGCTCCGCAGGACCTATCGTCTACTGAGATTGCTGGGCATCGAGAACAGACTCTCAGATATAGTAGATTTACAAATTAATTTCTGGTCTCCAGATTTTCCACACCTAAAACGAGTGCGTAACGAAATCTTAGAAGTGCTAGCTATTGAGGAGGAAAAATATCGCGGAACTCTCGAACGTGGAACTGTGCTCGTGAAAAAAATTTGCAGTGATCTGAAAGCCAAAGGAGAAGACACCATCCCTGTAAACAAGCTTGTTGAACTCTACGACTCTCACGGGATTCCGCCAACTCTAGTCTCGGAGATTGCTGTCAAAGAGGATGTACAGGTCAATGTACCAGATGATTTCTACACCACCGTGGCAAGACGACATGTTACTGCGCCTAAACCTGCCGTCACATCCTTTGAGAAGAAATTAAAGGATAAGGTGGCTGACCAAAAACCAACTAGATCCCTTTACTATGAAGATGCGTATACCCGCAAGTTCAAGGCACGTGTCTCCCATGTCATAGACGGCAAATATCTTGTGCTAAACCAAACAGCCTTTTATCCTGAAGGCGGAGGACAGCCTGCAGATCATGGCCGCATTTCTTGGAAGAGTGGAGAGGCTAAAATCACAGATGCGCAGAAGGTTGGCAATGTAATCGTGCACGCAGTCAAGGGCAACGCTCCAAATGTAGGCGCCCAAGTTGAGGGCGAACTCGACTGGACTCGACGAATCAGCCTCATGCGCCATCACACGGCAACCCATATCCTAATGGGCGCTGCAAGGAGGGTTCTAGGAGAACATGTGTGGCAAGCTGGTGCGCAGAAAGGCATTGATGCCACTCGTCTTGACATCTCACACTATAAGCGAATAGCTCCAGATGAACTGGCTGAAATTGAAAGCCTGGCCAACATGATTGTAATGGAGAACATGCCTGTCGAAGTGTCCTGGATGCCCCGAGAGAAAGCTGAAGCCGCCTATGGATTTAGGTTGTACCAGGGTGGAGTGGTGCCAGGCAGAGAGATCCGAGTAGTTAGGACCAAAGACTGGGAAGTCGAAGCTTGCGGAGGAACCCATTGTCGTTCGACTGGCGAGGTGGGCCTAATCAAAATTATGCGCACGGACAGAATTCAGGACGGTGTTGAAAGACTAATATTTTCGGCGGGGGTGCCTGCAATTAAACTCGTCCAGCATAGAGAAACCGCACTACGAAGAGCAGCTGAAATCCATGAAACCCATCTAGAAAAGGTTCCAGAGGCTGCTCAGAGAATTGAGGTGGAATTGAGAGAGGCGAAGCGGGAAATCGCAAAACTCAGAGAAGAACTGGCAAAACATGAAGCGGCGGGCATACTCGGAAAAGCAAAACCTGTGGACCAAGTTAGGCTACTAACCCAGCGCCTAGAAGACACTACTCCAGAACGCATGATCAAATTGGCTAATGAGCTGATAGCAGCCGAGCCTAAACTAGTCGCCGTCCTGTGCAGCACAAACAAGACCGCACAGCTCGTGGTGATGGCTGGAGAGCAAGCTGTTAAAGCAGGGATTCATTCTGGAAAGCTCGCTGGAGAAATAGCCAAGCTCATTGGCGGCGGTGGCAGCGGAACACCTGAGTTTGGACAGGGAGGAGGAACCCAGGTTGAAAAGGCTCCAGGGGCTCTAGCCGCCGCAGAGAAGCTCGTGAAACAAATGCTTGCCTCTAAAGGTTCTAGGTGATCTGATGGCTTTCAACTGGAAGAAACTAGAGGAAAACTGGCAAAAAGCCTGGGAAAGCGCCAAGATCTTCGAGGCTGACCCAGATCCTACACGTAAGAAGCTGTTCGCTACATTCCCATTCCCATACATGAACGGCCCTCTACATGTCGGCCACGCCTTCACTGCCACTCGGCTAGATGCCTATGTTCGGTTTAAGCGGATGCAGGGCTACAATGTGTTATTCCCATGGTCTTGGCACTGGACTGGTGAACCCATAGTTGGCGCTGCTTTACGAGTTAAACTTGGCGACAAAAAAGAAATTAATGCCCTAAAGGCCATTGACAAGGTTTCGGATGAGAATCTGAAAAAATTTGCAGACCCGGTTTACATGGCTCAATATTATACGCGGGAGAATAAGCAGACCGTTAAGCGGGCTGGGCTCTCAGTCGATTGGAGGAGGGAGTTTCACACCACATCCCTTAATCCTGGCTTCAGCAAGTTCATTGAATGGCAGTATATGCGCCTTCTCGAAAAAGGATTTATCGCCAAAGGCACTCACCCGGTTGTCTGGTGCGTCCACTGTGAAAGCCCCACGGGTGACCATGATAGGCTAGAGGGCGAGGGAGTCTCTCCCGAAGAATATGTGTTGATGAAGTTCAAATTTGGAGACACCTTTCTGCCTGCAGCTACCCTAAGGCCCGAGACAATTTATGGCGTTACAAACCTCTGGGTCAACCCAGAAACAGAATATGTAGAAGCTATGGTAGATGGCGAAAAATGGATCATCAGCCCTCCTGCAGCTGAAAAACTGAAACAACAACTGAAGACTGTACAGGAAGTAAGAAGACTTTTTGGAAAAGAACTGGTTGGCAAAAAATGCGTCGACCTAGTGGCTGGCCGCGAACTTCTGATACTGCCAGCATGGTTTGTTGATCCGGAGAGTGGAACCGGGGTTGTGTACAGCGTCCCAGCTCATGCGCCAGACGACTGGTTAGGCTTACGTGACCTGCAGACCAAGCCTGAGTTGCTAGCAAAATTTGAGATAGCCCCTGAACTCGTCAAAGCCATCAAACCAATCTCACTTATCAGAGTGGAGGGTTTTGGCGAATATCCAGCCATCGAGCTGGTTAATCGCATGGGCATCAAAGACCAGCATGACCTCATAAAATCAGCTGAGGCTACTCAGACAATCTACAAGAAGGAGTTCCACACCGGAGTCCTAAAAGAAAACTGCGGCAAATATGCTGGCAAAAAAGTCTACGAAGTAAAACAGCAACTTATCAATGATTTCCGTGAAGCTAAGATTGTCGATATAATGTACGATCTGCCCCAGAGAGTCATCTGCCGTTGCACAACGCCTTGCATCGTCAAGATCCTAAAAGACCAATGGTTCCTGAAATATTCTGATGAAGGATGGAAAGAGAAAACACGGGAAGCCGTGGAAAAGGCATATGTCACCCCGAGCACAGCACGAACTTGGTTTATCGACATTATTAACTGGCTTAAAGAGAAGGCGTGCGCCAGGAAAACAGGATTAGGCACACCTCTACCATGGAGCCCAGAATGGATCGTGGAAACCCTAAGCGATTCCACCATATATATGGCATACTATCCAATCAGCAAATTTGTAAACGCTCAAAAAATAAAACCCGAACAACTCACACCAGAAATCTTCGACTACATCTTCCACGGCAAAGGCGAGCCCGAAAATCTAGCCAGAAAGGTAGGAATAGATCCATCTATCCTGAAAACATTAAACACGGAATTTAAATACTGGTATCCAGTTGACATACGGACTTCGGCTAAAGAGCTTCTTCCAAACCATCTTACATTCTTCCTGTTCCATCACACCGCATTATTCCCTCCAGAGCATTGGCCACGGGGGATTGATGTGAACGGGTTGCTTACGATCGAGGGTGAAAAGATGTCGAAGTCAAAAGGAAACTTTGTAACGCTGCGAGACGCCATCGAAACATATGGCGCGGATCCAGCGCGCTGTGCACTGGTGCTGGGCGCCGAAGAGATGAACGACCCCGACTGGCGGGCTGGAAACGTACGCGACGTCAAAAGCAAGTTAGAATCGTTCTACGAACTTTCACAACAAATAATCAACATGAAAGGCGAGGAAAAGGTTTCCAGCCTAGAAAAATGGCTTGTAAGCGTTCTACAAAGAAGAATCCAAAAAATCACTGAAAGTCTTGAGCAGAGGAAGACTCGAACCGCGGCTGAGACCGCGTTCTTTGAGATTTGGAACGACTTGCGCTGGTATCTGAGAAGAGCCGAAGAGCCGAACTGCACTGTCTTAATAGAGTCGTTAAATATTTGGACGCGCCTGATGGCACCGTTCGCCCCTTACATCAGCGAGGAAATCTGGAAGAACCTAAAGCAGCGTGGATTCGTATCCAATGCCCCATGGCCAGCATATGAGGAAACAAAAATAGATGTAAACGCATTAGAATACGAAGAACTTGTAAAGGCAGTGCTAGACGATACATTAAGCATCATCAAGGCAATCGGATTGACTCCCAAAAAACTCTGTTACTATGCGGCAGCTGAATGGAAATGGCGCGCATACATGAAAGCCCTCAATCTAGCTGAAAAGGGAACCCTCAACACTGGCAACCTAATCAAAGGACTGGTGGGCGAACCTGATCTGAAACAACTGGCTAAAGAAATTCCAAAATACGCCCAAAAAATAGTTGAAACAGTCAACAAGCTTTCCCCTGAAGAGCGCAAAAGAAGACTCTCGGTCGGAACCATAAATGAGTTAGAGCTTCTATGCGAAGCTGCGCCGTTCTTCAAACGTGAATTCAATGTCCCTGTAGAAATCTTCAGCGAAACCGACACCAGCCGACATGACCCAAAAAACCGAGCCCAACTCTCCGAACCCTACCGCCCAGCCATCTACATCGAGTAACCCGCTATTCCGCAGGGATCGATTTTGAGAAAAGCGCTCCGCGAAGCAGTTAAAGATCTTCGTCATCTACTCAACCGCAATTACAATCGCGAAAGCACCCTGAAATTTGTCGGAGACAAACACCAACTCAGCAGAGAGGAACGCCTAACCCTCTACCGTGGAGTCTATGATGCACAGAGCGTCAAACGTCATCAGAGCAAGCTCATTCCAACTACAGCGATCAGCGGTAAGACTCTAGCCGTCGACGGATACAACATCCTAATTACGGTCGAAAGTCTCCTCTCTGACAAACCCTTAGTCCTATGCGACGATGGATTCATCCGAGACATATCCGCAGTCCATGGAAAACACAAACCAACAAAGAAAACCGTGAACGCCCTCACCATCATCCTAAACTTCCTCAACAAAAACAAAGCCAGAAAAACCCTCTTCTTCTACGACGCCCAAGTGAGCAAAAGCGGAGAGCTGGCCGCCCTAACCCGCAGCCTAATCAAGAAATCAGGGCTTGACGGAGACGCGCAGGCAGTAAAACAGGCAGACCTCGCAACCCTAAAATCAAGCAACCTAGTCGCCAGCAGCGACGCGGTTATAATAGAAAAAGCAAAAAGAGTAGTGGATCTCGCCGGAGAAATAGCCAAAATAATAGCCCCAAACCAACTGCTCAAACTAACAGAAATTTAATGTGCCAGCATCATGGTTACTAAACCTTGGGCCCGTGGCGCAGTCTGGATAGCGCATCGGCCCTCTAAGCCGGGGGTCGCGGGTTCGATTCCCGCCGGGCCCGCCACGATGACTGACCATGATTAGTTTGCCGTTCAGCAGTAATACGCATGAGTGTTCACACAAATTCATACACAAGTTTTAAGTATCTAAGCATCAAACTAATTGCAAATCTCATGTAATCTGTGGGATTCATGTTGGGAAAGTTTAGGTTAGTTTTTCTGGGCAATCCCGATGATGTCAAAGTGAGAATAGTCGAGAAGCTTGATTTTGCGGAGATCGAGAAGAGCCTTCAGGATGAAAATATTCTCGGGATAGTAATCTCTAAAGAAGAGTAGCTCAAAAAAGAGTGCGGCTCTTCTGTCCTTTCCTGTGGAACTCCCTCACAATTTTGAGTGGCCTTTAATATTTCGAGTGTATGTTCAAGTATGATTCAGGCTTAGCAAAGCATTCGATCATTTTTTGTCTTTGAACTCGAATCATCTTTGCCAATTCCACTTGACCGGAAGCTCGCCTCAAAACGTGAAATTGTTTCCATCTAATTAATTGAAGTGTCAGTTGACCATCACTCGAAAGGAGTGCCCCTTCTCACAAGAGCAATAACCGCATTGACAGGATGGTCGCGATACCAACTACTATCGCCAAAATCAGGCTCTTAGTTCTATATGTGACAGCTGTAGCAACGAGCCCTGCCACCAGGTATTCATTTACAAATGAAAAGTCCACATACCCTCTGGGTGCGAGAATGGCTGGAGCAATGAGACTCGTTAGGACGGCTATGGGCACAAATCGCATCACAGCAATCGCCTTCTCCGAAATTCTAATCCTACCGAGAACCGCTACGAAAAGAAATCTTGTCAGAAATGTGATGCATGCCATCCCTAAGATTATGGCAATTACTTCGCCTTGCAAAATTCGACCAAACCCCATCCAAATGCAGCAGCAAGAAGGGAAGCAAAAGTCACATACCATTTTCCCGGCAGGAAGATGAAGCCAGCAATTGACAGAAGCCCAGCTACAAACGAGACCGCGAAATCCCGCCAGTTCTGAAGCATAGGGACGACCAATACGATGAAAGTCGCAGGCAATGCAAAATCCAGCCCCCAAGCTTGGGGGTTCCCCGCGATTGGCCCGAGAGCGCTCCCCACCATCGAGCTGAGAACCCAAATTATGTATATGTTTAAACCAACTCCAAGCTGATAGTACTTGCTTGGAGCATTCTTGGAGAAACTGGATATCGTTAGCGCATAGGTTTCATCTGCCAGCAAGAATGACAAAAGAACCTTCCATCTTAGCTTCCAACGTTGAGCGAAAGGCGCCAATGAGGCGCTCATCAAGAAGTGGCGGGAGTTTATCATGAATGTGGTAAGCAGAATCGGTAGTGCTCCAGCACCAGACATTAACATGCCTATAGCGATGAACTGAGACGCTCCCGCAAACACCGCTATTGACATCAATGTCGATTCAAGAAAAGAGAGATCTCCTTGAATTGCGATCATGCCGTATGCCATACCAAAAGAAATCACCCCCAAAGCAAGCGGAAGCGGCGCCTTCAGACCAGATCTAAATTCTTTAAGACTGTGCTCACGTTCGTTGGCCAAAGTCATGGTGGATATGCTCCGATTTTGACCTTATATGCTTTGAGCCATGGGTAATGGAGTTTCAGAACCGATTCTAGCAATAAAAAACTGTTTGATTCCCGCCGGGCCCCCTAAACAATACAATCGCAAAGGATGCGTGCTTATTATCCTAGGAACATCACGTTTGGGAGATCTCTAAAATGCTCATCTCCAGTCACTACCTGCGCCTTGCGAATGTTTGCCGTTGCATAAACTATTGAGTCGGCTAGACTCCAACCTCTAACCTTTCGCTTCATATCAATGTCTACTCTGGCAGCTTCTACAGCAAGAATCTCATCTAGAACTATTATTGCGGCTTTGGCTTTTATGAAGGATCTGCGCGCCTCAGCCATCTTTGTCCCCTCAATTTTGAGTGTTTTTGCGTAGATCTCAGCTAGGCAAATTGAGGGAGTTGCCTTCTCTTCCTTGCCATCTATGATATCTCTAGCTTTCTCGCCTGCTTTGGTTCCCATGAAATATTCTATCCAAGCGAAAGAATCTATGATATATTTCATTCATGGTCCCTATGATCACGTAGATCACTCAAAACGGTCTTCTTCATTGTTCCGAACATGCTCTCCTTGCTGAGGAGGTGTTCGCTTAGGATCTCATTTATGGCTTTTGAGATGCCCCGCGCCCCCTCTCTAGCCTTCAGCACCTCGTATACATCTTCCCTTAAAATTACCGTGGTCTTTCTGGCCATATACATAACCATATACGTATACGCCTTTCAGGTTTAAAAACATCCTCCTCATCGTCGCCTAACCGATTTGAAGTGCTCCCAACCCTTTGGCTCCATGGGCATCCAAGTTTCTTTAGCTTTAAGAAGAAGCTTGACTTCTTTTGTCGCATAGCCTAGTCGGATCAGGCGTCCTCCAGCCTTCTTAACCGCTCTCTCTGCTTTGCTCCAGCTTCTCGGTTTAACTGTGATTACAAGCTCATATTCCTCTCCACCGTAAAGCGCAAGCGAATTAGCATCTAGGCTATGAATTTTAGCGAACTGAGCGGCTTCCAGGGCTGTCGGCACAGCTTCAACCCTAAAGCCCACCCCACTCATCCTCGAAAGCTCATGTAAGCTCCATGCCAAACCATCACTCGAGTCAATTGAGGCTGTAACTACGCCAGTCTTCGAAAGCGCCAGCCCTTCACGCAGTCTCGCCCTAGGCATGTAAACTGCTTTCAACAACTTCTCTCTAAGACTGGACGATATTTCTAAACCTTCAAGCAGCACTTTAATCCCAGCAGACGTATTCCCAAAACCGCCAGTAACCGCCAGTATATCCCCGGGCTTAGCTCCACTCCTAGTCATTAATCTCCCCTTAACTCCTACTCCGAAAACTAGGCAGTCGATTATCAGATCAGAAGTTTCGTTTGTGTCCCCTCCGAGCACATATGCCCCGTACTCTCGGGCCCCAGCATT
>Ga0129298_10000075_pt1 | contig 31150 bp, 29 predicted proteins | sample I19B2metaG_FD_94707 | JGI IMG/M metagenome (GOLD analysis project Ga0129298, IMG submission 94707) | Lake sediment bacterial and archeal communities from Gulf of Boni, Indonesia to study Microbial Dark Matter (Phase II) - ​I19B2 metaG | ecosystem: Environmental > Aquatic > Freshwater > Lake >... | reverse complement strand
TGGCATTCAACATACTCCGGTGCAAACCCCCAGTCTCTCTTTGCTTCAAGATTGCCAAGGTATAGTTTCTTTTGCCTACCCGCAAGTATATTTGCTATTGCCCTTGTAATTTTCCTCGTCACAAAAGTCTCCCCTCTCCTCGGTGATTCATGGTTAAAAAGGATGCCATTACATGCAAACATTCCGTATCCCTCTCGATAATTCACAGCCATCCAGTAAGCATAGAGCTTTGCAGCTGCATAAGGACTGCGTGGACAGAAGGGAGTATTTTCATTTTGAGGTGGTGGGGCAGAACCAAACATCTCAGATGAAGAAGCTTGATAAAATTTTGTCTTTATTCCACTTCTTCTTATCGCCTCAAGCAATCTTGTCGTACCAAGAGCTGTTATATCACCTGTATATTCAGGCATATCGAAACTTACACGCACATGGCTCTGCGCACCAAGATGGTATATCTCATCAGGCTGGATATTATAGATTAGATTTGCAAGTTGGCCTGAATCTGAAAGGTCACCATAGTGCAAAAACAATCTCGTGCCTGGTATATGAGGATCAGTATAAATATGATCTACCCTTCCTGTATTAAATGTGCTTGCCCGACGGATTAAGCCATGAATCTCGCAACCTTTGCCCAGCAAAAATTCAGCGAGATAACTTCCATCTTGACCAGTAATTCCAGTAATAAGTGCTCTTTTCATAATTATTTTTGCTCCTCACTTGTGTCTGAAATAATTTATAAATTTTACACCCTGCGGTCTCTGCCGGAAATACCTTTATAGCCTTTTATAATCCCTACTCTTGCCCATTATAATTCCCCTTTGGGTGCCTTTTTTCACATTCTTCAACGGAGCGCTTTACATAAATATCTAATAAGTTATCACTCTTAAATCTACTTCTCACATATTCCCTGTCTTCTCTGTAAGGGGATATGAAGGCTGCAAGTACGAGTAAACCCGCATCCATCATTAGTTTTGAGATCTCGACGATTCTTCGTAAGTTTTCTCTTCTATCCTCACGGCTAAAGCCGAGATTGCTGTTAAGTCCGTGACGGATGTTGTTACCATCAAGGACATAGGTACGAATGCCGCGATTGAAGAGCTCTTTTCCTACGCGGTGAGCTATCGTAGACTTACCTGATGAGGGAAGCCCTGTGAACCATATAAGACCATTCTTGTGATTGTTCAGACTATTTCTGTTCTGCCTGCTGACATAGCCATTATGCCTTGTTTTGTAATTTTTCATGATAATCTCTGGGTAACAACTATCCTGATAAAAAGCTTGGTAAAAGAGTTATAAGATTTTTAATAATTATTTTAACAAATCGAATATTTTATTGATACAGTGTTTGCTTATTCCCAAATCCAGCGATAACAATAGTGAACGGTTAATTTGTCTGTCATTGTGAGCACCCGAGGGGTGCGTGGCAATCTCATTGGGAAAGACGAGATTGCGGAGCTTGTTCCGAACACAGTGAGGAATCTCGCTCCGGTTTGCTTCGGCTTCGCCTCGCAACTTCACTCGCAATGACATTTCTTATCGCTGGATTTGCGTTATTTATAACAGAGTTATTTTCAAGGGCGAAGGTGATCAAAAAGATGTCCTCAGTGGAATTTTTAAAAATCTGTAAATCATTCGATAAAGAATTTAAATCTATATCTCATGATATTATAATGCATTGCTTATAGTATAAGAATCTGAGAAATTACTCAAAAAAGGAGGTGAATTTATAAAAGTTTCGAGAATACCTGGTTCATTTGACTAATTTGTACGATGGGATAAAACCACAAGGAGGTAGAATGAAATACAAAAGGTTGCTGTTGTTGAGCATTTTTCTTATTTTACTGCTTCCGTTTTCTTCTGTCCTCGCTGCTGATAATACTCCACGCAGGGGAGTGGATGATCATGTTCCCGGAGAGATACTCATCGGGTTTAAGCCTGATGTCAGCCCTTGCCAGATTCAGGCCATTGTCACAAGCATTGGCGGTCAGGTAATAGGTGAGGTTAACCTTCCCGATGTGAAGATACGGAGGGTTAAACTTTTATCAACCGCGCAATCAGTAATGGATGCCGCTATCAATACCCTGAAGACGAGCCAGACTTATCAGGTTAAGATAAAGTATGTCGAGACAAATATCATCCAGAGAGCATTTGGCGACAGGACTATGGGCGACGCAGGCATTCTATCCCAGAGCAGTGATCCCCTGCTTTCGCAACAGTGGGGTTACTATGACATAGGCGCCAACTGGATTACTGCTCCTGTCCCTACCGAAACGGCAAAAATAATTGCCGTCATTGACACGGGCGTTGATTATACCCACCCCGATTTAAAAGGAAAGGTTATCAAGGGATATGATTATGTCAATGCTGATGCTGATCCGATGGATGATCATGGGCACGGCACTCATGTAGCGGGGATTGCTGCTGCAAAGACAAACAATGCCTATGGGATTGCAGGGGTATCATGGAACAGTCAGATATTGGCTGTTAAAGTCCTCAATTCACAGGGGTGGGGCACAGCCTTTGATATTTCCAAAGGTATTACCTATGCAGCGGATTATGCGGGTGTAAAAGTATTAAACATGAACCTTGGCGGCGGCTATTCATCAACCGAAGAGAGTGCTGTTTATTATGCTGTAAATACAAAAAGGAAACTCCTCGTCGCTGCGGCTGGGAATAGTGATACAAACGTAAAAAGCTATCCTGCAGGATTTTCTACAGGTTATGGCATGGATAACAAAGTGCTTGCTATTGCTGCCCATGGCACAGACCACTGCAAGGCGTCTTTTTCAAACTATGGCACATGGATCTCAATAACTGCTCCCGGGGTTGACATCCTTTCAACTGTTCCTAACTCCATGGGTACTAACGGCTTTGATTCATGGAGTGGCACGTCAATGGCATCACCTTTTGTGGCTGGAGCGGCTGCTGCGGCATGGGCAAAATACCCGACATACAAAAATACAGATATTGCAAGTCTTATTACTACAAATACTGACACTATTGACAGGACTGATCCTGCATGCTGGCCAAATGGGCCTGATGATGGTACATTCCAGAGGCTCGACCTTGTTAAAATGTTGTTTCCCTCCTTTTATAATTCTTGTGATGACAGGATAATCTATGGCTTTGCTTTGAATGCAGAAACCGGAGAGCCACTTGCTGGGGCAGAAGTATTGACTACTTACGGTGCCTCAGTAACAGGAACTGACTTTGTGCCTTATTATGGAGTTATAAACGAGCCTACCGGGGATGCAATCGTGCGTGAAGGATATGGCCTTTTTAGTTTAGCCTTAAACTATCCATCCACTCCTCTAAGTCCACAAAATTTGAAAATTAAAAAGACCGGTTATGCCAAACCTACTTTATCAGTTCCAATTACTCAGTGCGATAACTACGCAGGTAACATCCCAGTTCCACCGAACAAATCAAAATACTGGCTTGCCGTAACATGGGACTACGGAACCTTTTGCGATCCCATTACCCCCTCAGGTACATGTTATGATTCAGTAGTTTTTGTGCCGGATTACGGTTTTGTTTATTGGGGGAATCCTGGTACTCTCAATGCTTCTCCTTGGGCAAAATATCTCTGGGACAGTGACTATAGTATTGACAATTCAGCAGGTAATCTCAGGGCTTTTTCCGAGGTCATCAGGATAAAGAAAATGGTCAGTGGTGATTATTTTTTCTACGTAGATGACTGGTCGAATGGCACCGGAAGTAGCTCATGGGCCTCATCAGGGATAAAGGCATATATATACAGGTGGGACCCTGTGACTTTAACTCAAAAACTCGTGAAGACCTTCACTCCTCCTTCAGATACTGGTCGATATTGGAATATATGTACAATTTACGGAAACACCATTACTGAAATTAACAATTTGACTGATATTTAGTGTTCAAGCCCCTCCCTATTTCTTAAACAGGGAGGGGCTTTCTTACCAGGCTCCTTCTCTTTTTAATACGACTTTCACGGTTTTAAGGAGGATGACAATATCCAGCCATAAATTCCAGTTTCTCACATACCATGAATCGAGGGCAATTCTATAGTCATAGCTCGTATCGCTTCTTCCGGAAACCTGCCAAAGACCTGTAATACCCGGGAAAACAGAGAAATATAATTCTGCTGTATCTTTATAATATTTAACTATCTCATCTTGTGTAACAGGCCTTGGCCCAACAAGACTCATCTCGCCCTTGAGGACATTCATTAGTTGAGGGAGTTCATCAAGGGATGTCATTCTGAGAAATTTTCCAATCTTTGTGATTCTTGGATCGTCTTTTATTTTGTAACCCTGTTCCCATTCTCTGCGCATATTTTCATTGGCATGAATAAGCTCCTGCAATTTTTCTTCTGCATCTTGAAACATTGACCTGAATTTATAACATTTAAAGTGTTTTCCCTTCCTGCCGATTCTATATTGAGAAAAAATAGGTGGGCCTGGCGAATCAAGCCTTATAAGCAGACATATAATAGCAACAGGCACAGACAGGAAGAGTAATAAAACGCTACCTACTATAAAATCAAAACACCTTTTTATGAATATATTAAATGGATTAGCCAGGTTGTTCTGGAGTTCAAGAGCAAAGGCTTGTTCGCGGAAAAAGTGCTGCAACTTTGTCCCAAGAACAGCGATTCCCAAGATGTCGGGGATAAATAAGATATTTTCTGCCCTATGTTGAAGTCTGTTTATTATCTCGTGCAACCTTTCTCTACTTGCTCCTGGTATTGCTATGACAACGGTGTTTATGCCACTTCTGCCTATATATCGCTCTGCCTTATCTATGCCTTTATGCACCTTTATTCCATCTATCAATGTCCCTGCTTTTTCAGGATCATCATCAAGAAATCCTACAACTTTGTAACCGAGGTTATGTTCTTCTTTCAGGGCCTTTGCCACCAGATTGCCTCTCTTTCCAACTCCAATAATAAGCACCTTACTTCTTAATAATCCCAGGCTCATGAAGAGCCTCTTTGCATTTATTCTTACGGCCGGAAAAACAAAGAAAGAGATAATCCCCATTAAGGCTATTACTGTCCTTGAATATTTTTCTCCCATCTTTCCAAGAAAGAGTAAACTGGAAAGAGCTACAGTAGAAAAAAAGATTGCCTTCCAGAGCTGTTTCACCTCGTCCCAGAAGGAAAACCTCTTTGTAAAAAGGCCTGCATAGGCAAAGAAGGAAATCCAGATAGGAAAGACCCACCAGTAAGTTGATATACCTTTTCCAAAGTACTCAGGAAATCCGATGATAGAAGGAAGGAATTGTTTTCTTATGAGTATTGAAAGTTCGAGACAGATGGCAAGGGTCAGCAGATCGACGATGAGGAGGACGAGTAAATCGAGCCCCTTTTTCATACATCATTCCCTATGGGTCGTAGACCTTCTCCACCACCATTCATTTTCAAGATACCACTGGACAGTCTTTTCTAATCCTTCATCAAACGCTGTTTTGACCTCAAAACCGAGGGCATTTTTGATCTTGTCTGAATTCAAACGATATTTAAAATCATGGCCTGGTCTGTCCTGAACAAACTCCACCAAACTCTCTGATTTACCCAGGGTGGAAAGGATTTTCCTTACGACATCTATATTTCTCCTCTCCTGGCCGCTCCCTATGTTGTAAATCTCACCAATTCTGCCTTTTTCCAGCACGGCATAAGTGCCCCGCACACAATCTTCAACATAGAGCCATTCCCTTACATTTTCGCCTTTTGCATAGACAGGGACTGGCTTGTTATCTATTGCCTTGCTGATAGCGACTGGAATAAGTTTCTCAGGATACTGAAAATGACCATAAGTATTCGATGGCCTCACGGTTATTACCGGAACACCATAGGTCCTCAAATACGCCCTTCCAAGCATATCAGCAGAAGCCTTGCTTGCTGAATAAGGAGAACTGGGATTCAGTGGTGTTGTTTCATAAAACTGTTCTCCTTCGCCTGAGGCGGATGAAGCGGATTCTTTCAGTTCTCCATATACCTCATCTGTTGATATATTTATAAATCTCTCTATCCCATGCTGTCTTGAAATCTCAAGCAAAATCCGGGTTCCCTTTACATTTGTTTCCAAAAAGGGGAAGGCATCCTGTATGCTCCTGTCAACGTGACTTTCTGCTGCCCAGTGGATGATGGAATCCGGTTTTTCTTTATCAAAAATATGCTCAATGAATTCTTTATCTGTAATGTCCGCTCTATAAAAAATTATCTCTTTTTCAACATCCTTTATTCTCATTAAATCACCAGCATATGTAAGTTTATCTACTACCACTATCCCGTATCCACGTTTCACCCCCTGTCTAACAAATTCGCTCCCTATAAAACCTGCTCCACCTGTGACAAGAAGTTTCTTCATACAATCCCCCTTTTAGTAAACCTGTCAACGCCGTCTTTCCAGTCTGGGATATGGAGACCCAGAATCTTTGAAATTTTAGCATTGGACATTGCAGAAAAGTAAGGTCTTTTAGCCTGTGCAGAGAAATAGTCTGAGCACACAGGAAGTATTACATTATTAAGGCCAAGTCTTTCAATAAAATAACGTGCAACTTCATATCGAGAGGCATACCTGCTGTTGGTGAGATGGTATACTCCTGTTAATCCTGCATCTATGGCGTGGATCGTAACCCTCACAATGTCTTCAGTATAGGTAGGAACGGAGATCTGGTCACACACTACCTTTACGATATTCTGTTTTTCTGCCCATTCTTTTAGCTTGTAGAGGAAACTCTGCTTTCCCTCCCCAAATACCCAGCTGACCCTGAATAATAAGAAGTTGTCTGTTTCCTCCAGAAGAAGCTTTTCACCCTCTAATTTACTCTTGCCATAATTGTTAATCGGATTTGGCTTATCCTGTTCTGTATAGAAATCTTCTTTTGTTCCATCGAATACATAATCTGAGCTATAGTGAATCAAAAGGGCATTGTATCTCTTACAGGCATAGGCCAGATTTTTAGTTCCTAAAGCATTTACTTTATAAGCAGTATCAAAATCATCTTCGGCTTTATCCACAAAATTGTAAGCAGCACAATTCAGAACAACATCCGGTTTATTGTATGAAAATGCCCCTAAGACAGTATTCAGGTCAGAAATATCCAGTCCTCTTTTATCGAAAGCTGTTATTTCTGGTGACAAGCGGGAAGCGATAGGCAATAGGCCATTGTTCTGTAAGATTCTTAAAAACTCCCTTGCAAGCTGCCCCCTTGAACCAGTAATAAGGAACCTCATATTTTTAAATCAGTACCTAAAATTATTATCAGCATCCTTTAACAGTGGATGTCCCCTGTCTCTTTCTGAAAGGATAGGTTTTTTAACAGGCCAGTTGATTCTAATATCTGGGTCGTTCCAGATAATCCCTCTATCATCCTCAGGGCTATATTCCTCAGTGCATTCATAAAGAACCTCAGCAAGATTACTCAACACAACAAAACCATGGGCGAAGGCAGGGGGGATATAAAGCATGAGGTTGTTATTTTCTGAAAGCTCAACACCAACCCAACGACTATAGGTTGGAGATCCATTTCTTATGTCTACAGCCACGTCAAAGACGCGACCTTTCAAGCAGCGCACCAATTTCCCTTGTGCCCTTGGATATTTCTGGTAATGAAGTCCTCTCAATACATTTTTTACTGATCTGGAATAATTATCCTGGAGGAAGTATTCTTTTATCCCTGCCCGGGCAAAGTCTGAATACTTATAGATTTCCATAAAGACACCTCTGTTGTCTTTAAAAGAAAGAGGTTCAACAAGAATTATATCGGGAATTTCAAGCCGTGAAAACTTAAAAGGCATCCCTCATTCCTCATTGCGAATGACTCATTATCTACCCTCTTTCCCCTCTGCTATCTTAAGAAGGTAGCCTCCATACCCTGTTTTTTTCAATCGCTGGGCAAGTTTCACAAGCTGATCTTTGTTCATCCAACCCTTTCTGTACGCAATCTCCTCGATGCATCCAATTAAAAGTCCTGTTTTCTTTTCAATAGTTGATATGAAATCACTCACTTCTATGAAGCTGTCATGAGTGCCGGCGTCAAACCAGGCAAAACCCCTTCCCAGTAATTTTACCTTCAAGTTTTCTCTCTTTAAATATTCTTCGTTTACACTCGTGATTTCGAGTTCCCCCCTATGAGAGGGCTTAATGTTTTTTGCAATCTCAACAGCACTGCTGTCGTAAAAATAGAGTCCCGTTACTGCCCAGTTGGATTTAGGGTGTTTTGGTTTCTCTGCAATGGACAGGACATTCTCTTCTTTTTTATCAAACTCAACAACGCCATACTTTTCGGGATCATGAACCCAGTAAGCAAATATTATAGCTCCCCCATTCTTCTCAATATCTTTTCTCGTTTCCAGTAAAAGATCTGGTAAGCCATGACCAAAGAATATATTGTCTCCAAGAATCAGGCATACGTTGTCGCCTTCCACAAAATCTTCAGCAAGCAATAAGCCTTCTGCAATTCCCCTCGGCTTTTCCTGAATTCTGTAAGATATATTAAGTCCTATAGAAGAACCGTCCCAGAAGAGTTTTCTATAAACTTCTAAATCCTCTTTATTGCAGATTATGAGAATATCTACCAGGTCCATAAGCATAAGGGTAGAAAGGGGATAATAGATCATGGGTTTGTTATATATGGGGAGAAGATGTTTGTTCACAACCTGGGTCACAGGATGTAGTCTTGTACCAGAGCCTCCAGCCAAGATTATACCTTTCATTTTTAATCCTTTCCAGGAGTACTTTTAATCAGTCGTTCGACAGAAAACGAGTAACTGAGAAACAGCTTATTATATCATCAAAAATTATAAAATTTCAGACTAACCGTAGGCCAAGTCCGCTTTCGGCAGGTAGGGAATGTTGTACGGATTTAAACATCAAAATCGCTCAATTTACCCCATAGGAATCTCCTGTGGCTTGCCATGGAGATGACAGATTAAGTAAACTTCTGTTTTTGCGCACGGGATCTAATGCCCCGACCCGTTGCAATTTGTAGGCTTCCGTGTGCAATTCCAACGGGGTTTACCTGATATGCATAATGCTCTGATTAAAATGAGCTGTGTTATAATTACAAGCAGCATTTGGAGGAAACTCGAAAAAAGGTCAGGGTTACATATAAAATTTATATTTGACCCGAAGGAAAAAGGACAAGATGAAACAAGAATCAGAAATCAGAAGTCAGAAGTCGGAAGTTAAGAGTCAAAGTGTAGGGGTCAGAACTTGGAAGGTAAAGGGTATATCCTATTTTCTGCTCCTCACTTTACTGTTCACTATTCACTATTTACGGTTCACTGCTCATGCTGCTGATGATAATAATCCTTTAAACAAAATGAGAGATGAGGCAATTTCCTATTTCAAACCCATAACAGGCAAAGTCACAAAGGTTGAAGGCCAAAAAGTTTTTGTCAATTTAGGGACTGAGGATTCTGTAAGGGAAGGCATGAGATTTTCGATATTGAGAGAAGGAGTCACATTCACACACCCTGTTACGAAAGAGCCATTGGGGAAATTAGAGTCTCCTGTCGGTAGGCTCGAGATAAAAGAAACAGGCATTGACACATCAATAGGTATCATCGTTACCGGAGAAGCAAAAGAAGGTGATAAGGTCAGGATATCGGAGAAACAGGTTAGTATGCTTTTCTGTCAGTCAAAAAGTATTGAATGGAACATCGCTGACTCCTATTTCAGAAGTCTGAAAGAGACGGGTAGATTCGATCTTCTTGAAACAGCCATTGAGACAGATGACCCCCAGGAGGTTATTAAGGAGGCAAAAAGGCTGAATGCAGAAGTTGCACTTCTTCTGACATCCAAGACTGTCGAATCAGGCATGCTCGTTACCCAAAGACTTTTCTGGGTCTCTGATGGCATTGGGTTTGCTAAGATGGATACAAAGATGGATGCTGCCTATGTAAAAGAGATGAAGTTCGGTGAGGAGTTCCTCACACTCAAGAGGGAAGAACCGTCTGTAGAGGTAGACCTGCCCTTCGGCGTAAGGTTTTTGGCAGTAGGTGACATCGATGGAGATCACAGACAGGAGATGCTCCTTAGTTCAGGGAAAGATGTCAAAATTTATCTTTCTGGTGCAGACCTCCAGCCAGCCTTTGGTGGAATTTATATAAAAGGCTCTAAACTTGATGACCACCTCTGGATTGACACAATAGACCTTAATAAAAACGGAAGGGATGAAATAATCATCACCTCAATGAGCAGAAAGTTCGAGACAGAAGACATATCCAAAGACGGGAGGGACGAGATCACTCTCTCTTCAACGAGAAGTGGCGGTGTTGTATCTTACATATATGAGCTACAGGGCACAGAGTTTGTGCTTCTCTACAAAAGCAATGTTTTTCTTCGGAAAATGGGAGAGGAACTTATAGCCCAGGCCTATTCAAAGGATGAAGGATTTATGGGTGATGTATGCAGTGTTATATGGGACGGAGGATATAAAAGGGGAAACTCGTTAAACCTACCAAAAGGCGTTAACATATATGATTTTATCTATATTGATGATCCTCGATCAGGCAGACTGATCCTCGCTTATGATGATAAGGGATTCCTTAATTTGTATGATAAAGACTTGAGGTTATGGAGGAGTAAGACTGATATAGGAGGCTTCCTTATCAGCTTCAAAAAGTCATCTCCTGCTCTATCAGTTGAGAGAGGTGAATGGTCAATCAAAGACAGGTTTTTTCTGAGAAACAGGGAGGTTCTTTTAGTCAAGCGGATTCCTCTTTTGGAAATGGCAAAAGGGATTGGTTATAAGAGGTCTCAGATTAAAAACCTATGGTGGAATGGGGTTTCTATGGAAGAAGGCGTTCTGATAGATAATATAAAAGGTTCTATCCTTGACTATGCAGTTGTTGGTGACAAGATCCTCGTCCTCGTGAGTCCCACATTTGGCTTTGGCATCAAGCCTGAAAACATACTGAAGGGAGAAAGTCCTTTAGGGTCAACACTTTATATTTATTCAATTAAAAGAGGGTAGAAGAGAGAATTGATACTATCTGGGCGTATACCAAAACATGTAGGAATTATCATGGATGGAAATGGAAGATGGGCTGAGTTACGGGGCATTCCAAGGGTAGAGGGTCACAGGCAAGGCGCAGCGCGTTCAAAGGAGATCATTGAGGCTTCAGGTGAACTCGGAATAAAGGTATTAACCCTCTATGCCTTTTCTTTAGAGAACTGGCAGCGACCGATATCAGAGGTCAAGACCCTGATGAGGCTTCTCGAGCTCTATCTTGAAAAAGAACTTGCTGATTTGATTGCCAAGGGCATTGTCTTTAAAACGATCGGTGATGTAGGGAGATTGCCTAAAGACATTCAGATCCTTATAAGGGGAGTAGAGGAAAAGACCGCTTCTAACAAGGGCATGACCCTTGTTCTTGCATTAAGTTACAGTGGAAGGGATGAGATTCTCAGGGCAGTGAAGAAGGTTCTCTATTCTAATATGAGGCCTGAAGAACTGACTGAGGAATTTTTCAATTCTTGCCTTGATACTGCTGATCTGCCTCCCCCGGACCTTATTATAAGGACGAGCGGAGAGATGCGCGTTAGTAATTTTCTGCTCTGGCAGGGTGCATATTCAGAACTCTATTTTACAGATACGCTCTGGCCAGATTTTACAAAGGAAGAGTTTTTTCTCGCTATACAGCATTATCAGCAGAGAGAGAGGAGGTTCGGAGCCATCTCCACGAGGGGAGATGCACTTTAAGAGACTATCTGTTGCAGCAATCCTTCTCCCTGCCCTTTATCTTTACATTATGTATCTTTCTTCAGCATATTTCATCTTTTTTTTAATATGCATGTCTGTCATTGCTCTGTCAGAGTTTTATGCCATGTATCGTGTGACAGGGATATTAAGATATGCTGGTCTTTTCTTCGGAATCTTGATTCTTAGCATATTTTACATTTCAAAAGACCTTCTGCCGAATGTCATTATTATCTCTGCCATGGCAGTTGCAGCTATAAGGCTCCTTTTTAGGAGAAATCCCCAGTCTTCTCTTTCTGATGTCTCTATCCCTGTCTTTGGGTTACTCTATATCCCGAGTCTGCTCACATTTCAGGCGCATATAAGGGAAGCCGGGCCTGAATGGATCATACTTCTCTATGCAACCGTATGGGGAGCGGATACCATGGCCTATTATATTGGCACATTGGTCGGTAAGAAGAAACTCTATGTAGAGGTAAGCCCCAATAAGACCCTGGCAGGCGCAGTCGGCTCGCTCATTGGAGGTGTTTTGGCTGTGTTTGTGGTGAAGGCTACCCTTATACCTGTGCTCACTGTTTCCTCTGTCCTTTTCATTGGTATAATGGTTGGGACCATAACTGTCCTCGGTGATCTCGTGGAATCCATGTTTAAACGCGACGCTGGAGTCAAGGATTCGGGAATCATCATTCCGGGACATGGAGGCATATTAGACAAGATTGACGGAGTACTTTTTGCGGGACCAGTTCTTTTCTGGATATTAATAGCCCTGAGGATAATAGAAAATGGGAAATAGGAAATGAGAACCAAGAAGAATCAATCAGGAGTTAACTTTTTACTCATTACTTCTTATTTCTCATTTCTAATTTTTAATCAAAATATTTCTCGAAGATCTGCTTTGAGGTATAATGTTTCGTTCTGTTTGTCATTCCCGCTTGCCGGGAATCCTTCTTTGATACAGAAAGATTCTGGACAAGCCAGAATGACAGACTCGACACCTCGCAGTTCTGCTGTGGGGAGGGTCATTTTATGAAACGCATAACAATCCTTGGCTCAACAGGCTCAGTAGGGAGAAAAGCCCTCGATATTGTTTCAACGTACAGGGATCTGTTTAGAGTTGTTGCACTGACGGCAGGTAGAAATGTCGACCTCTTTGAAGAACAGGTTAAGTCCTTTTCTCCCGAGATTGTTGCTGTTGCTGATGAAGCAGCTGCCAGGGAATTGCGGAGAAGGATAGAAGGGCATAGGCCTTCTTTGAAAATACTGTCAGGCCATGATGGTATCGCTGAGGCTGCGAGATACGAAGGCTCGGAATTTGTCCTCTCTGCAATTGTCGGAGCTGCTGGACTGATTCCTACAATATCAGCTATACGCGCCGGAAAAACAATTGGACTTGCAAACAAAGAGGCCCTTGTGATGGCAGGAAGGATTGTGACTGAAGAGGCAAAAAAATCCGGGGTTAGAATCCTTCCTGTGGACAGCGAACATAGCGCAGTATTTCAGTGTATTGAAGGGCACAAAAACTCTGATATTAGAAGAATTATTCTCACAGCATCGGGCGGCCCCTTTGCTGGCAAAGGTGTAAGCGAACTGAATGATATTAAACCCGAGGATGCACTCAGGCACCCGAGTTGGCAAATGGGAAAGAAGATTACCATAGACTCTGCAACGCTCATGAACAAAGGGCTTGAGATGATCGAGGCACACTATCTATTCAATATTCCACCGGAAAGGATAGATGTGCTTATCCATCCACAGAGCATCGTCCATTCCATTGTCGAATTTAGTGACAGAAGCTGTATTGCTCAACTTTCGATACCTGATATGAAGGGGCCGATAGCGTACGCCCTTTCTTATCCGGAGAGGCTTGAGAATGTGATGCAGGGTCTTGACCTCGATAGAATTGAATCCCTTATTTTCAAAAAACCAGACGACAAATGCTTTCCATGCCTCTCGTATGCATACATGGCTATGGAGTCAAGAGGCACCATGCCATCTGTACTGAATGCAGCAAATGAGGTTGCTGTGGATGCGTTCCTGAAAGGTATGATAAGATTTATCGAGATTCCCCTTATCATCAGAGAAACGATGGAGGATCATGTTGTGATGTCAGATACAGAACTTGATGCAATTATAGAGGCTGATAGATGGGCAAGAAAAAAGGCAGAAAAAGTTATTAAGGAGATTAGAAAGTGACCTTTCTGTCAGCAATAATTCTTCTCGGTTTAATTATATTTGTACACGAGCTCGGGCACTTCCTCTCTGCAAAGTTGATGGGTGTGAGGGTCTTAAAATTCTCTCTCGGTTTCGGACCTAAGCTCATCGGCAAAAAGTATGGCGACACGGAGTATCTCATTTCATCAATCCCTTTTGGTGGTTATGTGAAGATGCTCGGCGAGAGCCCGGGAGAGGAGCTTCAAGAGGAAGAGAAGGTATTTGCTTTTAACTACCAGCCTGTGTGGAAGAGATTCATCATAGTATTTTTAGGACCCCTCTTTAATTTGGTATTTGCCATGGTTATCTTTGTCTTTGTTTTTTCATATGGCATCCCAGTATTGCTTCCTGAAGTAGGGGATGTGTTACTCCAGTCACCTGCAGAAAGGGCTGGACTCATGAAGGGAGATACGGTCATTTCTATTGATGGTTCTCAGATAACTCAATGGGATGAGATGACAAAAATCATACATACCAGTCCTGGCAGGAGCCTTAACCTGAAGATCAGGAGAAAGAGTGAAGTTATTACTCTTTCGGTAATTCCTGAGAAAAAAAGGATTCAAGACCTTTTTGGCCAGGGAAAAGAGGTAGGACTAATCGGAATAAAACCTTCGGGGAACACCTTTATCAAGAAGAGCAACCCTACAGAATCTCTCACCAATGCGGTCAGCCGAACATGGGAGATAGCAGTCCTGACTTTAGTCTCTATTGGTAAGCTTATTCAGAGGGTAATCCCTATGGAAACAATCGGAGGCCCCATACTTATTGTCCAGATGGCAGGAGAGCAGGCATCTCAGGGAGTTTTAAATTTCTTTGTCTTCATGGCTATTATCAACATCAACCTCGGTGTACTGAACCTGCTCCCTATCCCGATCCTTGACGGCGGGCATATATTGTTCCTGGGGATTGAGGCTATTAGGAGAAAACCACTCGAAGAGAAATTCATAGCCATTGCCCAGAGGGTCGGACTTGCACTCATTCTCCTTATAATGGCCTTCGCCCTTTACAACGATCTCATAAGAATCTTTACCGGTAAGCCTGTCCCATGAGGCCAGGTACCATAAAAAGACAAGTTTCTTCAGGAGGGATTATATTTCGAAAAAACAATTCCACCATAGAGATTGCCCTTATTGCTGTAAAAGGTGGAAAGGTGTGGTGTCTTCCCAAGGGCATTGTTGACAAAGGGGAGAGCCCTGAAATGACTGCGTTAAGAGAGGTTGCAGAGGAGACAGGGCTCAAGGGAAGGATTGTCGAGAAACTTGGAGAGATATCTTACTGGTATTACATTAAAGAGGAAGAGGCACGGTGCAGAAAAACAGTGCACTTCTTTCTCATTGAATATGAAAGAGGGGATGTCTCAAAGCATGATTTTGAAGTAGACATGGCAGCCTGGTTTCCGATTGACGATGCACTGAAGATGGCCAGCCATAAGGGAGAGAAGGAGATAATAGAGAAGGCAAAAGAGATACTGATGAGACAGTCAAAATAGTCAATAGTCAATAGCATTAAAATTCAATGACTAATAACCAATGACTGGTGACTTAGGCATATGGGAAAGATTTTAAACTGGAATGAGCTAAAGGAGGTTGTTGACAGGCTGAAGACAGATGGTAATAAGATCGTCTTTACCAACGGTTGTTTTGACATTATCCATATCGGCCATATCAGGTATCTGAAAGAGGCAAAAGCGCTCGGTGATGTACTCGTTGTGGGGTTAAATTCAGACAATTCTGTCTCTATTATTAAACCTTCCAGACCAATAAATCCTCAGAATCACAGGGCAGAGGTTCTGTCTTCACTTGAGATGGTTGATTATGTGACTCTCTTTGATGAAGAGACCCCGTATGAGTTAATCAAGCTCATCAATCCTGATATACTCGTTAAAGGCGGTGACTGGAAGAAAGAAGAAATTGTAGGTTCCGATATTGCTAAGGAGACGCGCAGTCTTCCATACATTGAAGGAGTATCAACCTCGGGAATTATTGAAAAGATCAAAAGACTTTAGGTCTTTTTATTTATAAAGTCAGGGAAGGATATAGTATTTTCGCTCATTCTCGGGCTGACGCCTGCGAGGCTTTTGCCTCTTGATTTTCTAATAGTGTTATCTGACTATCGGCAAAAGAATCCGCTCAAATTCTATATCCTTCCCTAATAATAAATTTATGAACTAAAAGGCTTTAAGATACTCTCCAGGGATACTGTAGAAATTACGGGTAATTAGCATGGAAAAGTTAAATATCAATTTGCTTAAGTTTTTCACTGAACATTACAAGCCAGGAATCATAGGTCTTGTGGGGACAAGGGATATGATAGGCATTGCCATAAGAGAGGCCCAGAAGGAAGTGACAGGAGATAGTAAGGCTTCTTTTTGGTCACATTGCTTTATATTTGGTGAATTAAGGCTTGACAAGAGAGTGCCTAAAGGCACCAAGAGCAGAAGTCCATACATATTCGAGAGTGACCTTAAAGTAAATCTTTTCAAGGCCCAACTTCGAAATGGTGCCCAGGAAAACTGGATTGGAAAATGGTGTAAAGAAAAGGTGGAAAATGCTGCTGTTATAGACTTCGGTTTGTCAGAAGCTCAGAGGGATGATGTTTTCGCCACTGCACTTCAGATTATTGATGAACAATTACTTTATCCGATTCAGGAACTTCTTGGAACTTGGTTGGCCATAATTACGAAAAAACAGTGGTTGCCAAATCCCCTCGATGACCCTCATGCCATGTACTGTAGTGCCTTTGTAAGGCACTGCTATAGAGAGGCAGGAAGGGATTTCCTTGGCCAAGAGGTAAATGTTTCAAATACAACCCCTGAAGATATTGCACAGGCAGGAATAAAGACAGGAAGGTTAGAAATTTATAAACCTAAATAATGATTTCATGTATGAACGAAGTTGTGAAGCAATTTTAAGATCTATCCGTTTGTGCTGTTAGCGGACGTATGACCAAACTCTTAAGAAGCTACTAATTCTTGAGCGTTTTGAATAATGATCTTAGGATTGGGATTTTTCGGAGGAACAGGGAGCCCTTGCTTTTCCAATAAGTTAACATGCTCTTTCATTCCCCACTTTGCTTTGTAAAGGCAGTCTTCAATAGAATGACCTATTCCTGTAAACCCTTCCAAATCAGGAGAATAAAATCCAAAGTAATCAGGTTCCTCAGTAGCTTCAATTATCAAAGAATAATCTAATTCAATCATATATCACACCTCGCTGTTTTACTTTTTTATACCTGCTGCTTTTAGTATAGCATGACAAGTGCCTGTGGGACCTCTTTTGATCCATGATAATCAACTCTAATAACTTATCCCATCCAGATTTTCCATAGTACCTTATAATCCCTTTTCTTTTACAATTTTAAATCCATTATCCTCTAACAGTTTAATCAGTTCGCTGAATTTCACAAAATTTCAATCTCCTTATGAATTGGTCAATATGTCTGTTAACGTTTGCGATACAGACGAAGCCGATAGGTTTTTGAGTCTTCCATTTGTGCCGTTGTTAGGTGCAGTTGCGAGCATTCTTAAATGGACTGTACTATTTGCCCCCTTTCTCACTAAAACACTCATTTCGCTTTCCAAATCAGTTAAGAAAAGCTTTTCCCTTTCTTCTTTCCCATATTTCAATTAATCCTAATAATGAACCGTCTGAATAGGTATCGTTCGGGTATTTGAACTTCATATAATGATAATAATCCCACAAGAGTTTTTCGGAGTATTCATTATCATAGAAGCCAAGCAGGACGCACAGTATTGAAATTGCATAAGCCTTCCCGTTGTTGCCTGATTTGATAATGTCAATAATTTCCTCAGAGCAGTCTGTTCCAGACATGAGCAGTATCCTAACGGAAAGCTCAACAAATGAATCATTTTGAGGCTCCTTAAGTTCTAGTAGAATCAATGGCACAGATTGTGCTTTTTCCTCCACGAGTCTATCAATTAGCGGCTTATGGTTAAGCGGATCGGGATTGTTCCTCATTATCCCGATAAGCGTTTCTATATCCTTTGTTGTTTCAATGCATTTCAGTTCTTCTTTGCCTCTGTTTATTAATTGTCGGGCTACCTTATTCGCTATCCCTTCAATTTCAGGACGAAGCAGACAGGAATAAACCAATCTCGGAGCGGAGATTTCATGCACATTATTCTCTGCGAAAAAAGCTTCATTCAGGAGCGGTTGTCCATAATCAACTACTGCCTCAATAGGAATAAAGTCGTCGTCTCGCTTTACCCTTTTTGGAACAGCGAGTTGTCCATCAAAGCTTGCATCATGTACCAACATGCAGCATTTCTTGTATTTCTTGCCACTTCCGCAGGGACACGGGTCATTTCTGCCTATATTGGACATTCATTTTACCTTTCTTTGGTATTGTTACGCATATTTGCTGAATGCTGTTTTTTCAAGAATGATATTACGTTAACAATGTGCGAAGCCAATGTTATTAAAGAATATGGGAAGTGTCCCTCAATACCCTCAATACCCCTCAATACCCCTCAATACCTTTATCCCGTTTTAAATTCTCCCAGTTGGATGTGACCCATAAAATGAGAATCCTAAGTGGCTTAAAAATCCCTTTTGATTATTTTGTTTCTACCGTATTTAAAAATGGATCTTTTAAATTAAATACTATTACACAACCATCTGTTATGATTAAACTTAATCTTTCTGGGAAAAAGGGGGCCATTATTAGCTGCCATTTTTTCGGAAGTCTATCTATCCTTGTAGCCATATGTTTCCCATCTTTAGTGTAAACATATACCAAATCGAAAACATCTTCTCCAGCATTTAAAACAATATGATAAAACTCATAATTCTCATCAGTTTTATGCACTACTTCGGGTGCGGCAATATGCATAGCGTAGGAAGCTTCAAGCATAATTTCACACATTAGTTTTCTATATTTTGGAGTCTTCTTTTCTTGTTCTTTTGTTGGTATCTTTTTTAGCTCGGTTTCGAGCTTTTTTAATTTTTCACCTGCTTCAAGGGCGCGAGCTTTCCAAAGTGTTGATATTGGTTGTGAAAAGGCGGTGTTTGATATAAAGAATAAAATAGCCAATAGCAAGGAAAAGAAAAAGATATAAACAAATTTCTTATGCAAAATTGATTGTTTCATGCAATCCCATCTCTGATGGCTATCAAAAATTATCTTCTCCTTCTTTGACCGCAATGAGCAGATAATGTTACTGGTCAAAAGAAGACAGAAGGATTTTGGCACAAGTCTTTTGCACCATGTTAGGCGTAGCTACTTCTTCGGATCACAATGACTCCATGCCTGTTTTAAGCCCTTTAATGAAATTAGTAGATCGTGACTATTACCATGTAAATCAATTAGCGTTACAATAGCAAAATCTGTTTCCGCCATTTTTTCGACCATACCTTTTCCAATATTAAACAATGCCATATAAGGAAAAGCTTCTCTGCGTGTTCCTTTTACACTCATGCCCTCAATCATAAGTTTATGAATGCCAGAATCTTGTTAAAGTGAATTTGCATCTTTAGGATCTGGACTCTTAAATAACCCAACCTCTGCTACAGGAATGATTTTATCCTTATATTGTTCCTTCCAGATAGTGACTGGTCCGCTATCTATACATCATGTCCGCAGACATAGCTATGCCTTTCACCTGACATCGAGGGTTAGAGACGTCCGAAAAATTGATTACGACAGTCCATAGCTCATATGTGGCAATTTCTTTTTGAAATGCAGTGTCAGCAGTTTCAGCAGATACCCGAAGAGAGGTGAAAAATGTGAGAAGAATGATGCATATTAAAATAGCTATCAACCTATGTACAAACGATAATCTAAGAATAAGGTTCATAGCAAATTCCTCCAAGTAGTTACGCCTAACGTTTGGCGCACAGGCGCCATCTGCCGTATGGCGCGAGACTTGCCTACCACTGCAAGGCTCGTGACAGAGGCAAACGTACCGAAAGAGCCTGAGCGCTTGTGCGCTTGTTAGGCGATGTCACCCGTTATCTCCCTTAAATCAGAGAATAGTGCTCTTTGTCAACTTCTGCTTTCTTGAGCTTAACGTGATGGAATCTTGCTTGGCTCAGTATATCCTTCGTGAGTGATTCTAGTTCTGAGGTTGAATTCATACCCAGAATCACTTCCGGGATGGAGTTGGCTGGGATATCAAGATAGTCGTAATTCTCTTTGTGATCGTATTTGATGATAGCCCTCACTTCTTCCTCGTATCTCCAGCCTTCATACTTTGTATAGGTCAGTAGTCTGAGGCTCTGTACCAACTGTTGGTTCTCTCCACTCATCATGCCCTTCAGATCAATCTTCGGCCTCTTTCTTGAATACGTGACTTCTACGAATGGATTTTCGCCCTCAACTTCTTTGCTGATCTTATCCGTATCAATTTTGAATAAGATGCCTTTGTGCTTGTTGCTGTAATGTCCCCACATGATAATGTTGCATTCGGCCTTTGACAGAGACAGAATTCGGTAATTCGCCTTTTGGTATTCATAAAGAGCAGCCAATGCCTTACGGAATTCATCGAATTCGTCGTTCATTTGAGGCAGGAATTCAAATGGATCATTGATGTCGGATAGGTTAGCGACTTTTATTCTCGTGTTCTGAAGCAGGTCGATCCCTTTTTCATCACAGTACTTATAGAGCATCATTCTTCACACGTCCTTCGGTTGATATCGCCTCATGTTGTGGGTTTGCGCCGTGTGCCTGCTAAGGTCAATCTTAACCTCAATATAGAACAGGCACATGGAGCGACCCCTAATCATGTGAATGTTAAATGGGACGGTTGTTCTGATTCTTTTCCATGTTTCGTCTCTTCTATGCTCGGGTCAGATTCAAAACATCTAAAGGACTTTCTATTCTATCTTATCTGTCTTATAGTCTTCTCTAACTGTGATACTATTTCCATGAGCCTCTAAGCCTTCAGCTATTGCAATGGTTTTGACTGTCTTTGCGAGTTCCAGAAATCCGTTTTTTGTGAATCTTAAGAGGCTTGAGCGTTTGACAAAATCATAAACTCCGAGGGGAGATGAAAACCTTGCTGTTCCACCTGTTGGAAGGGTATGGTTGGGGCCTGCTGCATAATCACCTAAGGCCTCTGGTGTCCACTCACCGAGGAATATGGCACCGGCATTCTTGATCATAGGCAAGACATCCATTGGCTTTTCCGTCATGATCTCGAGGTGCTCAGGAGCAATAGAATTTGAAAGCGCTACAGCATCTTTTATATCCTGTGTGATTATCAACGCACCGTAGGTATCAAGAGACTTTCTGGCAATTTCCTTTCTTTTAAGCTCCAAGAGTTGTCTCTCAATTTCCTTCTTGACCTTAACTGCCAACTTACTGGAATTCGTAATTAGTATGGATGATGCAAGCTCATCATGTTCTGCCTGGCTCAGTAGATCAGCTGCAATAAATATAGGGTTTGCCGCATCATCTGCAATAATCAGTATCTCGCTTGGTCCTGCAATCATGTCTATGTCAACCTCTCCAAAGACCATTTTCTTTGCTGTAGCCACATAGATATTTCCAGGACCGACGATCTTGTCTACCTTTTTTATCGTACCTGTACCATAAGCCATTGCTCCAATTGCCTGGGCACCTCCAATCCTGTAGACCTCCTTAATGCCGAGCAAATCTATTGCTGCCATGACATAAGGGTTTATCTCTCCCTTTGGAGTTGGCACACAGAGTGCTATTTCTTTTACGCCAGCAACCTGTGCAGGAATAACATTCATTAAAACTGTGGAAGGATATGATGCCTTGCCACCAGGCACATATACACCTACCCTTTCAAGAGGCCGTATCACCTGCCCGAGTAGGTTTTCTTTCTCGGAAAATGACCACGATTCCTCTTTCTGCATTTCATGGAATGCCCTTATCCTCTTTGCCGAGAATCTTAATGCCCCTACTACATCTTTTTTGGCCTTCTTTGCATGTCTGGTAATCTCTTCTGGAGTTATTTTCAATCTTTTTGTTGTAAGGGAGTCAAAGGCCTTTGTGTATTTAAAGAGAGCTCTGTCACCATTTTTCCTTACATCATCAAGTATTGCTTTAACTTTGTGTTCAATCTTCTGACTGCCTCCTGAAGCACGTTCCCTGAGCAGTTTTAAAAAACCCTCTATATCTTTTTTGTTTTTTAGAATCTTCATCAGGCTTAATTCTAAACCTTTGGGAGGTGGTTATTCAAGACTAACCCGAGGCAAGATGCCTCGGCTATTTTTCTATAGAATTTGCTATTCCGACACTCTATGAAAATAGGTCAGGCATCCTGCCTGACTAAAGATAAATATCCGAATAGACGTTATTCCAGCTTGTCCAGTCATTGCGGCTTGTCCGTAATCCTTCTGAAGAAAGATTCCAGACAAGCTGGAATGACAAAATGGATGTAGGATTCTGGACTTTGGCGTGAGCCCTCAGCCTGAGATCGGGCCGAAGGCTCAGTCGAACGACAAGCCATAATGACATGAAAAGTGTGAGGTTATTTGTAAGCAAAAGTTAACTTACTAATTATGAAGACATTGATTGTAAAATCCCTCCTATCCTCCCTTTGCCAAAGGGAGGGAATGTACCCCTCTTTGGCAAAGAGGGGTGTGGGGAGATTTTTAATAATGATGCCTTACTTATGCACTTATTAGTAATTAAAAAATTCACTATGCTCTCTCTTATCACGGAAAAGGAGATGCTAACAAGTCTATATGCTTTAATTGACTATACGTTGCTGATTTTGGCATGCTAAAAAGATGAAAAGTAATATCAGCATTATCTTAATCAGCGTTGTCATATTATGCACCCTCTACGCGGCTGCAGATTTCCTTATTCCCCTTCCTATTGGCAACAAGAGTATAGAGATTGAGATACCAAAAGGTACCAACTTCAGACAGGCCGTTGAAATCCTTTCGAAAGAAGGACTTGTACGGGACAAAAACCTCTTTATCATTATCGGCAGATTAAGCGGTCTGGATAGAAAGATAAAGGCTGGTTACTATTCCATCCATGGTTCAATGAGTCCCTTCGACATTTTCAGAATGCTGAAGAACGGACAGATAATAGAGTATGAAATAACAATAGTTGAAGGAGATTCGCTCAGAGAGATAGGAGAAAAGCTTTCAGAAAAAAATATTATTGATAAAGATGGTTTCATAAAACTTTCGTCGGATGAAGAATTTCTCGCTTCACATGAGATTGATGCCCCGACCTTTGAGGGCTACCTATTTCCCGATACGTATAAGGTCCCCAAAGGTATGGATCCGAAAGATGCGATAGGGATGATGATTATCAGGTTGCGTGAAAAATATTCAGGCGAATTAAAGGTAAAGACGTCAGAAATCGGTCTATCTGAAAGAGAGGTGCTTACCCTTGCTTCGATTATTGAGAAAGAGGCTATAACTCCTAAAGAAAGACCTTTAATCTCAGCAGTATACCATAACAGGCTTAAAAAAGGAATTCCGCTCCAGGCAGACCCTACTGTTATTTATGGAATAAAGAGCTTCGGAGTGATAACCGCAAGGGATGTGCGGCGGAAAACCCCTTACAACACTTACGTGATTAAAGGACTCCCACCCGGTCCTATTGCGTCACCTGGAATCAAATCGATTATTGCAGCGCTTTACCCTGCAAATGTCCCTTATATGTTCTTTGTCTCTAACAATGATGGCACGCACAACTTTTCTGTTACACCGGGAGAACACCAGGCTGCTGTGGAGTTATATCGGAAAAAGAAAAATGAAGAAAGCAAAGAAAAAGGTAACGGGAGTTCGTAAGAGGACGAGGACAATTTATGTAGGGAAGGTGCCTGTTGGAGGAGGGAACCCCATTGTTGTCCAGTCTATGACGAAGACAGACACCGTGGACGTGAAGTCAACGGTAAAGCAGATAAAATTTCTTGAGTCCACAGGGTGTGAGATCATAAGGCTTGCAGTACCAAATATGGAGGCAGCAAAGGTACTTGGCTTCATTAAAAAATCCATTACGATTCCGATGATTGCGGATATACACTTTGACTGGAGGCTTGCCCTCGAGGCAATAAAGCAGGGGGTTGATGGACTGAGAATAAACCCTGGGAATATAGGTGCAAAGTGGAAGGTAAGAGAGGTTGTTGCTGCTGCAAAAGACAAAGGGATACCGATGAGAATTGGGGTAAATGCTGGATCCCTTGAGAGGGAACTCCTCAAAAAATATGGACATCCAAAGCCAGAGGCCCTTGTTGAGAGCGCAGAAAGACACATACAGATGCTCGAGGAAATGGATTTTACTAATCTTAAAGTGTCGCTGAAGGGTTCAGATGTTCCAACTACTGTAAAGGCATATAGGTTGTTCTCGAAAAAATATGACTATCCGCTTCATATAGGAATATCAGAGGCTGGGCCTCCTTCCACAGGGATCATAAAGAGTTCTGTGGGATGCGGCATATTACTTTCAGAGGGAATAGGAGACACGATAAGGGTATCCCTCACAGCAGAGCCAGAAGAGGAGGTACGCGTTGCTTATGAGATATTAAAGTCTCTTGGCCTCAGAAAAAAAGGCGTAGAGATTATATCCTGCCCTACCTGTGGCAGGTGTGGAATTGACCTGAGGGGACTAGCAACAGAGGTTGAACTCAGACTCAGGGAGATTGATAAACCAATGAAGATTGCCGTTATGGGTTGTGTTGTCAATGGTCCCGGAGAGGCGAGAGAGGCTGATCTCGGTATAGCAGGCGGTAAGGGGATAGGAATCCTTTTCAGGAAGGGGAAAATCATTAAAAAGATAAAAGAGAAGGAACTTCTCGATGAGTTGATGAATGAGATTTCCTCATGGAGATAATCAGGATACCGGAGATTATGCAGGAGACATCAAAAAAATGTCTTAAAGAGGGTAAGACAATAGGTTTTGTGCCGACAATGGGCGCCCTTCATGAAGGGCATCTCAGCCTTGTGAGGAGTGCGAAACAGAAAAATGATATTACCGTCGTCAGTATCTTTGTAAATCCAATCCAGTTTGGACCTTCAGAGGACTTTGAGAGATATCCAAGGGACATCGAGGGTGATACGGAAAAGCTTCAGAAAGAAAAGGTGGATATAATCTTCATGCCCGAGATATCCTCGATATATCCTGAGAGGTTCTTGACCTATGTAGAGGTGGAGAAGATTTCAGAAAGGCTCTGTGGCGCATTCAGGCCAGCTCATTTCAGAGGTGTAGTAACAGTCGTAACAAAGTTCCTGAACATTGTGAAACCAACAAGGGCATATTTTGGCCAGAAGGATTTTCAGCAGAGTAGTATAATAAAGCAGCTCGTAAAAGACCTTAATATAGATGTTGATATTGTTGTATGTCCAACGGTAAGGGAGCAGGATGGTCTAGCAGTGAGCTCAAGAAACGCCTATCTTGATATAGCACAAAGAAAAGCAGCAACTGTCATATACAGGTGTCTTAAAGAAGCCTCAGATTTGATAAAGTCCGGTGTAATAGACGGAACATATATTAAAGGTTTCATGCAAGAGACAATCCTGAAGGAACCAGGGGTATCATCGGTTGATTATGCAGGCGTGTATGATCCTGAGACCATGGTAGAGGTTTCTGAGATTAAAGGCAATATACTTCTTGCAGTTGCATTGAGGATTGGGAATACAAGACTCATAGATAACATGCTGGTTTCAGGGAGCAAATAATAGGCACAGCACCTTGATTTTAAAGGTTTGCTGGGAAGGGTAAGAGATGCTTCAAAGAGTCCACATCCAGGTACTGGATAACCCGTTAGAGGAAATTATCTTGAATGAAGATGAGTTCAACCCCTCTCCAACGAACAGACAACTTACAGAGGAACTCAAGAAGGAGATGAATGATTTCTTTCCTTCTGTCGTATTTGTGGAATATATAGACCTGTTTATGGATGGGGAAGAGGAGTTTGAAGAGATAAGGGAGCTTTTACAGTTAGGAGTTATCAATACCCCTGTTGTCTTAATAAACGGGGTGCTTAAGATGCAGGGGAGCATCCCAACCTCGGTAATCAAACAAGAGGTAGAGACCCTGCTTTCTTCGGGACCGGTACATTAGCCTATTTTATTCATAAATTTTTTTACGCATCCCAATTCTCATTTCTTACTGAGTTGATAGCAGTTTCTGTACTGTAGGGAAGAGCCGCAGATGGGTATGGGGCAGGAACAGGGCAGACATATATTCATCCATAAAGCCCCTGGATATAGAGAGCTCTATATATGTCATCTTTGAAGCAATGATACCAGCCTCTTGCCTGAGGTCCTTGGAGAGAAGGCATAAGTATGCCCCGGTGATTGAGGCATTGCCAAGGAAAAAGAACCTTTCTCTCGGAAGGTCGGGTAACATCCCCAGGATGATGGCTTTGTCAATATCAATACAGTTACCGAACCCCCCTGCGATGTAAACCTTTGCAATTGCATCCAGTCCGAGGCCAACCTCCTTCAAAAGGAGAGACACACCAGCATACATTGCGGCCTTTGACCTCAAGATATTTTCTATATCAACCTCTGTGAGGACAACTTCTCTGCTCTCATTTCTGGAGAAGAGGAACTCTGGTCCTTCGAAACCATCCTTTATCCTGCCTGTCTTCAGCCCTTTAACAAATTTGCCTTTTCTGTCTATTATACCCTTCAGGAACATCTCTGCAATGGCGTCAATCAAGCCAGAGCCGCATATGCCCATTGCCTTTGTATCACCTATAACTCCGAGGGTTGGTTCAAATGTCTGTGGATCTATATTTACCGATTCCACAGCTCCTTCAGTTGCCCTCATCCCATGCCTTATTCCACTTCCCTCAAAACATGGACCTGCAGAACATGCGGCAGTCACAAGCCAGTCGCTATTTCCTACTACAATCTCTCCATTTGTGCCTATGTCCATAAAGAGGGCTATCTCATTACTTCTGTGCATTTTTGAGGCAAGAACCCCTGCAACGATATCGCCTCCAACATAACTTGCAACGCAGGGTAGCGAATATATGGGAGCCTTGGAATTGATCTTGATCCCGGAGGTCTCTGCCCTCCATCTGGGGAAGAAATTCACTGTTGGGATATAAGGTTCTTCTCTGATATAGGCAGGGTTGAGTCCCCAGAAGATATGGGTCATGGTAGTATTACCTGCCACAACAGCTGATTCAATATCCTCTCTTCTTATGTTATTCCTTTCTAATAAAGGGTTTAAGAGGTCATTTATGTCAGAAAGCACAGAGTCTCTGAGTTCACCAAGTCCTCCACTTTCTGCAGCATAGATTATGCGTGTGATAACATCGTCTCCATACCGCATCTGGGAATTATAGGTTGAGCCCACATCGATGAGTTGTCCATCTATGAGATTTACCAGATAGACAACAACAGTGGTTGTACCGATATCCACTGCAAGTCCATATCTTCCTTTTTCCACATCATCAGGTGAGATGTAGACGATATCATGGCCAACGGTATATCCGAGGGTTATTTTCCATCCGGCGTCTCTCAGTGTATCTGAGAGGGATGAGACGAACTCATGGTTGAATCTTATTCCTGTTATGTCTCTTTCTTCTAATGATTTTCTCAATCTTTCAAGGTCACTTATGTTGTCTTGGATTGTGGGAGGAGGAAGATTCAGTGTAATTCTCCTCACGATAGGAGATATCTCAGCGCCCAAAGATTTCAGTAGTTCAGAAAGGTTTCCGGACTTTGATAGTGCAATCTTGTCTCCTATGATAAGCTTAGATTCTTTCGGGATATCAATGAAGATATCTTCCTCTGGAAAGGTCTGGCATGCAAGGCTAATCCCAGCCTTTATCTCCTGAGGTACGAGTTTGCCTGTAGAGGTAATCCTGCTCTTTCCCTCAAGGATTCTGACACGACATTTACCACATATTCCCTTTCCCCCGCATGAGGCAACAAGGTATACGCCCTGCCTCTTCAATGCCTGCAGCAGGCTTTCCTCTTCTGAGATAGGGAAGGTTTTTCCTGTAGTTAATTTAATATCCATACCGATCACCTATCGGCAATCAAATACCTCAATAGCCTCCATAACCAACTGTGACCTTATCACCTTCAACGATAACCGGAACCCTTCGAACGCCATCTGAATACTTGAGCATCTCCTCTAATTTTGTGTTGTCTGACTTAACATCGAAATATTCAGCCTTATCTCCATAGGCCGACCTGGCCTTTTCGGTGAAAGGTCAGTTAGCTTTGCCATAGATAATAATCTTTTCTCCCATACAATTGCCTCCTCATTCTGTCATAAAATGGATCCATTAAAAAATATTTATCCAGAAATTCACTATTACGTCAGAATCATTATAGCAAAAGTTACTTTCATATTAAATTGTCATTGCGAGCCTGAGCAAAGTAATTTTGCTGCAAATGAGTCATCCTGAGTCCCGAATGCTTTCGGGACGAAGAATCTCAAGAATTCGTCTCGCATGTTTACTCTGAACAAAAAGGTGAGATTCTTCACGGAGTTTACCCTGAGCTAAGACCGAGACCCTTCGCTTCGCTCAGGGTGACACATCGCGAAGGGTTCAGAATGACAGATTGTTATGAGCCTCGATTTTCTATGCTATAATCCTTTATAGAATGGAGAAAAACGAGGATAAAGGAGGGATAAAAGGTCGGAAAAGAAAAAAATATCTCTTCTTTATAATCATCCTCATTATTTTCTTTACTTCCTTAGTAAGCATTTTTTTTCTAATTCAAACTCCCGCCTTCATCAATGGACTGGGGTCAGTTTTAGAAAGCAAGCTTGGCTATAAGATAACTGTACAAGGCCTTTCTTTTTCTCCTGAGTTAAAAGGGGAAATCTCCGGGCTGAAGATTGTGAGATCGAAAGACGGTGTTTTGTCTCTCCACAGCCCTTACGTAGAGTTTGAAGGGAAAATCAGAAAGCCCTTTAAGGGAGAGATAGAAAACATCACCTTGAAACAACCGAGGCTTCTCTTTCAGTTAGAAAAGAAAAAGAAGATGGACCTCTCCTTCCTTAAAAAACTCCCTCCTGTCCATCTATTAACTATTGAGAAAGGGGAGATTGAGCTTTCCTTTGCCTCCTCTCCCCAGATTATCAGACTGGAGGAGATGAATCTCCAGATCAAAGATTTTTCACCTGAGAAAGGAGGAGTTATGAAGTTTCAAAGTATACTCCATATTCTCTCAAATGAAAAAGGAGGCATGGAGGGGCTTGGATGGACTAAGGGTTATATCAATCTTAGCAGTCTTTTCCCGAGACCATCAGGAAAAGGTTTTATAGAATTTCATATAGATTCAGGTTCATATCATTCTACTTCCTTCCAGAACCTGGTATTTAAATTTCCGATAAATTTAGGTAAGGAAAAGATAGATATTGATTCAGCCTCTCTGACCGTAGATTCTTTAGCATACAAAAGAGATGGTAAGATCACTACCTTAAAGGATATACAATTTCAGACTTCTTTTCTTTACGATTTCAAATCAGATACAATAAGCTCCCGTGTAATCGAGGGCAAGATGTCAAACCTGGGGGCCTTTCAAGGTTCTTTCAGGGGAACTCTCCGTGGCGACTTTCCCTGGGACGCCTCCTTTGAGGCTCCCTCCATAAACTTTGCAGAGGTTTTCTCCCTTTTCAAACCCTTTTTCCCTTCTGAATATCAAAAGTGGTTTATCAAAGGGAAGGGGGGTATGGAAACCCATCTTGAAGGGAAAAAGTTTTCCTGGACGGGAGACATGGCCCTCCACTTCAGAGAGGGAGAGTTTAGCTCATCAGACGGAACCAGGGCAGGTCAGGGAATAACAGGGAAGGTAATTCTCAAAATTCATTCCTCTCCATCAGAAAACAAAGTTACCTTCAAACTATCCTCAGAGGTTGAAGGGGGAGAATTCCTCTGGGGGAAATTCTATAAAGATTTCTCAGGAGAGAGAGTTACTTTTTTTTCGCAGGGCAGTTTTTTTTTGAACTCTCCCAGGCATTTGGAATTTCAGAGTTCTCTTGATTTCTTAGGAACAGGAAAATATTTTCTCTCTGGTTCTATCCAGAGGGAAGAATCTTTCCTCCACGTAAAGGCTGAAAAAGTCTCTCACAGAAAGATGCTATCCCTTTTTAAGGATTATCTGAGCCAGAATATTCCCTTCCTTAAAAGTCTTCAACTTGAGGGAGATTCTCATCTGGACATGAGAACAGTTATAAAGGCTGGAAAGCTCTCTTCAGAAGGAATCCTTGAGATACAGAATGCTTCTCTGAAGATCCCGGACAAATCTTTCTCTATAGACAAGTTAGACATGATGTTGCCCTTCGATCTCTTTTATCCTTCTCAATCTGATCCTGCAAGAAAGGAAAGGGGAAAAGAACCCGGGTTTTTAAGGATTGGGATTTTAGAAAAGGGTAAAGAAAGATTAGAAGGCCTGGCTGTTCCCCTCATTCTCTCACAAAACAATTTGTACATCCCCGAGGATATAAACATATCCCTCTTTGGAGGAAAAATAAAAATCGCAGGTTTTAAAGGAGAAGAAATCCTCTTCCCCTCGAGGCGATTTCATTTTGGCTTGGAGATTGAGAAAATGGATCTTGGTTCATTAATTCAAAATCTGACTGGAGTGGATTTGTCGGGTACTTTAAAAGCTGATTTCCCCATAATTAGCTATCAAGATGGAGTATTGTCTGCTCAGGGGAAAGCAGTGGCAGAGATTTTCGAGGGAAAGGTTGAAGCAACGAACCTTTCTGTCAAGGATCTCTTTTCTCGCTCTCGAAAGATAAATGCTGACCTCTTGTTTAAAGGGATAAACTTGGAAAAAGTTAGTGAAAAGATTAAGATAGGTAAGATGACAGGAATGATAAAGGGCTCTCTGAGAAATCTGGAAATAGAGTATGGCCAGCCTTCCCGCTTCATCCTTGATATAGAATCAGTTAAGACTGAAGGCGTTAAACAGAAGATTAGTGTGGATGCTGTGCAGAATATCTCAATTCTGGGTACCGGTTCTGAGGGCATGACAGCAGTCCTCAGTAGTGGGATAAAAAGGTTTTTTAAAGAATATCCTTACAGCCGAATAGGCATACAGTGCACTTTAGAAAATGATAAATTCTCTGTCAGGGGAAAGATTCATGAGGGCGGTACAGAATATTTAGTCCGACGTGCCTTTTTGAGAGGTATTGATGTCGTTAATCAGAATCCCCAGAATGTGATAAGCTTCAAAGATATGCAGGAGAGGGTTAAAAGAATTTCGAGAACCAGATAAGAATATCTGTTACAGGAGGAAGATATGAAAAAGAAAATGAGATTTTTAACCATGGGATTGATTCTGTTCATAGCCGCATGCGTTACGGTAAATATTTACTT
>Ga0129298_10000074_pt1 | contig 31151 bp, 29 predicted proteins | sample I19B2metaG_FD_94707 | JGI IMG/M metagenome (GOLD analysis project Ga0129298, IMG submission 94707) | Lake sediment bacterial and archeal communities from Gulf of Boni, Indonesia to study Microbial Dark Matter (Phase II) - ​I19B2 metaG | ecosystem: Environmental > Aquatic > Freshwater > Lake >... | reverse complement strand
GGCATTAATCGGGGCAGCCGTATGTAAGGCAAAAGAATAGTTGTCAATTGTCTATAAAGGGGATGAAATCATGTGTCTCGGAGTTCCGGGAAGGGTTGTAAAGGTTCTTGACAAAACGGGCCTTGTTGAAATAATGGGAGTTTCAAAAGAAGTATCCACTGAATTGTTGAAAGAGGTAAAGGTTGGAGACTATGTGCTGATCCATGCAGGATGTGCAATCCAGGTTATTGATGAAGAAGAGGCTGTCAACACCCTGCAGTTGTTCAGTGAGTTGAAGGAGTTAATGAATGAATAATTTTATAGATGACTTCAGGAACTCTGAAATTGCACGTAAAATGGGAAGTATGTTATCTTCATACAGGGGAAGGCCTGTTACAATAATGGAGGTATGCGGAACTCATACCATGGCAATTTTCAGGTATGGAATAAGAGCCCTGCTGCCGGACGGCATCAGGCTTATATCCGGACCGGGATGTCCGGTCTGCGTAACTCCTTCCTACTATGTACATGCGGCTGTTACACTTTCGCAGAGGGATGATGTGATAATTACCACCTTTGGCGATATGATGCGGATTCCTGCAACAGCCGGAGACGGAAGCCGGGGAGAGTCGCTTCTCTCAAGGAAGGCACAGGGAAATGATATCAGGATAGTTTACTCACCCTTGGACTCTTTAAAGATAGCAGCCGAGAACCCAGGGAAAAAAGTGGTTTTCCTGTCGGTGGGGTTTGAAACAACCGTGCCTGTTATAGCTCTTTCGGTCTTAAAGGCAAATGAGGCAGGGCTTGACAATTTTTCGGTACTATCGGCCAACAAAACAGTACCGGAGGCACTGAAGGTATTGTCTGTCGACAGTGAAATAGGAGTTGACGGTTATCTTTATCCCGGGCATGTCAGTGCAATAATCGGTACCGGATTTTATGATGAAATTGCCGAAAGGTATGGTATTCCAGGTATTGTAGCGGGTTTCGAGCCTTTGGATGTGATGCATGCCATTATTTCTCTGGCATCCAATATAAACAATAAAAAAATTGTGGTGGAAAACCAGTATTGCAGGGTTGTAACCAGGGAAGGGAACCCTGTAGCACTGGAGAAAATGAATGAGGTGTTTGAGGCGCGTGATGCGGTATGGAGGGGAATAGGCTGCATACCGGGCTCGGGGCTTCAGGTGAGGGATAAATACAGCAAACATGATGCATGGAAGGTTTTTGACTTGAGGCAGGAAGCAGGGAATGAACCGAAGGGTTGCCTGTGCGGAGAAGTTTTGAAGGGAAAAAGGACACCGAAGGACTGCGGGCTTTTCGGAAAAGCCTGTACACCCGAAAATCCGGTGGGTTCCTGCATGGTCTCATCAGAAGGTACTTGTGCCGCATATTACAAATACGGGGGTATATGATGCCGGATATTATCACTCTTGCCCACGGGAGCGGGGGTAAGCTTACTCATAACCTGATAAATGATATTTTTGCAAGACACCTTGCAAACGACATATTAAAGCAGGGAGACGATGCTGCACGCTTCGATCTGCCCGGAGGAAGAACTGCGTTCACAACAGATTCCTTTGTCATAAGTCCTGTGTTCTTCAGGGGCGGAGATATCGGAAAGCTGGCTGTGTGCGGAACCGTAAACGACCTTGCAGCAAGCGGTGCCAGTCCGCTTTACCTGACCTGCGGCTTTATAATAGAAGAAGGGCTTCCCCTGGATGAGCTCGAAAGGATAGCCGCCTCCATGGGACATACTGCAAAAGAATGCGGTGTGAAAATAGTAGCAGGTGATACAAAGGTGGTACAAAAGGGTGCGGCTGACAAATTATTCATAAACACTTCCGGTATAGGGGTGATAGCCTCTGGAATCGAGGTCTCGGGCAGTTATGCCAAACCCGGGGACAGGGTCATTGTGACAGGCAATATTGGGGATCACGGCTGCACCATACTGCTTGAAAGAGAGGGACTTGACATATCATCGGATATTCAGAGCGACTGTGCACCGTTGAACAGTATGCTTGAAGAAGTATTCAGCATTACTTCAGACATTCATGTACTGCGGGATCCGACAAGGGGCGGTCTTGCTACCACTCTCAACGAGATTGCGGTGCAGAGTGGCGTAGGAATTCAGCTTTATGAGAATCAGATACCTGTCAGGGACGAAGTAAGAGGGATATGCGAGCTGTTGGGAATGGACCCTCTTTATATGGCAAACGAGGGCAAGATGATAGTTATAGCACCGGAAGGCCCGGCAGACCGTATACTTGAAATTCTGAGAAAAAACCGGTACGGTATGAATTCCAGGATAATAGGTGAAGTTGTGAAAGCCCCGGCAGGACGGGTTGTAATGAAAACTGTCACCGGCGGAAACAGGGTTGTCGATATGCTGGTGGGAGATCAGCTTCCAAGAATCTGTTAACATTTAAGTAAATTTACCGATGATTGTCCTTGGGACAATGTGACACACGGTTTTTACCGGTATTCTTTGAAATGTACAGCCCCTTGTCGGCAAAAACAATCATATCCATAGCGCTGGTTGCGTCATCAGGGTAGCAGGCAATACCCACGGATATTGTAAAATGAGGCGACTCAGATTCATCCACTCTTTTTCTGAAGCGCTCAGCAATATGAGTAGCCTGTGGTATTGAAGTGTCTGGAAGCACGATTATGAATTCGTCCCCGCCATACCTTCCAAAGCTGTCTATATCCCGGATACTGCTTTTGGCCATCAATGCCAGCTTCCGCAAGCATTTGTCGCCTGTTACATGGCCATAGGTGTCATTGATGCCTTTGAAACCGTCTATATCGAACATAAAAATACTGAACCTTTCACGGGATCTGGAATTCATAAGCTTTTCCATCAACTCAAAAATAGCCGCCTTGTTCAAAGCGCCGGTCAGAGAATCTGTCTTTGTTATATTCATCAGTTTTTCATTCGACCTTTCTATTTCAAAAACCCTCTTCTTTACTTCAAGATTCAAAGACCTGTCAACAGCCTTGAGCTTCATGTCGGCTTCAACGATTTTATCAGTGAGCCTGCTGTAAGTTTCTTTATAGAAGTAAACGAAAAACAACATATAGGCGCCAGACTCAAACACCATGTGCATGTACATGGGATAGCTGTTGCTCCCAAGAATTTGAAGAATACTGCCAAGCAGCATTAAAAGCATGGCCCAGAAGAGGATGTCCTTGCGGCCTTTCTCTTTTTTGAGAAAATACATATTCAAGAGTGACATGGCTGTAGACAATGGTATTGTATAATCTCGCGGTATGGAATTTAAAAATTGAGGACCGAAATGCAGAATCAAGAGAAATATCCCAATAGGAAGAACCGGAATCAGAAAGGAAAGCAAGCCGAAAAGATTGCTTTTGTTCTTTAGAAGCAATAATATCAACAGGGCCAGGAGAAGGAGAATCCCTGAAACATCATTTAATAAAGAAGCCAACATCTCATTTGCATATAGAAACGATACAACATTGAGAAAAAGCGGAATGAAAAAGACCATTCCAAGAAGCCTTAAATGTGACATGCCTCTGTTGAGAGAGCAGGTGAAAACCACAATCAGGAATGAAAAGCAAACAACCGCCAAAAATGAAATCTGATGAATGATGTTAAGATAATACATATTACAATTTACTCCTGCTTCTTTAGGGGGGTGACAGGATGCTTTGCCATACTTTCATAAATACTCCGCATCCGTCATGCAGGAGGGAATGCCCCCCTATGAGAGACCAAGCCCCAACTGCACCCCAGTATTTGGTTTTAAAGTTCGTTATCAATAGAAATTTGTTGTGTTAAAAAGCACCATATAAGACTATCGGCACACAGACACATAAGAATAATAATGAAAACCATTTAGATTGAATACGCGAAAGACATTAATTAATAAACTGACCTTGAACCATGTACAGTTTATACATCAAAAAGGTTCTTTGCGTATTCAATGAATCAAGGTAAATATTTTACGATATCAAAATAAAGACTGTAATGTGTTTATAGTAAAATATATAGATGAGCAAATTTTAACGAATCGCTCAGGAGAAATTTTTCATATTTTCATGAATATCTTAATGTAAAGAATAATCATAGAGATAGAAATGTACAGAAATAAAAGTGTCAAGGGGACGGATGGACAGCATTCATTAATACAAATTATGAATGTGATACAACGCTCCATTACTGGAAGCAAGGTAATATCAATAAGATTTTCAGGACAACCGTCCCACTGACACACTTATTCCAATCCCTTCCTGAGCATATATCCCAGCAGTATTCCTTTTGCAAGAACGATGCCCAGTATTCCCAATGCTGCGGCACCGCTGATGGTGAGAGTATTTTCGCTGTTTTCGGCATTGCGTTTACGGTGAACCCTTGGATGTTTTCTGTATTTTGCAAGTTCCATATTGATCCCTCCGTCCTTATTATTTTCAATCACAGGTTTTATTATTTATGATAAAGAAAGTCCGGTTGTTTTTATTTCTTCCATATATTGAATATAATAGATGTTTTTTATTATACTAATAGTGAAATTGTAATACTCTGACTGTCACCAATTTACGAACGAAAGGAATGATTGAATGCAAGAGGCACTTTTAGAGGAGAAGGTTGTTAAGATCGCTTCTGTCAATGGAATCAATGTCTATCATATTAAAACCGGAAAGTTTAAAACCAACACCATAAATATTTTTTTTCACGATACTTTAAGCAGGGAGACTGCTGCTTTGAATGCTCTTATCCCTGCAGTCCTGAGAAGGGGCTGCCGGAGTCTGCCTACTTTTCAACAGATTGCGCTGTATCTGGAAGAGCTGTACGGTGCTTCCTTCGATTGTGGTGTGGCGAAAAAGGGTGAGAGGCAGATTGTTCAGTTTTACATAGAATTTATATCGGACAGGTATACATCTGAAAACAATAATCTTTTTGAAAAGGCATTTGAACTACTTTTTGAGATTGTCACAAATCCGGTACTGGAAAACGGAGTCTTCAAGACGGAATATCTTGAACAGGAAAAGGAAAATCTCAAAAAACTGATTGCGAGCAGAGTAAATGACAAAATGCAGTATGCTGTGGAAAAGTGTTTTGAGGAAATGTGCAAGGATGAACCGTTTGGAGTTTATGAGTATGGTACAATACAGGATGTTGAACGGATAGAAAACGGTATGCTGTATTCCCGGTACAGGGAGTTTGTTGAAACCCTGCCCGTGGATGTATATTTTACTGGAATCATTGAAGATGATAAGCTTGGCAGGGTTATTGAAAAGCTTTCGGGAATCTCCCGTAAAAACATAAAGAATGTTGAAAAAAGCCGTATAGATATTGGAGCTAAAGATGTCAAACATGTCACTGAAAAAATGGATGTGAATCAAGGCAAGCTTACTCTGGGATTCAGGACAAATACATCCCCGGATAATGACGATTATTACAAGCTTCTCATATACAACGGGATCCTTGGCGGCGGAGGTTTTATGCATTCAAAACTGTTCCAGAATGTCAGGGAGAAGGAAAGCCTTGCGTATTACGTGTTTTCAAGGCTTGAAAAATACAAGGGATTGATGGCTGTGAGCAGCGGCATAGAAATTAAGAATAAGGACAGGGCAATTGAGATCATTCTGAAGCAAATGGATGAAATAAAAAAAGGCAATATAAGCGATTATGAACTTGAGGCTACCTTGAAGACCAGCGAGACCGGAATAAAATCCCTGAAAGACAGCCAGCTGCAGATGGTTGACTTTTATCTCAGCCAATCAATAGCCGGGATTGAGGACAACTTTGATGAGATGATACAGAAGGCAAAAAGGGTTACCAGACAGGATGTAGTGGAAATAGCCGGACGGATAAAGCTCGACACGATTTATTTTCTGACCTCCAGGAATAAGGGATAACGGATAACGGACAACGGACAACGGACACTTACTATTGCTTGAAAAGGAGTTTTGATATGAAGGTACAGACCATACAATATGAAAAAGTGGATGAGATACTGCACGTTTACCAGCATGATAGCGGGCTAAAAGCCTTTGTAATACCCAAAAAGGGTTATTCCAAAAAGTATGCGACCTTTGCTACGCACTACGGTTCCATAAACAATGAATTTGTGATTCCCGGTGAAACCCAGGCTACAAAAGTTCCTGACGGCATCGCTCATTTTCTTGAGCATAAGCTGTTCGAACAGAAGGACGGCAGTGTTATGGACAAGTTTTCCGCGCTGGGGTCAAGCCCGAATGCATATACCAGCTTTAACCAGACGGTTTACCTGTTTTCATGTACTGACAGGTTTGATGAAAACTTCCGGCTGCTGTTGGATTTTGTACAGAATCCTTATATAACCGAAGAGAGTGTGGAAAAGGAAAAGGGCATAATAGGGCAGGAAATAAGGATGTACGAGGATGATCCCGGATGGAGGTCATTCTTCAATCTTCTGGATGCATTTTACAAAAACAATCCTGTAAAGATTGACATAGCCGGAACTATAGAAAGTATCGGCAATATCAATCGGGATGTGTTGTACAGGTGCTACAACACCTTCTATCATCCGTCAAACATGGTGATACTTGTCGTAGGTGATGTAGACCCGCAAAAGGTTTTTGAGGAAGTGGAAAAAAACATAAAGAACAGTCAAAGCAAGCCTGATATCAAGAGGATATTTCCTGAAGAACCCAGGAATATCAACAAGGGCTATGCAGAGCAGAAGCTGGCGGTATCCACTCCACTGTTTCAGGCGGGCTTTAAGGACAACAGACTTGATTCCCGTGGTGCAGACAGCTTAAAGCATGAGGTGGCGGTAAGGATTCTTCTGGACATGATCATGGGAAGAAGCTCTGCGCTGTACAACCAGCTTTACAATGAGGGCTTGATCAACAGCACTTTTGAAACTGACTTCACTCTCGAAGAGAATTACGCCTTTTCAATGTTTGGCGGTGAATCCTCCGAGCCTGTCAAGGTTAAAGAAAAGATTTCGGGTATAATAAATCAGCTGCACAGGGACGGTTTGGACAGGGCAACCTATGAACGCGTCAAAAGAGCCTTGAACGGAAGGTTTCTCCGTCAGTTGAATTCCATAGAGAGGATTTCACACACCTTTATGTCTGTATATTTTAAACAGGTTAACGTATTTGACTATATTGATGTTTATGATAAAATATCCTTTGAGTATGTAAATGACATGTTCAAAAGCCATTTTGACGTGGAAAACATGGCTTTATCAGTAGTCAAACCAGTCTAGGGGGGTAAAAGGATGAATACAATACAATTTCCCGGTTTATGGGGTCTGAAATTCAATATTGATCCTGTAGCATTTTCAATAGGGAGCATAAGCATTTACTGGTATGGGATTATCATAGCAACTGCTCTCATGGTGTCTGTTTTACTTACAATGAAGGACAGTAGCAGATACGGAATAGAACAGGATAACGTGATAGACTTGATTTTATGGGCTGCGCCCATATCTGTAGTTTTCGCGAGGCTGTACTATGTGGTATTCAAATGGAGTGACTACAGGGACAACCCGAGAGAAATAATCAACATACGCCATGGAGGTATAGCCATATACGGTGCCGTTATCGGTGCGGTGCTTGTTGCCTATATCTTTTCAAGAGTAAAGAGGATCAATACTCTCAACCTGTTCGACCTGGCGGCTCCTTATCTTGTCCTTGCACAGTCCATCGGGAGATGGGGGAATTTTGTCAACCAGGAGGCTTTCGGTACAAATACAACTCTTCCCTGGGGCATGACCAGTGCCAGGATACAGAGCGAGCTTGCATACTTAAGGGACCAGGGAATGATGGTAAACCCGTCAATACCGGTACATCCCACCTTTTTATATGAATCCCTGTGGAATATTGGAGCTTTTTTCATACTTTTATGGTTCAGAAAAAGAAGGAAGTTTGAGGGCGAAGTGTTCTCAATGTACATGGTTGTTTATGGCCTTGGCAGGTTCTGGATAGAGGGCTTGAGGACGGACAGCCTTATGCTGGGCAATCTCAGGATTTCACAGGTACTTGCGCTTCTTTTCGCAATTGGTTTTGCAGTACTGATATTTGTCCGCAGGAGAAGGGCTTCCGAAACTGTAGATGCGGAAGCTGTCGAGATAGGAAAAAGTGAATACGGCTCAGTTCTTAACAAATTAAAGGAAGAAGAAGCGAATATGCCAAATGAAGGTGATACAGCATCCAGGAATGCAAATAATGCCGCAGAGGAACAAAAAGACAGATCGGATATATGAGAAAATTCTGGAAATACAAGGTAATTAATGACGGATAATAGGAAATAATGGTAGATGATATCGGGAAAGCCTAATATTTTACAGGATAAATCCGATATAAATAAAAAGGAGTATATACGGCGGGAACAGCGGAGGAATACCAATGATTAATGATCAGATTGACATCCTCAAAAGTAAGTTGAATACACTTATTGATGAAGGCTGCAGTTTTGAAAAAGTATATGAACTCAGTGTAGAACTTGACAATCTGATATTAGAGTATTACAAGGAAAAGGAAGCCGGCCGGAATCCATAAACCATCAGGGTGCTTCAGTCTGATTCTGTTCACAATTACAACTATCCAGCTGTTAAAAGCCGGTAGTTGTTTTTTGTTTATATTTGTGATAATGTTCAGTAAGGTGATAAATAATGTATTCTGTTGAAAAAACCAAAGGTATCAGTATTACCAGGAGGTTTGATTATCTATCCTTTTTTGTTGTTCTGGTAATTTCAGCAATAGGTATTTTGGTGTTAAGCAGTGCCGCGTACAAAATGACCAATGGCAGCAGTCTGATGAGGACACAATATATAAGCCTTTTAATCGGTTTCATCCTTGCAGTCTTCATAAGTACCATTGACTATAAGGACTTTAAGACCATTGGTGTTATTTTCTATCTTTTCAGTGTATTAATGCTTGTACTTGTGCTTATCATAGGCACTGGAGACCAATTGGGGAGTAAAAGCTGGATCAAACTGGGGAATTTCAGATTTCAACCTTCAGAGTTGTCTAAAATAACCTTTGTCGTTATGGCTTCGATATTTCTGGAGAGGATAAAGGAAGGCACTGAAAGAAACAAAAATATTATAAAGCTTATCATGTATTCCGTGCTCCCGGTAGGGCTTGTTTTGTTGCAGCCTGATTTCGGAACCGCCATGGTATTTGTCTTTATTTTTCTGGTAATGATTTTTATATGCGGATTTCCATACAGGTATATAGTAATTACAAGCATAATGTGTGTTGTTTCCATGCCTTTTCTATGGTTTTTCGGACTCAAGGATTACCAGAAGAAAAGAATCATGGTGTTTTTGTCACCCGAGCTTGATCCAAAGGGAGCGGGGTTTAATGTCATAAGGGCAAAAACCGCTATCGGATCAGGAAAACTGTTCGGAAAACGGCTTTATGAAGGGATACAGACTCAAAACGGCGGAGTCCCGGTCAAGGAATCGGACTTCATTTTTACAGTTGTGGGTGAAGAGCTTGGTTTCGTTGGTGCGGTTATAATAATAGTCCTTATGTTTTTTTTGCTGCTCAGGTTCCTTTATATAGCCAAACATTCCAGGGATGGATATGGAGCATTCCTTGTTACCGGTATGGTAGGCATGATAGCTTTCCATTTCATTCAAAACGTGGGAATGTGCATCGGAATTCTTCCTGTAACAGGAATACCACTTCCGTTCATCAGCTCCGGAGGTACTGCCATGATAGCCAATTATATAGCCGTCGGCCTGGTACTCAGCGTGTCTATGCGGCGGAAGAAAACCATATTCAATGTGGATGAGTAAAAAATAAATTTGAAATTCCAACAAGAACTGGAAGGTAGGACTTTTGTCCTATCTTTTATTTTTTTTTAGATTTTTATCAAAATAATCTTGATTATTGCTCTGCTTTAGTATAAAATTCCAATATAAGTGGTGGAAAGTGGTGTAAAGTGGTGACAAATACCATCAATTATATTAAAAAGGCAACATCTTACCATGAAAAGTGACATGATATTATGACAGATTGACCGGATGAATATTTTCAACATGTACCGGACAAAAGAGGTGACATGGTTGTTTTACGGTGAATATCAGCACACGATAGACTTAAAGGGCAGAGTGATCATCCCTTCAAAGATCAGGGACGGCCTGGGCGAGAAATTCATATTGACCAAAGGCCTGGATAACTGTTTGTTTGCGTATTCATCTGTTGAATGGGCTAATTTCGAGAGCAGGTTGAAAACACTGCCTCTTACAGATAAAGATGCCAGGGCATTTATAAGATTCTTTTTTGCAGGTGCTATGGAATGTGAAGTGGACAAGCAGGGTAGAATATTGGTACCGCAAAATCTTCGTGAATATGCCGGTCTGGACAAGGATGTTTTTATAATAGGAGTATCTTCCAGAGTTGAGATATGGGATAAGAACAAGTGGGAAACATACAACGGGGACGAAAATATGAGTGCGGACAAGCTTGCAGAAAAAATGGCAATGCTGGGTATCTGACAGTTTACGGTAATAAGCGGTATATTGAGGTGATTCTGCAAAAATGGAATTCAATCATAAACCTGTCTTACTGGATGAGTGCATTGAAGGATTGAATATTAAGCCTTCAGGTATATATGTGGATGGAACGGTAGGAGGAGCAGGGCACTCTTCTGAAATTTATAAAAGGCTGGATAAAAGCGGAGTGCTGATCGCCCTGGATCAGGATTCGTTTGCAATCGAGGTTTCAAGACAGCGGTTGCAGACAATTGGAGGACAAGCCCGGCTGCTGTTTGTAAATACTAATTTCAAGAACATCAGGCAAGCTTGCGAGGATAATGGAATTGAAGCTGTTGACGGGATACTGCTGGACCTGGGGGTTTCCTCACATCAGCTGGATGAAGGCGAAAGGGGATTCAGCTATCAACAGGATGCACCCCTTGATATGAGGATGGACAAAAGGAACCCCTTGACTGCGGAAATTGTTGTCAATGAATACGGTGCCGAAGAAATCAGGGAAATCATACGGGATTACGGTGAAGAAAAATGGGCTTCACGGATAACTGAATTCATCATAAATGCAAGAAGGACACAAAGGATACACACTACCGGGGAACTGGTTGATATTATCAAAGCGGCAATACCTGCTGCAGCAAGACGGGAGGGACCTCATCCGGCAAAAAGGACCTTTCAGGCAATAAGGATTGCGGTGAATGATGAGCTGGGAGTATTGAAGCAGGTTGTAGACAGCGCCTTTTCCATTCTGAGTCCGGGAGGGAGATTGTGTATTATAACGTTTCATTCACTGGAAGACAGAATAGTCAAAAACGAGTTTTTAAGAAAAGTAAAACCCTGTAAATGCCCTCCGGAGTTTCCTGTATGTGTGTGTGGTGCAAAACCTGAGGGTGAGCTGGTGACCAGAAAACCTGTAGCCGCAAATGCGGAGGAACTGGCAGGGAATCCAAGGGCACGCAGTGCTAAACTGAGAATTATTGAAAAGTTTTAGAAAGCAAAAGATAAAATCTTTTAAATACAAAAGCTTCATAAAATACAAAAGCTTCATAAATACAAAAGCTTCATAAATACAAAAGCAATTGAAACACAAAAGAAAACATGTACGGATGTACAAAAATACAAAAGAAGAAAAAGAAATACAGGGAAACCAAAGAGGAAAGTCTTGAATTTTATTTGTTTGTCTGCCGAGGGCTGATGGTGTTGTCAAAAGCATTTTGCCATCAGCTCCCGGGTTTGTTGTCTTATCGGGCTATTGCAATCTCGAATTTACTGTAGTGTGTTTTACAGCAATTATTATGTAATAATTACCGGCAGAGGTGAATAGAATTGTTACAGGCACATGAAAACTATGTATACGGAACAGCTGCTGAGAAAATTCAATATGACGTATATGAAGAGAATAATGTACTGAAAGCAAAGAAGAAGCAAAAGGCCTACAATAAAATCAAGCTCAAGGTTGTAATGCTGATATTGCTGGCATTTGGCCTGTGTTTGACCGTTATTGTAAGATATGCGATGATTACAGAACTGAATTATTCCATAAACAAGGAATTAAAAAAGTATAATGAAATAAAAAATGAAAACTCAAGATTGAAGGTTGCGATAGACAAGGACCTCGACCTTGGCAGGATAAAGGAGACGGCTGAAAAAAAACTCGGCATGCAAAAGCCCGACAAATATCAGATCGTATACATGAAAGTAGCTAAAAATGATTATACAGAGGTTGCCGACACATACAGGAATGTTAACAAAGCCAATAACAGTATGTTTGCAGCGGTCAGGGATAAGCTATGGGGAATAGTACGTTTCCTATATTAGTGTGGCATATTAAAGGTCAGGATGGACTGGTTTAAATACGCATTTCAGTGTTCCATAGGCTGTGGAAGGTATAAATTGCTATGGTTTTATACATTCTATAGTCTTTTTTATAATGTAAAGCAATTTGTGCCAAAGCTGCCATATCCAAGGATTCATACTAAAAGAAAGTAAATGGAATAATTTACCTTACGATATATTTAAATGTGCTGCTTTATGATAGAATTATTAACTGTAAGAATTTACGTATGATGGTATACTTACTCAAACATCCATAGAATTTTTATGGGAGGGTATATTTTGGCAGGTCTGAATTTATTGATCAAAAAAAGACTGCTCTTCATATTGTTTATAATTTCGATTCTCATGCTTGCCCTGCTGCTCAGGGTCGCATGGATACAGATTGTTCAGGGTGATTGGTTCCAGAGACTGGCTTTTGAGCAGCAAACCAGCGGCCTGGTCATTAATCCCAAAAGAGGCGGGATTTTTGACAGGAATGGAAAGGAAATGGCTATAAGTGCATCAGTTGAGACAATTTCGGCAAATCCCCAGGAGGTTAGAAAATCCAAACTGGACTCCGATATAATTGCACAGGAGCTGTCTCAGATTTTAGGTGTAAGCAAGGATGACGTATTAAAAAGGATTACAAAAGCAAGCCGTTATGAGATAATTAAAACTAAAGTGGATAAGGAAATAGGCGACAAAGTCAGAAAGTGGAAGCAGGAAAAAAAGGTACCCGGTATTTACATTTATGAAGATACCAAAAGATTTTATCCCAACAGGAACCTGGCCGCACATGTTATCGGCTTCACCGGGGCAGACAACCAGGGAATTGACGGTGTGGAGAAAATGATGGATCAATACCTGAAGGGTACTCCAGGAAAAATACTGAGTGAAGTTGACGCCGGAGGGCGTGGATTACCGTTCAGGGAAGAAAAGCATATTGCACCGCAGGATGGCTTGAATGTTGTACTGACCATCGATGAGACTATTCAGTATTTTGCTCAAAAGGCTTTGGAAAGGGCTGTAGATGATAACAAGGTTATCGGAGGAGCCGCCGCTATTGTAATGGACCCAAGGAATGGAGAGATTCTTGCGTTGGTTTCAAAACCTGACTTTGACCTGAATGACCCGTTCGGACCGCCTCCCGGGGTGGATCCGAAGACCTGGAACGGTAGAAGCGAAGAGGGGGTCAGCCGGCTGCAGAAGACAGTTTGGAGGGATAAGGCGGTAGTTGATACCTATGAACCCGGTTCCACCTTCAAGGCGTTTACTTCTGCTGCTGCGCTGGAGGAAAAAGTGATACGGCCCGACAGTCCCGTAAATGATTTTACCGTTACTGTCGGCGGCTGGAAGATCAACTGCTGGAAGCCAAATGCCCATGGGAATGAAACCTTCACCCAGGGAGTATATAACTCATGCAACCCTGTATTTGTAAGGGTTGCGCAGAGCCTGGGGATAGACAGGTTCTATAAGTATATGAGGGCATTCGGCTTTTATGAAAAAACCAATCTGGGACTTTCCGGTGAAGCAACGAGTATTATACACCCGAAGCCTACAGAGGTTGACATGGCTTCAGCCTCCTTCGGACAGCGCTTCCAGATAACACCGATACAGCTGATTTCCGGATATGCAGCCATTGCCAACGGTGGTAAACTGTTACGGCCGCATATCGTAAAGGAACTGTCTGACACAGGAGGCAATGTAGTAAGAAAATTTGAACCTGAAGTCATAAGGAATGTAATATCGAAACAAACTGCGGAAACCCTCAGGATAATACTGGAGGGAGTCGTTTCGGAAGGAACGGGAAGCAATGCCTATATCAAAGGTTACAGGGTTGCAGGCAAGACAGGTACATCTCAGACCACCACTCCGGGCAGGTACATTGCATCCTTCGCGGCTTTTGCACCTGCAGAGAATCCGGTCATTTGCGTATTGGTCGTGCTCGACCATCCTACGGGAGAGACCTATTACGGTGGGCAGATTGCAGCTCCTGTTGCAGGCAGGATAGTGGAAGACACACTGAATTATCTCAATATAGAAAGAAAGTATACCGAGAAAGACAAGGAATTGATGATGCTGCCGGTATACGTACCGGATGTAAGAAATAAAACCGTTGAGGAGGCAAAGAAGATACTGTCGGATTTCGGACTGGTATATAAATTAGAAGGAAATGGGGATAATAAGGCTGCCCTGGTAATGGAGCAGACTCCCAAGCCAAATGCAAGCATACCTGAGAAATCGGTGGTTATTCTTTACACATACAAGCCAGTAAAAGAAATAATGGTAAAAGTACCTGATTTGCTTAATAAAACTATAAGTGAAGCAACTCAGGCATTGAATGACGTCGGTTTGAATATCAGGGTAAATGGACTTGGTACTGCCGTAAAGCAAAGCGTAAAGCCGGGTAATGAACTGCCCAAGGGCGAGACCGTAGTTATAGATTTCAGGTATCTTGACACTGAATAGCTTTATTAAGACAAAGACATGGAGGTTACATATGAAACTGGAGAAGCTGATAGAGGGTTTGAACATAATTGAAGTCAAAGGCAGTCTGGAAGTGGATATAACAAGCGTGGCACATGATTCGCGAAAGGCAAGGGCGGGATCTGCATTTGTCTGTATCAAGGGATTCGAGGCCGACGGACACAGGTTTATACCTTCAGTTGCTGAAAATGGAGCAGCGGCTGTGATTATACAGGATGAAATGGAAGTACCTGCCGGTATGACTGCAATAAGAGTTGATAATACAAGGTATGCGCTTGCAAAAATATCAGATACTTTTTTCGGGCATCCTTCGGGAAAATTCAGCCTGATTGGAATAACAGGCACAAAGGGTAAAACCACTACTACCTACATGATGAAGTCCATTCTCGAAGCTGCGGGACAAAAGGTCGGACTTATCGGTACAATAGGGAGCATGATCGGGAATGAAGTGCTGTATACTGAAAGGACTACACCGGAATCCTACGAACTGCAGTCCATTTTTGCGGAGATGGCTGAGAAGCACGTCGACAGCACTGTCATGGAGGTGTCTTCACAGGGCTTGAAGCTTCACAGGGTCAGCTGCTGCGACTTTGATACCGGTATTTTTACCAATATATCAATGGACCATATAGGGCCACGTGAACATGAAAGCTTCGAAGAATACATGGATTCCAAAAAGAAGCTTTTCAAAATGTGCAGGACGGGTTTTGTGAACATTGATAACAAATATGGAAGTGAAATCGTCAAAAGCGCTGAATGCAAGGTATATTCCATCGGTATAGACAATGAGGCCGATATCATGGCGCAGGATTTGGTTTTTCATTCCGACAGCGTGGAGTTTACAGCTTGCACCCCCTGGGGAAGCGGCAGGATCAGGGTCAACATACCCGGTAAATTCAGCATATATAATGCACTGTCAGCTATAGGAGTGTGTGCCTACAAGGGAATCCCGTTTGAAATCATAGGCCAGGGGCTTGAAAATATCTGTGTACCCGGCAGGGCAGAGGTCATATATACCTGCAGGGATTTTACCATAATGAGGGACTATGCTCATACTCCGGACAGCCTGGAAAACATACTGGGCACCGTTAAAAATTTTGCACCCGGAAGATTGGTATGTCTATTTGGCTGCGGTGGAGACCGTGACAGGACAAAACGGCCGATTATGGGTGAAATATCAGGAAATGTGGCGGACTATACAATTATCACATCAGACAATCCCAGGACGGAAGATCCGGAGGCCATAGTAAAAGAGATAGAACAGGGGATTAAAAGGACCAGCGGCAGTTATACTGTAATTGTAGACCGCCGTGAGGCCATCAGGCATGCGATTGTCAATGTTCAGCCAAAGGATGTTATCGTCCTGGCCGGCAAAGGGCATGAGACATACCAGATATTCAAGGATAAGACCATACATTTTGATGAAAGGGAAGTAGTGGAAGAAATATTGGATGAGATTCACAGGGGGAATGCCGATGCAAATGCTAAGGTGTGAAGAAATACTAAAAGCAACCGGAGGTGAATTACTTTCCGGTGATATAAATGCAGAAATTTCAAATGTATCCACCGATTCAAGGAAAATAAGCCCTGGAGATATTTTCATACCCATAGAGGGTGAAAGGTTCGATGGGCATGATTTCATAAAAAGTGCATTTGAACTTGGCGCAACGGCTGCCATTACACATAGGGATGCAGAGCCGGTAAAGGATGGCGTCCTGATCAGGGTTGGAAATACCCTCAAGGCCCTTGGCGATATCGCAGGATACTACAGGTCAAAGTTCAACATACCTATCGTCGGAATTACGGGAAGTGTAGGGAAGACAAGCACGAAGGATATGGTGGCATGTGTGCTCGGAAGGCGGTTTAAGGTACTCAAGACGGAGGGGAATTTCAACAACGAAATAGGTCTGCCTTTGACGGTATTCAATCTTGACAGCTCCCATGAAGCAGCGGTGGTGGAAATGGGGATGAGCGGTTTTGGCGAAATTAGCCGCCTCACATCAATTGCACGTCCTGACATAGTGATAATAACAAATATAGGAGTTTCCCATATAGAGAAACTCGGTTCAAGACAGAATATACTGAAAGCCAAAATGGAAATTCTGGGAGGACTGAGCGATAGGGGGCTGGTGGTTCTTAACGGAGATGATAAGCTGCTGTACGGCACCAGAGATTATTTAAGCCACCGTGCCGTATTCTTCGGGATGGAAGAAGGGATGGACTATCAGGCATATAACGTGAAAGGTGCAGGAGAAAACGGCACATACTTCGAGATAGCTCTTGGAAATAAAGAATACCTTGTACATGTTCCCGCTCCGGGAATACATAATGTGTACAATGCCCTTGCAGCTTTTGCGGTGGGAGTTGAACTGAACATACCGGCTGAAATGATAATTGAAGGTATTGCTGAATTCATCCCGGGGAAGATGAGGATGAATATTATTTCCCAAAATGGAATAAAAATTATAAACGATACATATAATGCAAGCCCGCAATCCATGGAAGCAGCGATTAATGTTCTTAAGGACATCGGAGGAAATAACAGGACTATTGCCATACTTGGTGATATGCTTGAGATGGGGGAATGGGCCGCACAGGCACATGTCGATATCGGAAGGTATGCTGTTTCAAAAGGAATCGATTACATTATCACTGCAGGCCAGAGCGGAAAATATATCGCCAGGGGTGCATTGAATTCAGGAATGCCGGATGAAAAAATTTTTTCTTTCGACACCAACAGCGAAGTAAAAGAATTCGTATCCGGATTTGTCAGACAGGGCGATATTGTTCTGGTCAAAGGTTCAAGAGGCATGAAGATGGAAAAGATTGTTGACAGGCTTTTGGAAACAACTTGATTTATTTCAGGCTGCAATTGAAATAATTATAAAGTTTGTAATATTGCAAATACACACTATATAATCTCGAGAAAAACATTGTGAGGCAGGAGAAGAAAATGAATATACCTTTTGGCGTATCACCTCAGGTGATCGCGTTTATAAGCACTTTTTTAATTACCTTACTGGCCGGGCCCATTCTTATCCCCATACTGACAAAACTGAAATTCGGCCAGACCGTAAGAGACGACGGACCCGCATCACATTTTAAGAAAACCGGGACACCGACTATGGGTGGCATCATATTCCTGGTTGCAATATTGCTCGTGACTCTGTTTTACGCTGTTTCAAGGCCTCAGATACTGCCGCTTCTGTTTGTCACGGCGGGGTTTGGTGCGGTAGGATTTGTTGATGACTATATTAAGGCGGTAAAAAAGAGAAAGGACGGATTGTTTTGGAATCAGAAGATGTTCGGACTTTTAATTGTTGCTGTTGCATTTACTTTTTATATAGCACAGTTTTCTGATATAGGTACCGATATTATCATCCCGTTTCTGGGCATGGATGTTACATTGGATCTTTTATGGCTTTTCATACCATTTACCATTTTGATACTTCTTGCAACCACGAACTCGGTAAACATGACTGACGGATTGGATGGACTTGCTGCAGGCATAACCCTCATAGTCACAGTATTTTTTACAATAGTAGCAATGACAAGAAACGAATGGGAATATGTAAAGGTATTTTCTTCAATTGTTTCAGGCGGCTGCCTGGGATTCCTTGCCTTCAACGTACATCCCGCAAAGGTATTCATGGGGGATACGGGTTCATTGGCATTGGGAGGGGCAGTGGGAGCGATTGCCGTAGTATTGAAAATGCCGCTCATATTAATAATTGTAGGGGCAGTTTATGTAATAGAGACTCTCTCCGTTATAATCCAGGTTACTTCCTTCAAGTTGAGAGGCAAGAGGGTATTCAGGATGGCTCCCATCCACCACCACTTTGAACTCATTGGCTGGAAGGAAACAAAAGTAGTAAGGGTATTCTGGACGGCTACGGTTTTAATGTGCGTTATCGGACTGGCTGCACTCAGATTCAGGTTTTTTTAGTCGGAGGTAAAAATGGTATCAAAGAAGCCCTTTGATTTTTGGATATTCATAACCGTATTAATACTGCTCTCTCTCGGCACAATTATGATATTCAGCTCAAGTGCACCGGCTGCATATAATTACATGAAGGGCGATACATATTTCTTTTTAAAAAAACAGATGCTGTATGCTCCTCTTGGAATAGTAGCCATGTTCATTACAATGAACATAGACTACAGGAAACTGGGCAGATGGTCACCGGTATTTCTGGTCGTAAGTCTGGCGATGCTGGCTGTTGTCTGGATACCAGGCATAGGACATATCGAGAACGGTGCACGCAGGTGGTTTTCGATCGCAGGTCAGTCATTCCAGCCTTCTGAGTTAGCCAAGCTGGCGGTCATTCTTTTCTTCTCCTTCAGCCTTTCAAAAAGAAAGGACCAGCTGGAATCGTTTTTTAAAGGTCTGCTGCCGTATCTTCTGCTGATCGGTGTATACGCAGGACTTTTGCTGCTTGAACCGCACCTTAGCGGCACAATAATAATCGGGATGGTTGCATCTATTATTTTATTCAGTGCCGGCGCAAAGATAAGGCATTTTGTGCTATTGTCCCTTCCGGTGCTGTTCGGACTTGCAGCAGTTATTACATTTTCGGAATACAGAAGGTCAAGGGTCCTGTCTTTCCTGGACCCATTTAAAGACCCATCAGGGGATGGTTACCAGGCAATCCAGTCTTTATACGCAATCGGATCCGGAGGACTTTTCGGCAGAGGTCTGGGGCGAAGTCTTCAAAAGTTCCTCTACATACCTGAACCGTACAATGATTTCATACTGGCAGTTTTAGCGGAAGAACTCGGCTTTATAGGTGTGCTTGTGGTAATGCTGCTGTTTCTGATATTCATATGGAGGGGAATCAAAGTTTCCATGAATGCACCGGACGTCTTTGGGAGCCTTACAGCAATAGGAATAACATCATTGGTAGCAGTACAGGTTGTTATTAACGTAGCTGTTGTGACTTCTTCAATGCCGGTAACCGGAATGCCGCTCCCCTTTTTCAGTTTCGGGGGAACATCTCTGATATTTTTAATGAGCGGGGTAGGTATACTGCTGAATATATCCAGGTATGCCAATTATGAGCGTATTTAGTGCTTTTTAACATAACAATTTATTGATATCATATATGTCGGGCAAAAGGGGTCGAGCCGTATGAAGTTTCTAATTGCCGGAGGAGGTACAGGTGGCCACATAAATCCCGGAATTGCTATTGCCAGGTACATCAGACAAAAACAAAAGGATGCCGACATTCTTTTTGCAGGCACACAAAGGGGACTGGAAACCAAACTTGTGCCCAGGGAAGGTTTTGAGTTAAGACTCATAAAAGTACGCGGATTTAAAAGAAAGCTGTCAAAAGATACGTTTGTTGCCATAAAGGAGCTATTTCAGGGGATATGGGAAGCAAGGAAACTGATCAGGGAGTTCAAACCGGATGTTGTCATAGGAACAGGGGGATATGTTTGCGGGCCGGTGCTGTTTGTAGCTTCCAGAATGAAAATAGCAACCCTTATACATGAACAGAATGCCTTTCCCGGCATCACCAACAGGATATTGTCAAGGTTTGTGGATGCAGTTGCGATAAGCTTCAAGGAGTCGAAAAAGTTTTTCAAATCAGCCAGGATGCTGGTACATACCGGTAATCCCGTCAGGGATGAAATCCTTGAAGCTGACAGGACTGCCTCAAGACAGAAACTTTGCCTTGATAAGGATACGCCTTTGGTTGTAGTGACAGGTGGAAGCCTTGGAGCTGAAAGGATTAATCAGGTTGTATGCGATATGATTGTCAACCATTATAAAAGCAGCGATTTCAATATTATTTTTTCAACCGGAAACGATCAGTATCAAAAGATCCTGGATCAATTAGGGAGTGGTTTGCCGGATTCAATTACAATAACACCGTATATTTATGATGCCGGCAGCATTTACTCTGCTGCGGACCTGATAATCTGCAGGGGGGGTGCGATAACAATGAGCGAACTGCCGGTTTTGGGGCTGCCTTCAGTGATAATACCCTCTCCCAATGTAACGGCGAATCATCAGGAATACAATGCCAGAGCTTTGGAGAAGCAGGGAGCGGCTGTGGTCATACTTGAAAAGGACCTCAACTCAAACCTCATGTATCAGCAGATAATGAGCCTTTTAAAAGACAGGGACCAGTTATTAAAGATGGCGAGAAATGCCAGGAAAATGGGTATAACCAATGCAACGGAAAAGATATATTCCATGATAACCGAAATAATAAAAAAACAGTGAAAAATTAAATCAGAACAACGCGATTTCAAGCGTGCAGCAGTGACTTCCGTTGTCAGTAACACTTTCGTAATCCCCGCATAAGATGTAATGTGGTCTCTTTTACGGAGGTGTTTTTTTGTGAGCAAACTGATTGTTATCGGTGGGCAGAAACTAAAAGGAGAAATGACGGTACAGGGTTCTAAAAATGCGGTACTGCCAATTCTTGCAGCAACCATACTGAACGGTGGTCTTAACGTAATAAAAAACTGTCCCAGCTTGAAGGATGTCGAGATAATGCTTGACATATTAAAAAAAATCGGTTGCAAGGTCAATGTGGATAAAGACGTGATAACGGTCGACTCTTCAGGTATTAACAATACCGTGATACCTCAGGACCTGGTCACTGAAATGAGGTCATCCATATTCATTTTGGGTCCCATACTTTCCAGGTTTAAAAAAGTGACTATAACATACCCAGGTGGGTATGTTATAGTTTTGGCACTGTCTCTATTTCTGGATTCTTTTTGCAGCCATTTCCGCTCTCCATTTCGCAAGTTCTTCCATACTGACTTTCCTGCCTTCGGCAATAGCCTTGCGGCATCCGTTGAGAACCGGAAGTTCTGCTTCCGCTGCTTTTCTGCATGCATCAGCCAGCTTGGGTGCAATTTCTTTCGGGATTGAAATCACTCCATGTCTGTCAGCAGCCAGCAGGTCGCCGGGCTTTACAGTCAGACCGCCCACTTCCACCGGGCAATCATATTCCTCCACATGGGTGTAACAGTGGGATACAAGCACACAGCTTGCAAAATATCCGAAGCCCAGTTCTTCGACTTCTTTAAGGTCTCGTACGCCGCCATTGGTTATTGTGGCTAAACAACCCAAAGCCTTGTGGGTAGTTGCATTTACCTCTCCCCAGAACGATCCGGCCGGTTTGGGGTCGATGTCCTGTAAAACCGATATTGTAGGGAAATCGGTTTCCTGGACCTTTGCATAATAGTCCATTGCCAAGTTCTGCTGCTCGGGGGTCGGGGGTTTTATAGTTGAGATTTTGGCCGTGCAGGCATATCCAATTATGGTTTTTTTACACGGCAGTATGCACTTTATATCCGGAGACATAAAGCCTTCGATTTTGGAACGGATGTTGAATCTTTCAATGGCGTTGGAAATTGTAGGCGTATCAAAGCTCATGAGCTCTTCGAGCTGTTCTTTGGTTAATAAAGGCATTTGCAGCACTCCCTTTCTTTAACATGAATTTTTTTTATAAAAGAACGGTTTTGATCTTGTATGAAGCATTGACAGCATTGAAAAAGGCTTGTAAAGTTTTACCATACGATAAAGTATAGCATAAACAGTCATACAGGTAAATTAAATATTGAGTATAAAGACAAATTATGATAATTTAATGTAAATGCATAAAGAAAAGAGATGGTAACATGGATATAAAACAAGCAGTGACACAAAAAATGAAAGAAGTTTTCCTTGATGATCAAAGAAGGATAAATCATGCAATGAAAGTATTGCACCATGCGGAAGAAATAGCAAAGACAGAGGGGCTTGATGCAAATTCTTCCCGTATAGTAACAATTACCGCGATTTTGCACGATATAGGAATTAAGGCTTCTGAAAATAAATACAACTCCAGCGCAGCCAGATACCAGGAGATTGAGGGGCCACCCGTTGCAAGAAGGATATTGGAGGAATTGGGCGTGGAAGAAGCTGTTATCGAAAGGGTATGCTACATCATAGGAGGACATCACACCGCCTCCAAAATCAATGGACCGGATTTTCAAATAATATGGGAGGCGGATCTGCTGGTGAATATTCAGGAAAAGGATGCCGGCATAAGCTTAAGTGATAAGGAGCTTCTGATAAAAAAGAATTTTAAGACCGCCCTGGGAGAAGAATTAGCCAGAAAACTGTTCTGAATTATCAATAATCATAAGGGAGGTGTATACTCCCTTATTTCAATTATGCTTGTCACCCTCTGATTCCGCACGACAATGCTGTTTTATCTCAGTTCATAAAATGTTTATACTTTTTTCATGGATTTGTCATACCGGTAAACTATAATAAAAAATGTATAATAACAATTTCTGATATACGCATACAGGATATACAACAAAGAGGGGGGTTGAACAGTGTACGCGGAGGTAACAAGAAAGATTCAAAAAATACTTGAACAAAAAGTCATGAGGCTTGCAATAATCGGTTTTCTAATTTTTTTAGTATTGGGAGCAGGCTTTTGGGTTTATTATAACAGGATTAACTCATCCGGCAGTTCTGCATTGAAACTACGTACAACAAAGGTGGCAAAGGGGAATTTTACAGTTACGGTTTCAGGCTCAGGTCCTATTGTATCATCAAACAGAGTGGATGTTTCTTCGAAGGTTGAAGGTACCATTTCCAAAGTGTACTTTAAGGAAGGCGATGCCGTAAAGGCAGGAGATCTGATGTTTGAACTTGATGATTACGATGCCCAGGTAAATGCCGCTAAAATGAAAGCAACTCTTGCTCAGAATCAAATGACTTTGGACAGCAATCAGCAGGATGTTAACAATTTGAATGTCACATCACCATATGCAGGCTATGTTTCGAATATTCAGGTCAAAAAAGGGGATATCCTGGCAAAGAATGCGCCTATGTTCACTATCACAGACAGCTCGAAATTGAAAGTGCTGCTGCCCTTCAGTGCAGCAGTAATACGTGAAATCACGACAGGTAAGGACGCTACAGTCTACATACCTTCCTTGATGGGGTCTGTGCAGGGAAGAGTTTCATATATAAGCAGTAAAAGCTATATCGGGGCAAATGGTGCAGAGGTATATGGGGTGGAAATAACAATGGACAATCCCGGTTCTTTAAAGGATGGTATGAAAGCAAGTGCTGAAATTTCCACCTCAAAAGGTCCGCAGTCAAGCACCGACAGTGCCAACATGGAATATGTCAATGCACAGGTGGTAAGAACCACAGTCGGTGGAACAGTCAACAACATACTGGTAAAGGAAAATCAGCATGTAAAAAGCGGCGAACTTTTGATACAGCTGACAAATGATGATGCCATACTTACAAACAATTCAAATTCCATCAAGGTGATGGATTCCAAAAACCAATACGATTTATCCCAGACACAACTGACATATTATAAGGTCTATGCACCCATTGACGGAACTATTGTGAAACAAAATACCATAAATCCGGGTGACAATGTGAAAGCGGCGACGGTACTTGCTACAATAGCTGATATTACGCAGATGGAATTTTCAATACCTATTGACGAGTTGGACATATCGAAAATAAAAACAGGACAAAAGGTAAATGTTACGGTTGACGCTCTTCCTGATACGGCAAACAAGCCTTTGGCAGGTGAAGTATCCAAGATTGCCGTGGAAGGCACATATACGAGTGGAGTGACCACATACCCGGTAACTGTCAAGGTGATGAATCCTACCAATTTAAGAGGCGGGATGAATGCCAATGCCGAAATACTTGTGGCAAACAAGCAAAATGCACTGTACTTGCCTGCTGAGGCTGTCACAAAGTTTGGTACAAGATACTTCGCATGGGTTAAAAATGACGGCACTGTGAAGGAATCAAAAGGACCTGCAGCTTCAAGCCAGCCGGACCAGAACGAATTGAAGCAGAACAGCGGTGGACTTGGATACAGCGGGGCAGCAGCAAAGTCAAACAGCAGAGCCGCAAGAACACCGCAGAATACCGGCAGTAATTCAAACCAGGCAGCATCGAGAAATAACTCCTCAAATAAGTCGTATTATGCCAATGCCGTAAGAATACCAGTTGAGGTTGGCATAACCAATGATACAAATGTTGAGATATTAAGCGGCTTGAAAGATGGGGATGAAGTCATACTACCGCCATTGTCGCTTGGACAGAGCAATAACAAAGTACCTGCAATCATGCCAATGGGAGGCGGCGGAGGTGCACCTGCAGGAGGTGTAAGAGGAAGATGATAGAGATATCCGATATGTACAAAGTCTATAAAATGGGCGACAACATAATAAATGCGCTGAGTGGTGTCAACCTTAAAATCAACAGGCATGAATTTGTTGCAATTATAGGACCTTCAGGTTCAGGGAAATCCACCCTTATGAACATGCTTGGCTGCCTTGATACTCCCACCTCCGGAACTTACATACTGGATGGGCATGAAGTAAGCAAGCTTAGGGATGATGAACTGGCAGAAATCAGAAATAAAAAGATTGGATTCATATTCCAGCAATTCAATCTTCTTCAAAAGCTGACAGCTCTCGAAAACGTTGAACTCCCTCTGATATACCAGGGGATGCCTGCAAAGGAAAGGCAAAAACGGGCAACAGAGGCGTTGGAAAGTGTAGGGCTGGGAGAAAGGGTACACCACAGGCCCAACGAACTGTCCGGGGGTCAGATGCAAAGGGTGGCAATAGCAAGGGCTCTGGCTACGAATCCTCAGATCATCCTGGCAGACGAACCTACAGGAGCGCTTGACAGCAAGACCGGTGTGGAAGTACTGCAAATGCTCAAGGATGTAAATGACAGAGGAAATACCATCATACTGATTACACATGACAATAATATAGCCATGCAGGCAAAAAGAATAGTAAGGATCCATGACGGAGAAATCACCGAGGACAGGGAGGTGGGTTGATGTGAACTTTATTCAGGCATACAGAATGGCATTGAAAAGTATAGCCGGTAACAAGGTGCGTGCCTTCCTCACAATGCTTGGCGTAATAATAGGTGTCGGGGCTGTAATTGCGGCGGTAGCTTTTGCACAGGGCAGCACAAAAAGCATAACCGATTCGGTGCAGGGACTTGGTACAAACCTTGTACAGATAATGATAACGGGAAGAAACAACAACAGGGATGTAACCTATGAGGATATCAAAGCCTTCGCTGAAAGCAACAGCGACGACGTTGCAGCCATAGCTCCCCAGATAAACGGAAACAGTATTACAATCAAGTATGGCATAAAAAACAGGAGCACTTCTCTTATCGGAACAACTCCCGAATACGAATCCGTTAAGAATTCACATGTCCAGAGCGGGCGCTATATAACTGATTTCGATATAGATTACAAACAGAAGGTGGCAATGATCGGAACTGCGGTTGTGAATGACATTTTCGAGGGCGGTGATCCGATAGGTAAAAGTGTAAAGATCAATGGCCAGGTGTTCAAGGTGGTTGGAGTGCTTGAAGAAAAATCGGGCGGACAGGATCAAAGTGACGATGATGTGGCAATCATACCCATTACAGTAGCGCAGCGTCTGATGAAAAATGCAACCATAAGGAATTTTGCCATAGAAGCAACAACGCCTGATGCAGTTGATGGCTTGATGGAAAAGCTCAATACCTTTCTTTTGAAATTTTACAAGGATACAACCTCTTTCAGGGTTTTCAATCAGGCGCAGATACTTTCCACACTCAGTACGGTAACAGGAACCATGATGCTGGTATTGGGCGGTATTGCCACAATATCACTTGTTGTCGGCGGAATTGGAATAATGAACATAATGCTGGTATCTGTCACTGAGAGGACCAGGGAAATAGGTATCAGAAAGGCTATCGGGGCCAAGAAGAGGAACATATTGATACAATTTCTTATTGAAGCCCTTATGGTTACGGGCATGGGAGGACTCATGGGAGTTGCTCTCGGAGTGTCCATAATAAAATTTGTATTGGGGGGATTGAAGATTGTACCGGTGGTGTATTCGATTCCGTGGATGCTGCTGGCATTCGGGGTATCTCTCCTTGTCGGAGTGGTGTTTGGCATGTTCCCGGCATACAAGGCAGCAAACCTGAACCCTATAGAAGCATTGAGATATGAGTAGAGTGAGATGAGAACTGATAAGAGTAACTTAATGACTAATTTGAACGGGGGTAGGATCGAAATGAGAAGATGGATGGCAATAATACTGGTATTTGTAATAATATCAGGTACAGCCGGAGTATTTGCTGAATTCTCCGATGTACCTGTAGATGCGGCTTATGCCCAGTCTGTAAACAGGCTGGCAGGATTGGGAATAATGAGCAGTAATGAAGACGGCACGTTCAAGCCGGATAGTATGGTGACCAGGGAAGAATTTGCAAAAATGATTGCTGTGGCAGCAGGGCTCGAAGACACAGCAAACACTTTAAAAGGAACTTCAATGTTTCCTGATGTTGATGGTGACAGGTGGTCCTGTGGTTATATTAATGCCGCAGTGAACAACAATCTCATGACAGGAGGTACCGACGGCAAATTCCATCCGGAAGACGGTGTAACATTTGCGCAGGCCGATACTGTGCTGGTAAGGGCTTTAGGGTATGCAGACCAGGATGTTCCCGGCCTGTGGCCTAAAAATTATATAGAGAAAGCGCGCGTACTTGGACTGACAAAGGATATATCTCTGGGTGCAGGCAGCGGGCTGCCGAAGTGGGCTGCAGCCATCATGGTAGACAGGCTGCTGGTCACAAATGTGAAGAAAGCAAGTGCGACAGCCGCAGATAAAACATATGCAGCATCAGTCGGGCTTTTTACCGAATGCATCATCCTCGGTAATTCAAAGACCAATGACAAGCTGACCGACAAGCAGGTGCTTACGGACAAAGGTATATATTATCTGCCGGACAAGGGGGCCAATCTGCAGCTGGGGCATAGATACGAGTTTGTACTTAATGGGGATACGATTGCCAAATATTATGAGAATGTTAGTCCCACGCTTAACATGACAGTGATAAGCGCCGTAGACATGCAGATAAAATATAAAAGCGGCGATGGCAAATATGGAAGCATGATTCTTCCTGATAAAACCACTTATTATTATAACGGGATAAAGCAAACCTATGACGGTTTGAAAGGTATGCTCCAGGCTTACAGTTCCGTAATTCTCGTAACAAACGACGATAAAACCGGATATGACTACGGAGTCATTCTTGACCCTGTATACAGCAAACCGGAGGTTGCATGGAAATTTGATCCGTCCAAAAGAAAACTCGGCAGTATTGATTTCGGCAGCAACCCTTCCATTATAAGAAATACCATAGATACAAGCACAACACCTCCCGTCAACAACCTGGGAGAGCCTATAGATATCACACGCATAAAGAATCAGGATGTCGTGTACCAGGTAAGCGATGTCTGGGGGTCAAACAAATACATTCTGGTGGTGGACAACAAGATTGACGGTACCATTACAAATATCCTGCCGGACAAGGTGTCACCGAAAACCATACAGATCAACAATAAAAACTATGACTTGAACAAATACATGAATGTAAGCAAAATAAACAGCGCTCCGGGTGCTTTCAAGGTTAAGGACGGGGTTACCCTCCTGCTTGGATATGACGGCAAGGTTGTGGATGTTACCAATTCCATAGGCGGCGATACTGCAAACTATGCTTTTGTAATGAATTACTCAAGTTCAACCTCGAAGGATATACAGGATTTCAAGACAACCACATATTCCGTAAAACTGCTGTTTACCGACGGAACAACGGATACCTGCAAGGTGACCAACGAGTTTCCGGGGAAGTACAAGGGGAAGCTTGTAAAATACACCAAGATAGATGACAATACCGTTTCTCTTGAGGCGGTGGATTATCTAAATCCGGTTGAATATGTTCAACAGCCTGCAAATACTGATCCGACTGCGTTCGGGGATCAGACGAAAATGGTGGCTACCTACAAGCAGTTCAATGTAAATCAGGTTGACGACATGTTGAACTCAAACTATGTTGCGGACAATATCAGGATATTCGATGTTGTTTCCGACTATACCGGAGCAGATACCCAGGTCAAGCTGATTGACTGGTCCAGTCTGCCAAACGGGAAAATCCCTGACGGTAAAGTGCTGTATATGAGCACTGCGGGACCTTTTGCCGATGTCAACGTGCTTGTTCTGGACGATATATTTGATGAAAATTACAAGCTTGCGGTAGTTGAAAATTCCAACCAAAAATCTGCCACATCCAACAGTTACAAGCTGCTGGCAGGCGCTGTCGAGTACTCAACCTCAGGCAGAGGCGATCTCGATGTAGGGTCGGTAGCGAGACTGAAAATTTCCGGCGGCAACGTTGATTCGTATACCACCCTGAATCCGAATGTAACTGCCTCGGCAATTCAGGTGATTGATACAAACAGGATTATGGTCAACAATACGGTTTACAGGTTTAACAACAAGATTGCGATTTACTTCAAGGATTCCGCCGGTAACATATCGGCAAGGGGAATCAACGACATAGTGGAGGGACAGCAGTATACGCGCATATCGCTCTATCTGGACGGCAACGGCAAGGTTGAGGCAATTGTGGTTATAGAATAAGTACAAAAATCCCGGTGGCTTGCCACCGGGATTTTTTATACCTTATCCGCCATTTTATTTATTATCCTGTTGGCTTTCTTCAGCTCCGACAAGGTTTGCCTGTACCGCAGGGCATTTTTGATCTTATTGACCAGAATCAGCCTGTTGATGTGATCAAGAGGCTTGATTACATAATCATAGATTTTGTAATTCAAAATTTTCTCAATATCTCTTGCATCATCGAGGCTGGACGCGACGATGATGGGAATTTCCTTGTATAATTGGGTTTTGGAGAAAATCTTCAGGAATTCGAAGCCATCCAGTACAGGCATCACCATGTCCAGGATGATGAGGTCGACATTGCGGCTTTCCACCAGTTCAAGAGCTTCACGCCCATTGAGTGCGGTTATGAGATTGACTCTTTGATTATATAAGTAATTTCTAAGGATAGCATTGTCAAGGACATTATCATCTGTTATCAAAATTGTTTTTATCACAAAAACTCCCCCTGAAGCAAAATTACTAAATGATATTATTCTACCAGAAAACCAAAAAACCCTCTGGTAAATTGAGGAACTTATCGGAATTTCCGGTTTGTGGGCAATGTTGACAGTACCGGAACCTGTGGATATAATCATTATGGATATACAGAAATTACCATTCGGTTTTGGCAGATATTTTGTAATATGCGCCGGGGGATGATTATGTCACTTAACTTCAATTTCAATGTGTTTGGAACGCAATTCCCGAAGAAGGGGTTATTGAGCCTTGATATAGGTTCCTCAAACATAAAGACGGTTTACAGTACAAAAATCCCTGGAAATAAATTGAGGGTTATGAATTACGCAATAGGTGAAACTCCTGCAAACTGCATCAAAGATGGCATAGTATATGATATTGGTGGCTTGGGGGATAAAATTGAACAGCTTTTGGCTGAACATATGATATATGAGAAAAACGCTAAAATTGTGATTTCATCAGGCTCCAATATCGTATCAAAGTCATTCCGGATAGAAATGACCGGGGATAAAACTCTTGAGACATGCATAAGAGAAGAGATTAAAGGCAGGACAGATATGGATATCAAATCATACAGGCTTTTCTACAGGGTTACAGAAAAAACTGAAAAAAAGGGCTCGAATTCTTACCGAATTTTTACAACTATTGTCCCCAATGAACTAATGAAGAAATATATCAAGCTTATTCAATACCTGAATTTGAGTCCTGTATCAATAGAAATACCTTATAGCGGTACGGCACGCTTTTTTTCATCAGGTTTGAAAATTGCAGATTCGGACAGGCTGTCCGGGGGAGCATATGCAGATTGCACACCGGGAATTACGGCAGTGGTGGATTTCGGGTCGGAAAACACCAATCTCTGCATATTGAAAAACGGCGGTTTGGAATTCAACAGCGTGATCCTTTCGGGAGGAAGGAGACTGGATGAAAGAATTGCAGCAGGATTGGGAGTAAAAAATGAGGTTGCGCGAAGGTATAAGAATATGCACGGGATGGCAGCCGTGTTCCACGAGGGTGATGAAATAGAAAAGATTGTGGACGAATGTTCGAGGAATTATATAAAGGAATTGCTTGTTAAAATCAAGGGGAGTATGGAGTTCTATATAAACAGGTGTGGGGGCGGGATACCCGACAGAATGTGTTGGATAGGAGGAGGCTCGGCTTTAAAGGGACTGATGGAATACGCAGAAGGCATTACCGGAATTCCTTCCTACAATACGGGCATGATGGATTTTAATTCTGTGGAGTTTGAACAGAACCTTGACAGGGGCAATTTGAGATTTCTTGTAAATGCCGTCGCGGCGGCATTGTAGAAGTTGTGGAAGTATCAGAGCTGGCTGAAAGGTAGAAACAAGTGTGCCAATATTACTTTTGTGTGATATTTTATTTAACTATATAAATGTTTTT
>Ga0129298_10000073_pt1 | contig 31221 bp, 31 predicted proteins | sample I19B2metaG_FD_94707 | JGI IMG/M metagenome (GOLD analysis project Ga0129298, IMG submission 94707) | Lake sediment bacterial and archeal communities from Gulf of Boni, Indonesia to study Microbial Dark Matter (Phase II) - ​I19B2 metaG | ecosystem: Environmental > Aquatic > Freshwater > Lake >... | reverse complement strand
GGAAATGACAGCAGCAGCACCCCCTCCCATACCATTGAAGAGAGCTACCATTTGAGGCATATCCGTAAGGGGAACTTTTTTGGCTGAAACCCACCCAATAACAGTGCCCGCCAAGATAATCAGGATCATGAGCAATTGGTGTTTCATGCTCGGTATTAAAAATGTAACTGTTATTGCCAAAATCATCCCGAGGCCGGCTAAGAGGTTACCACGACGGGCCGTTGCCGGGGATGAGAGCATCTTCAATCCGAGAATGAAAAATATAGCACTTACAAGATAAGTGGCTTTAACGAGGTTTTCCATAATCTCATTTCCCCTTCTTAAACATCTCCAGCATCCTGTCCGTCACCGCGAACCCACCTACCACATTCAGAGCCCCAAGCCATACCCCAAGGGCCCCGATGATTAACTCTGTTGCGGTTTCAGCCCTCCCCATTACAACCATGGCTCCGACCAAAACTATCCCATGAATAAAGTTTGTCCCTGACATGAGGGGAGTATGAAGGATTACAGGTACTCTTGATACAACCTCAAAACCTGTAAAACCAGAAAGGATAAAAATGTAAAGGGCAATCCAGATTTCGCTCATTTCAAAAGCCTCCTATATCTTTGTCTCGCCTTTAAAGGTTACGCAGGATTTCTGGAGTATTTCATCGCTGAAATCCACATCGAGAGTTTTCCCATCTTTCGAGAGGAGGTTCAAGAAATTTACGAGATTTTTTGAATACATCTCGCTTGCATGCGTGGGTAAAGTACTGGGGAGATTTAAAGGTCCGTATATGAGAACACCTTTATACTCCACAGTCTCATCCGGTTTTGTAAGTTCACAGTTTCCACCATTCTCTGCTGCGATATCAACAATAATAGATGAGGGTTTCATCTTTTCAACCATATCTCTGGTAATAATTATCGGTGCTTTTTTGCCCGGCACCTGTGCTGTAGTTATCACAACATCAGCTTTCCCAATATTGTCAGCCATGAATTTATGTTGCATATCTTTTTCTTCTTGTGTAAGTTCCCTTGCATATCCACCTGTTCCTTCGGCAATAACAGGAGCTTCAAGGAATCTTGCCCCAAGGCTTTCAATTTCTTCTTTTGCTACCTTTCTCACATCATACGCTTCAACTACCGCCCCAAGCCTTCTGGAAGTTGCTATAGCCTGAAGACCAGCAACCCCGGCCCCTATAACCAAAACCTTAGACGGTCTGATCGTACCTGCCGCGGTCGTAAGCATAGGGAAAAATCTGCTCGACAGGTTTGCAGCGATAATTGCCGCTTTGTATCCGGCAACTGCAGCCTGAGAGGAAAGGGCATCAATGGATTGTGCCCTGCTGATCCGTGGAATAAGTTCCATCGCAAAGGCATTGATATTTCTTTCAGCCATCATTTTTACTCTCTCTGGATATTTGTAGGTCTGCAGAAACCCAATTACAAAACTGCCAGGGGAGATTGCGTCTATTTCTTCAGGTGTTGGAGGTTGAACCTTGAGAATAATCTGGGAGCGGGATAGAACTTCTTTGGCGCTCTCTAGAACTTCAGCACCAGATTCTCTATACGATGAATCAGGATAGCGCGCGTCCTCACCTGCTCCTTTTTCAATATATATCGTGAAACCTTTGTCTGTAAGCTTTTTAACAGACTCGGGCACCAAGGCTATCCTTTTTTCATTTGGGGCTTTTTCTCTTATAATGGAAACGCTTACGGACATAATGGCCACCATTATAGCACTTTGTTTCAGGGGATTTCCAGTGTTTGGACAGTTATGAGTTGGACAGTTATGAGAATGAAACACAGACTTTCTGATTCTTTGTTCCAGGAGTTTGAATTTAATATGTAAGCATGATAAGATATCACATCTTTTCTTCGGAAATTTTTACACAATGGCTGACATAAATCCTTTCAAGGGAATCCTTTACAGTGTATCTAAGGTGTCCATAGAGGATGTTCTGGCTCCTCCATACGATCTCATAACGCCTGAATATCAAGAAGAGTTATATAGGAAAAGTCCTTATAATGTCGTCAGGATAGATTTTGGTAAAGAGCAGCCTGAAGACACCGAGGCAGATAATAAATATACAAGGGCCAAAGGATATCTTGAAAAATGGATAGATGAGGGAATACTTATCGTAAGCGATAGACCGTCATTCTACGCCTATGAAATGTCTTATGCCATAGATGGTGAAGAAAAAAGACTTATCGGATTACTCGGGCTTGTAAAACTCGAGGAGTTCGGTAAAGGCAAGATCCATCCCCATGAGTGCACCTATTCTAAGCCAAAACAAGACAGATTGAATCTCCTCAGGACATGCGAGGCAAATACAAGCCCCATATTCTCACTGTATAAGAGCGCAGATAAAAGAGTCTCGACGCTTCTTTCTGAGGTCGCTCAGACAAGGCCATATCTTGAAGCGGCCGATGCTGCCGGAGCGGTCCACAGGCTCTGGCAGATTGATAGGGAGGAAGATATCGAGATGATAAGGGAGGAACTCAGGGGTAAAGATATTTTCATTGCTGATGGACACCACAGGTATGAAACATCCCTTGAGTTTCAGAGGGAGATGAGGGGGAAAAGGGTATCTTCTTCCAACAATGAGCCCTTTGATTATGTGCTCATGTTTCTCGCGAATATGTTGGATGGTGGGATAACAATACTCCCGACTCATAGACTCGTAAGGGAGATTCCCGAAGATATACACATGAGGCTTTCCGAGTATTTTGAGATCGAGCCAGTAAGAACAGATTTTGATATTGCAAAACAGATATCAGGGAGAAAGTATGTCTTTGGTTTTTTTCAGAACAGGGACGAAATGTGGTATCTCCTTACATTTAAGGGGCGCAATCTATCCGAAGTCAATCCTGCCCTGAGAGAGGTAGACGTAATAATTCTGCATGACCTGGTACTCAAGAAGATACTTGAAGTGAAAGACATTGCTTATGAAATGGATGTGAAAAAGGCCCTGGAAAAAGTGCGAAGCGGAACGTTTCGTGCAGCCCTGTTCCTTAATCCTACAAAGGTCGAGGATGTTGAAAAGGCTGCCCTTACATCAGTAAGAATGCCGCCAAAATCAACATATTTTTACCCAAAACTCCTGACAGGGGTTGTTATCAATAGCTTTAGAGTCAATTGTTAGGTGTTAGTTTTTAGGCTTAATTATTAACAGCAATAAATTTATATGAGGAGGTTTTTATGGCAATGCGTGTTGCAATCAATGGCTTTGGAAGAATAGGCAGGGCATTTTTAAGGGCCAGCAAAGGATATCATGAATTCACCATTGTTGCGATTAATGATCTTACTGATTCAAAGACCCTCGCCCATCTTCTGAAATATGACTCTGTGCATGGCATTTTTAAAGCCGATGTAAAAGCTGGTGATGGAAGTATCGTAGTTGATGGGAAGGAGATCAATATCCTTGCTATGACAGAGCCTGAAAAACTTCCGTGGAAGGATCTTGGTGTGGATATTGTCATCGAATCAACAGGGAGGTTTACAGACAAACCATCTGCTTCAAGGCATTTAGATGCTGGTGCAAAGTGGGTGATCATCTCAGCACCTGCTAAGGAACCAGACATAACCGTATGCATGGGTGTGAATGAGGAAACATTAGACCCTGAAAAACACAAGGTTATTTCGAATGCCTCATGCACAACAAACTGTCTTGCACCTGTTGCAAAGGTGATACACAACGAATTCAAAATTATAAAGGGACTTATGACAACCATACATTCTTATACTAATGATCAGCGGATACTTGACCTTCCCCATAAGGACCTGAGGAGGGCAAGGGCAGCTGCCATGAGCATGATTCCTACGACAACGGGTGCAGCAAAGGCTGTTGGCCTTGTGCTGCCAGAGCTGAAAGGGAAGCTCAATGGCTTGTCCATAAGAGTCCCTACACCGAATGTTTCTCTTGTAGACCTTGTTGCCGAGGTATCAAGGGATGTTACAGTGGAGGGTGTAAATGCTGCATTGAAAAAGGCAGCTGAAGGCCCCCTGAAGGGAATCCTTCAGTACACAGAGGACCCTGTTGTCTCAATAGATTTCAACGGAAATGACCATTCTGCAATTGTAGACGCATCGCTGACAATGGTCATTGAGGGAAGGATGGTAAAGGTTCTTGCATGGTATGACAATGAGTGGGGTTATAGCTCACGCCTCAGAGATCTCATACTCTACTTAATCAAGAGGGTATGACAATGGCAAGGAGAAATGTCGTAGAGCCTGTTCCTATTAAGGATATCTTTAACAAGCTAATGATAGGAGACATTGACCTTAAAGGGAAGAGGGTCTTTATCAGGGCTGATTTCAATGTTCCCCTCGATGACAATCTGATGGTTACTGATGACAGGAGGATACGCTCTACTCTTCCTACCATAAATTATGCCATTGATGAAGGGGCTAAGGTTATACTCTCCTCCCACCTTGGGAGACCGAAAGGTAAGAGGGACCCGAGGCTAAGCCTCGCGCCCGTAGCAAAGAGGCTCCAGAGACTCCTGAATAAAGAGGTCATCTTCGCACCAGATTGTGTAGGCAGTCAGGTAAAAGGTCTTGTTGCGAAGATGAGGGAAGGTGATGTATTGCTCCTCGAGAATCTCAGGTATCACCCGGGGGAAGAAAAAAATGACGAGGAATTTGCCCGTGCCCTGGCGTCGCTTGCAGACATCTACATCAATGATGCCTTTGGGACAGCTCACAGGGCACACGCATCGATTGTCGGTGTCCCAAAATTCCTTCTCTCAGCAGCCGGACTTCAGTTAAAGAAAGAGATAGAGTATCTCCAGGGAGCGATAGAGAATCCGGTAAGGCCCTTCGTCGCAATTCTCGGAGGGGCAAAAGTTTCGGGAAAGATAAACGTCCTTGAGAATCTCGTTGGAAAAGTTGATAAGGTTCTGGTTGGTGGTGGAATGGCTTATACCTTTATAAAAGCCATGGGTTACGAGGTAGGGAATTCCCTTGTTGAAGAAGATATGCTTGAGACAGCACAGAGAATAAGGAAAAAGCTGAAAGGGATGGGTATAAAATTCTATCTTCCCGTAGACTGTGTGATTGCTCAAGGAATCGAACCAAGTGCGGAAACGAAAATAATTCCTACCCTTGAGATACCAAAGGGATGGGCTGCACTCGATATAGGACCTGCTACAGCCAAGCTCTTTTCAGAGGCTATCCAGGATGCGAAGACCATTCTCTGGAATGGGCCTATGGGCATCTTTGAAATGGATGCCTTTTCAAGAGGAACATTTGCTGTTGCTCATGCCGTTGCAGACGCATATGCCCTTACGATTGTTGGTGGTGGTGATACAGACCTTGCTGTGCACAGGGCGGGAGTATCTGATGCAATATCATTTATCTCTACAGGTGGAGGGGCGACCCTGCAGCTTCTTGAAGGGAAAGAACTGCCTGGCATTGCAGTCCTTGCAAATAGAGAAGATTAAGCAAAGGTATTTGTACTGCTAACCGGTAGTGGTTTGGTAAAACTTTGTATCTCCAAATGACCCGTTAGAGTCTGCATCTACCTTGTGTGGTAGTTTTTCGTTTTTGTGCGAGAGTATTCCTCTCTTCATTTCGACAATAGAGGGATTTTTACATTCGAATTTTTTGACAAGATATGAAACTGCAAGCTCTGGTTTTATAACTTCGCCACAGGTAAAGATATCCACAGCCGCATAACAATACTCAGGCCATGTATGAATTGTGAGATGGGATTCTGCTATGACTACTACACCACTGATACCGAAAGGATTAAATTCGTGGAAGGAATTATCAATTATTGTTGCCCTGGCTTCTTTTGCCGCAGAGATCAGTATTTTTTTTACTTTCTCAAGGCTCTTCAGAATCTCGGGATTACAATCCCGCAATTCTATTAAAAGATGTGTACCTAAAGCATACAATTCTCTACCCCCCTTCAAACCTTCAAATTTATTTCGTAACTCGAATAAAAAAGATACAGCAAGAAAAGGAGAATTGTCAAGGAAATTTTAAAGAAACGCTGTGAAAAGGCTGTTTTATTCACCTTTAATAAAATAGTCCATCAATGTATAACCTTCCTCGAAATTCATGATATCTTCTCTCTTGAGGAGCGTCTCGTCAAAGGTGGCACCATCATGTTTTTTCTTGAGCCTGCTGTCAAAGATGACAAAAGGGACAGGTTCATCCGTGTGCGTTCTGATATCGATCGGCGTTGCATGGTCAGGCATGATAAGGACTCGGTATTCCTTGAACTTTTCTAATCCTCTGAGAACAGTACCCACAACAATGGCATCAAAATCCTCGATAGCCTTTATCTTATCCTTGTAATTACCGGAGTGCCCTGCCTCATCAGGTGCCTCAACATGGATATAGACAAAGTCAACCCTCTCGAGGGCTCTCAGGGATTCCTCTGCCTTTCCAAGATAGTTCGTATCCAGGTAACCGGTAATGCCTGGAACATCGAGTATCTCCAAACCGGCATAGATGCCGATACCTCTGGCAAGGTCAACGGCAGACACGAGGGCGCCATCAATGGAGTATTTCTGTCTGAAGGTAGGAAACATCGGCTTCTTACCCTGCCCCCATAGCCAGATGCTATTTGCTGGTTTCTTGCCCCTTCTTATCCTCTCCTTGTTAACAGGATGTCTTTCGAGGATTCCCGTTGATCCGAGCATCATCCTTCTCAACACATCCTCTCCATTTCCGACAGGGAGGTAATCTGTTATCTCCTTACCAATAATATCATGAGGAGGGATGCATTCAATGTCCGCTGACCCCCGAGACCAGACCATAAGATGCCTGTAACTTACCCCTGGGTAGAAACGAATATCCTTAGTGCCGAGTTTTTTGTCAATCTCGGAAATGAGTTCCCTTGCCTCTTCTGTTGTAATGTGTCCACTGCTGTAATCCTCCATAACAGCCTTTTTCCTGTATTTATCAGATTTGAGGGTAACCAGGTTGCACCTGAAAGGGACATCATCTTCTTTCAGTCCTATTCCAATACTGGCTGCTTCAAAGGGAGCCCTTCCTGTATAAAACTCTAAGGGGTTATAGCCGAGAATGCTCAAATTTGCAACATCTGAGCCAGGATGAAAACCCTGGGGGATGGTCCTGACCTTACCGATAATTCCTTCTCGCACGAGTCTGTCCATGTGAGGAATGAAAGCCTGTTGAAGGGGCGTTTTACCATCAAGTTCCTTTATGGGTCTGTCAGCCATGCCATCACCAATGATAACGACATATTTCATAGAATGCCTTCTAAAGCCTTTTCGACAGCCTCTATTTCAGCCTTAATCTTGAGCGGTTCCTTTGAAACCTTAAAAACGACATCGGCATCCTTGAGCCCATTGCCTGTAAGCGTACAGACAATACTATCGCCTGCATGGAAGTAATTCTCTCTATACAGTTTTAAAACACCTGCAACGGAAGCAGCAGATGCAGGCTCACAGAAAATGCCTTCTAAAGATGCGATAAGGCTATAAGCGTTCAGTATCTCATCATCAGTTACCGCCTCGATCCTGCCACCTGATTCGTCCCTCGCCGCAACTGCACCTTTCCAGCTTGCAGGATTTCCAATCCTGATCGCGGTAGCAATGGTCTCAGGTTTTTCTACAGGTCTCCCGAGGACAATTGGTGCAGCTCCTGCTGCTTGAAACCCAAGCATGATTGGTAAAGACGAAATCTTCTCAGCCCTCATATATTCTCTGTATCCCTTCCAGTAGGCAGTTATATTCCCTGCATTTCCGACTGGTAGCGCATGGAATTTAGGTGAAAAGCCAAGCTGGTCACAGACTTCAAAGGCTGCGGATTTTTGCCCTTCAAGCCTGAAGGGATTGATTGAATTTACTAAAGTCATGGGATGTCTCTCAACAAGGGCCTTGACAATTTTCAACGCCTCATCAAAGTTCCCCTTTATCTGAATAACATGTGCTCCGTGTACAAGGGCCTGGGCAAGTTTGCCATGGGCAATTTTCCCTTCCGGTATCAGCACGATAGCCTTGATTCCTGCCTTTGCAGCATAAGCGGCTGCGGAGGCTGATGTATTACCTGTTGAAGCACAGATCACCGCCTTCGAACCTTCTTCCATAGCCTTAGAAAGGGCGACGGTCATTCCTCTATCCTTAAAAGAGCCTGTGGGGTTCGCACCGTCAAATTTGAAATAGATCTCGAGGTCTCTTCCTATCTTCCTCTTCAGGTTCTCTGCCTTTATCAGAGGTGTGTTCCCCTCCTGCAGAGTCACAATCGGGGTTTTCTCTGTCACGGGAAGAAATTCTCGATACTCTACAATGATTCCTTTCCATGCAGTCTTTGGACCCTTACATTCTCCTATTTGCATAAATCTCCGCCTTTAGTGTTTAGTTGAATAGTGCCTGAGTCAGTGAATAGTTATAAGTGAACAGTGAATAGTTAAAGGCAAGTGATATTTCCACTATTCACTACTCGATAATGTCTCCCTCAACAAGTTCTACATCAACTCCTTGATCCCTGAGGGACTGGATCCCTTTCTCGAGGTTCTCCTCTTTTCCTTCAAGCTCGAGGACCATCTCCCCGACCGTTTCAGTTACTCGTGCCCTTCTAATATTTGGCATGACATCATATTTTTTAGCCATAGTAAAAATGACAGGCTCTTTAATTAGGTGTTGCGGAAAAGTCAATTTTACCCTTTTCTTCATACTTCCTCCTTACCCACCTGCAATAGCGGGGATAATTGATACCTCATCTCCGTCTTTGACTTCTGTCTCCTCTGCTTTGAGAAATCTTACGTCCTCCTCATTCACATAGATATTCACGAACCTTCTTATTTTCCCTCCCTCAGAGATTCTCTCGCCTATTCCTGGAAATCTTTTATCAAGTTCATTAATAAGCTCTATTACCATTCCCGGTCTGCCTTCTATTTCCTCCTGTCCCTGCGTCAACCTCTGAAGGGGGGTCGGAATCCTTACTTTAACCGCCATATGATTACCTCCTCTTTCAAAAGTCAGCAGTGGCTGAAGTCTAAAGACGTATCTTTTTAAGCACTTCTTCAAAAGAAGCAAGATTCGGTTTAATGTAGTGAGGAGAAATGGTCCTGCCATTCAAAGCCTCCTGGGTCTTGAGTCCATTTCCAGTAATGCAGATCACTGTCAGTTCATCTCGCCTTATCTTGCCACTTTCTATGAGTTTTTTCGTTACTGCAACAGTAACTCCGCCTGCTGTTTCAGAGAATACACCCTCTGTCTTTGCAAGGAGCTTTATTGCACCAATGATCTCCTCATCTGAAACATCCTCGCCATAGCCACCGCTTTCCTTTACTGCCTTGGTTGCATAATACCCATCGGCTGGGTTTCCTATTGCAAGAGATTTCGCTATAGTATTTGGTTTCACTGGCCTGATAATATCTGTGTCTTGCTTTATTGCTGTAGATATGGGGGAACATCCCGTTGCCTGGGCTGCGAATACCTTTGTCCTGAGGTCCTTTATAACACTGATCTCCTGGAACTCTTTAAAGCTCTTCCATATTTTCGTAAGGAGTGAACCACTTGCACATGGCACGACGATATTATCAGGAGCCTTCCATCCGAGCTGTTCTATGATTTCGAATCCATGTGTCTTCGAACCCTCCGCATAGAATGGCCGTATGTTTATATTGACGAATGCCCATCTGTACTTGTTCGCTATCTCGCTACAGAGCCTGTTCACATCGTCATAATTACCGTCTACTGCAATAAGGTTTGGTTCATAGACAAGGGAAGCGATGATCTTGCTTGGTTCGAGAGTTGCAGGGATGAATATAAACCTCCTGAAACCCGCCTTTGCACCCAGTGCTGAGACAGAATGGGCAAGATTTCCTGTTGATGCACATGCTGCAGTGTCAAAATGAAATTCCCTCGCTTTTGTAAGGGCAACAGCTACGACCCTGTCTTTAAAGGAAAGTGTGGGATGGGCAACAGTATCGTCTTTGATATAGAGTGAATCTGTTCCGAGCTCTTTTGCAAGGTTATCTGCCTTGAGGAGGGGAGTAAACCCTGAGAAGAGGCCAACCTGAGGCTCACCGTCTATGGGAAGAAGCTCTCTGTATCTCCATAAGGTTTTTTCTCTTTTTTCGATTACCTTTTTTGTCAATACCTTTCTTATGCTTTTATAGTCATAAACCACTTCAAGGGGGCCGAAACAGAACTCACATACATAGAGCGGTTCAACAGGATATTCTCTGTTACATTCTCGACATTTAAGGCCCTTAACATAGCTCATAGCTTTTACTCCAGCATTAAATTTGTGATGAACAGGGTTCAAGGATTCGAGGATTCAAGGGTTCGAGTGTTTGCTTCCTAAAGTATTTCGTTTGAATCCTTGGCCTCTTGAACCCTAAAACCCTTTTTGTTTGAATCCTGTTCTATATTACTTCAAAATGACTTTCATCTCAACTTCCTTTACCTGCTCATCTGTTATCCTGAATGCCCTTATCATCGGCTCTTTGTTTAAGAGGCTCACTATTACATACACCGAATCAGGATAAGAGACGAGCTTTATATCTTTCGGTGAAGGATAGGCATGTAAATCTGGATGGGAATGGTATATAGCTGTCATGTCAAGACGATCTTTTCTCATCTCCTTCATGATAGTAAACTGCTCTTTCGGGTCCATCATGTAGCTGATATGGGAGTTTTCTATATTCCGCATCGTATAAACCCTCTTCACAACTCCATCTTTTCCAGCGAGTATCCCACACGCCTCCTTTGGATAGACCTCTTTACAATGTGCGATTACTTTATCAAAAAGCTCCTGGGTTATGAGTAAGTCGGGCATGTATTTCATCCCCCATCGAAGGGAAAGGGTCTATGAGAATAACACTTTCTTCTGCAATTCATATACCATGTAAAAGAAAGAGACGGTTGGCTTCTCAGAGGTGGATAACTCCAGACTTTTCACGTCCTTAACTTTATTTTCCCTCAACCCTCATAAAGATTGTCTTATCCATAACAACAGGGAGCAGGTCTATCTCACGAATGGCCTGTCTCACATCCTTTTCCTTTGCCTCATGAGTAAGGACAACGAGCGGGACAGCTTCACCAACGCTTCTGCCTTTCTGTATCACTGAAGCGATGCTAATATTGTAATTGCCGAGGATGCCTGAAATCTTTGAGAGGACCCCTGGCCTGTCGAGGGCAGAAAACCTGAAATAATACATAGATATCACTTCATCCATCTTTTTTATGCTGACATTCCTCAGGGTCCGAGTTATGACAGGTACCCTTCCCATAGCATTTGTTCTGATGTTCCTCGCAATATCAACAATGTCGCTCACGACAGCACTACCAGTAGGCATATCTCCAGCGCCTCTGCCATAATATAAGGTAGGGCCTGTAGCATCACCATCAATGTATATTGCGTTGAATGAACCATCCACTTTTGATATGAGATATTCCTTGGGAAGCATTGTTGGATGAACCCTGAGTTCTATCTCATTATCCGACTCTTTTGCAATGGCAAGGAGTTTTACCTTGTAGCCCAAATCAGATGCAAACCTTATATCTTGAGGAGATGTCTGAGAAATCCCTTCTCTGTAAATATCTTCGTAAGAGATAGGGATACCGTATGAAAGAGAGGCAAGGAGTGCGAGCTTATGAGCAGAGTCTATCCCTTCAATATCTAAAGTCGGATCGGCTTCAGCATAGCCGAGATCCTGTGCCTCTTTCAGTGCTTCTGAAAACTCAACATTCTCCTCTGTCATCTTTGTGAGTATATAATTTGAGGTGCCGTTTATTATCCCGTATACAGCCTTTATCCTGTTGGCAACAAGGCCTTCCCTGATTACCTTTATAATGGGAATGCCACCTGCCACAGATGCTTCAAAACCTATCTCAACTCCGGACTGAATCGCTGCAGTAAATATCTCATTTCCGGCAGTTGCAAGGAGGGCCTTATTTGCTGTGACCACATGTTTGCGATTACTGATTGCCTTCAGTATTAAGTCTTTTGCAGGTCTGATGCCACCGATGAGTTCAACGACGATATCAATATGGGGGTCATTCAGGAGAGCATCCACGTCTGTACTCAGAATGCCTGTGGGGAGACTTATTCCTCTGTCCCGCTCAATATTAAGGTCGGCAATCCTCTTGAGATTTATTTCAAAGCCGAGCCTTTCTTTGAGGATTTCCCTATTTCCGAGAAGTATCCTTACAGTCCCCGTGCCTACAGTCCCGAAACCAATGATTCCAACATTTATCATCTGTTAAGCACCTTCTTAATTCCCCTCGTAGCCTGCCTAATCCGGTGTTCATTTTCTACAAGGGCAAACCAACATAGGTATCTCCGCCTTCTCCAAATCCGATTCCAGGAGATACAGCTACGCCTCCCTCTGTAATAAGCAGCTTGCAAATTCTAATTCTCAAAACTTAAAAGTGTTCCGAGACATTTGTTTAGAATATAGTGCTCAGATATTGGAGTTTTATTATTATACATTATACATCTCCTCAGCATTCATCGAGCTCCTCATTAGGGGAGAAGAGGCTACATACTTAAACCCCATATTCAGGGCTCTGTTCCGAAGTCTCTCGAAAATCTCGGGTCTTATGTATTCAACAACGGGCAGGTTTTTTCTCGAAGGCCTCAGATACTGTCCCAAGGTAACAAAATCACACCCTGCATCACAGAGGTCTTTCAGGACATCTGTTACCTCATCGCATGTCTCCCCAAGACCCAGCATAAGTCCTGACTTAGTATGGATATCAGGAGCTACCCTTTTAGCATATTTCAATATATGAAGGGACCGATTGTAGTCTGCCCGAGGTCTGACAACAGAATAGAGCCTTGGGACGGTCTCCACATTGTGGCCAAAAACATCTGGTCTCGAACTAAGTACGGTCATGAGGGCACCTATGTCACCATTAAAATCAGGGATGAGAACCTCAACCTTTGCATCTTGAAGATATCTCCTCACAGCATCAACAGTCCTCGCAAAATGTCCTGCACCACCATCAGGAAGGTCGTCCCTTGTCACAGAGGTAATAACTACATATTTCAATCTCATCTCCTTTGCAGCCCGTGCAACCCTTTCTGGTTCTGTATGATCCAGTGGCTCAGGCATTGAAGACTCCACAGAACAGAAACCGCAGTTCCTTGTACATTTTGAACCGAGCAGCATAAAGGTGGCAGTTGGCCTTGAGTAGCATTCACCAATATTCGGACACCTTGCTTCCTCGCATACAGTAGAGACATTGTAACTCCTGAGGATTCGTTTCGTATCATGGATACCCTCAAAGCCTTTTGTTCTTATCCATTCTGGAAGTCTCAAAACAATCTCCCCATTGCCTATGGTTATTAAACATAAAAGAAATATGAAACTTTGTCAAACCAAAGGTATCCCCATATAAGGCAGGATGTTTTCTATTATAATACCTTTATTTCGACTGATTTTGATTGAGTTCAAGATTCACAATTGAAGAAGGAGGACAACAGTAAGATTGGTATCACCGATAGGGTTGATTTCAGCCGTACCTCTTGAAGGCAAGACCATCCTGAGAAATCTTAAAAAGATTTATGAGAAGGTCCCTTATGGTTTAGCCTTATATCAAGGCAAAATACATGACAAGCCTGTTGTCTATGTTACCTCTGGTATTGGAAAGACAAATGCCTCCCGTGGAACAACTATTTTAATTGAAAGGTTCTCCCCCAGCATCATCGTTAATTTCGGGGTTGGCGGCGCCTATCCTTCATCAGGCCTAAAGAGAGGAGATATCGCAGTTGCAGAAAAGGAGACTTATGGAGATGAGGGCGTTTCTCTCAATGATGGTTTTCATACAGCGGAGGTCATCGGAATACCTTTTTTCATAAAAGCCAGAAAAAGGTATTTCAACGAATTCCATCTGGATAAAAGACTCTTTAAAATGGCTGTTAGAATTTCACGCATCACGCATCACACATCGCGCATCACGGTAAAATCAGGTCCTTTCCTTACCATCTCTACCTGCACAGGGACATTGAAAAAGGCAAAAGAACTTGAAAAGAAATTCCACGCCATTTGTGAAAATATGGAGGGTGCTGCAGTTGCGCATGTATGTATCTCATATGGAATTCCCGTTGTCGAGATAAGAGGCATTAGCAATACCGTTGAGGACAGAGATATGAAAAAGTGGGATATCAGAATAGCAGCGGAGAATTGTCAGAAAGTGGTGAAGGAGTTCCTGAAAGAAGTCTGATTCTTTTAGTTGAGAGAATATGAAATAATGATATGGATTAAGAATAAAAGGAGGAAGACATGATACCACGTTATACACGTCCTGAAATGGGAAGGCTATGGGATATAGAGGCAAAATATCAGAAATGGCTTGATGTGGAGATTGCCGTGTGTGAGGCATGGGCAGAGCTTGGCGAGATACCGAAGGATGCTTTAGGAAAAATAAAGAAAAAGGCGAGATTTAATGTCCAGAAGATTGATGAAATAGAGAAGGTTGTAAAACATGATGTTATTGCATTCCTTACATCAGTAGCCCAGGACCTCGGTCCTGAGGCAAGATTTATCCATAAAGGATTGACCTCATCAGATATCCTTGACACAGCTCTTGCCCTCCTTATGCGACAGGCCTCAGACATATTAATGAAAGACATCCGTGAACTGATGGGTGTTCTCAAAAGGCAGGCATATAGATACAAAGATACACCAATGATGGGGAGAAGCCACGGTGTCCATGCAGAGCCAATAACATTCGGCCTCAAGTTTGCTCTCTGGTTTGAGGATATGAAGAGGAACCTTGAAAGGATGAAGAGGGCAAAAGACGTAATAAGTGTCGGAAAGCTCTCTGGTGCTGTTGGTACTTTCTCTAATATTCCTCCCATAATTGAAGAAAAGGTCTGCAAAAAACTTGGACTCAAACCAGAACCTGTTGCAACACAAATAGTCCAGAGGGACAGACATGCAGAGTATCTCGTAACCCTCGCATTGGTCGCGGCTTCTATCGAAAAGGTAGCTACCGAGGTAAGGCATCTCCAGAGGTCAGAGGTCCTCGAGGCGGAAGAACCATTTATGGCAGGGCAGAAGGGCTCATCAGCAATGCCGCATAAGCGGAATCCTGTTGGTTGCGAAAACCTCTCAGGCCTTGCAAGACTTGTAAGGACAAATGCCCTGGCAGCTCTTGAAAATGTCGCGTTATGGCACGAAAGGGATATTTCGCATTCTTCTGTTGAGCGTGTAATAATACCTGATAGCTCAATACTTGTTGATTATATGCTTCATAGGCTGAAGGGAATCCTTGAAGGACTCCACGTATACCCAAAAAGGATGAAGGAGAATATGGCCAAAAGCCATGGTCTTTATACCTCCCAGCGAGTGCTGCTTGCCCTTTTAGACAAGGGCATCGACCGGGAAAAGGCATATAATATTGTGCAGAGGGATGCGATGAAGAGCTGGAAAGAAGAGGCTGATTTCAAGAAAATATTATTAAAAGATAAGGAAGTCAAAAGATATCTAACAGCAAGAGAAATCGGGGAGATCTTTGACTTCGAATATTATCTGAAACATGTAGACTATATATTCAAAAGAGTATTGGGAGCATCACGATGAAGAATTATTTCAAGAACATCCCTATAACAAATGCATATCGGTTAATCAACCATGGGCCGACGGTACTCATTACTTCCAGACTTGGAGAAAAAGTCAATGTTATGACTGCAGCGTGGCAGATGCCTGTCAGCTTTAGGCCAGCGCTCATAGCAGTTTCCATAGACCGTGAGAGATTTTCTCATAGGCTTATCCTGAAAAGCCGGGAGTTTGTTATAAACATACCCCATGTTGGAATGATGAAAGAAGTTTTGTGTTGTGGAACGCAATCGGGGAAGGATATTGACAAATTCGGGGTATGCAAGCTGACCCAGGTAAAGGCTCATAAGGTTAAAGCTCCTCTCATCGAGGAGTGCATAGGAAATATTGAATGCAAACTCCATTCTATTCACGAAGCTGGCGATCACACTATCTTTGTAGGAGAGGTTGTTGCTGCTTCAGTAAAAGAGGGTATATTTGATGGCTATCTCAGGGTTGACCTTGATGAGGCAAAGACCCTCCATCACCTTGGTGGTAAGGTTTTCTGTCATCCTGATGGTATTGATCTTGAATAGCAGCAAGTTGGACATAATGTACGCTCTCAGATTTCTGCTAAAATAAAAGCAAACATACATGAGTCTATTACACTTCTATCGGAAACCAGCCCTTTCACTGGCGAGGAAAAACGATTTACTTTCAATAGTAAGACAAAAGATATCCCCTGAGATACAGGATATAGAAACGGAATACTGTTTTAATATCGAGGCATCAGAGGCCCTTAAAAGGGAAGAATTAGAAGCTCTTCGCTGGCTCCTCTCAGAGACATTCGAACCAGAGAATTTTTCTGAGGAGAGTTTTTTAACTCGTCACTCGTCACTCGTCACTCGTCACAGTCTTTTTGAAGTTGGTCCGCGGATGAACTTCACAACGGCATGGTCAACAAATGCAGTCTCGGTGTGCCATGCCTGTGGATTAAAAAAGGTTACCCGTATCGAGAGCTCAAGGAGATATAAGTTCGTATTCAGTGAACAGTTAGTAGTGAACAGCGAACAGTTAACAGATTTCTCCTTGTCACTCGTCACTCGTTACTCGTCACTATTTTATGACAGGATGACAGAATGTCCCTATCCTGAACCGCTCGCTACCTTTGCGACAGGGATAAAACCAGAGCCAGTTTTTATCGTGCCGCTGATTGAAGAAGGCAAAGAAGCCCTGAGAAAGATTAACATTGATATGGGACTTGGTCTTGATGACTGGGACATAGACTATTATTACAACCTCTTTGTTCATGATATAGGCCGTAATCCCACAAATGTAGAATGTTTTGATCTTGGTCAATCAAACAGCGAGCATTCAAGGCATTGGTTCTTTAAAGGAAGATTGGTTATTGATGGTAAAGAGATGCCATATGCCTTAATGGATATCATTAAACAGCCATTAAGGACTAACCTCGGTAATAGCATTATTGCCTTTAGAGATAATTCAAGCGCAATTTGTGGTTATGAGATATTGACTATAATCCCCGAACAAGCAGGAAACCCGTCCCGCTTTCGGGATGCAAGACTCAATTATCACATCATCTTCACAGCCGAGACCCACAATTTCCCTACGGGTGTTGCGCCATTCCCGGGTGCAGAGACAGGTACAGGGGGAAGGATAAGAGACGTTCATGCAACAGGCAGAGGAAGCTTAGTAATAGCAGGTACAGCAGCATATTGTGTTGGCAATCTGCACATACCTGGATATCCTTTAGCATGGGAAGATCCCCTCTTTGAATATCCACCGAACCTGGCAACACCTCTTCAGATAGAGATAGAGGCAAGCAATGGTGCCTCTGACTATGGAAACAAATTTGGTGAACCTGTCATACAGGGTTTCACAAGGTCGTTTGGTTTACGATTGCCGAATGGAGAGAGGAGAGAGTGGGTCAAGCCCATTATGTTTACAGGTGGTATTGGACAGATCGATAACAGGCATGTTGAAAAAGGGACCCCTCACAAAGGCATGCTCGTAGTCAAGATTGGGGGCCCTGCCTATAGGATCGGCATTGGTGGCGGCGCTGCCTCAAGCATGATACAGGGAGAAAATATTGCTGAGCTGGACTTCAGTGCTGTACAGCGCGGTGATGCGGAGATGGAACAAAAGGTTAACAGGGTCATCAGGGCGTGTGTAGAGATGGAAGATAAGAATCCTATCATCAGCATTCATGACCAAGGCGCTGGAGGGAACTCCAATGTAATCAAGGAGATTATCTATCCAGCAGGTGCAATGAGCAGTGTAAGGAATATTTTGCTCGGTGACTATACCCTCTCTGTCCTTGAGATATGGGGAGCTGAGTATCAGGAAAATAATGCCCTCCTTATAAAGGCTGAAAGAGCTGAGATGTTCCTTGATCTCTGCAGAAGGGAGAAAGTCCCCTGTTCTATCATTGGAGTTATTACAGGAGATGGCTATATTGTGTTATATGACGCAGCAGATGGAAGTACTCCTGTTAATCTTGAATTATCAAGGGTTCTTGGTGAGATGCCTCAGAAGACCTTTCATCTTGAACGGATCGAACCCAATCTTGGACCTTTGACATTACCAGTGGATATAACCGTAAGAGAAGCACTCGAAAGGGTTCTCCGTCTTATCTCTGTGGGCTCAAAGAGATTTCTTACAAATAAAGTTGACAGGTCTGTTACAGGCCTCGTTGCTCAACAGCAATGTGTTGGCCCCCTCCAATTGACTTTATCTAATGTTGCTGCCGTGTGTCAGAGCCATTTCGGTTTGACAGGGGCTGCTATAGCAATTGGGGAACAGCCCATAAAGGGTTTGATAAACCCTCAGGCAATGGCTCGCATGAGTGTTGGCGAGGCGCTCACAAATATTGTCTGGGCAAAGGTGAGCGGCCTCGGAGATATTAAATGCTCGGGGAACTGGATGTGGGCTGCAAAGCTTCTGGGTGAAGGTGCCAGACTCTATGATGCTGCAGTAGCATTAAGTGATATCATGATTGAACTTGGAATAGCAATTGACGGAGGTAAAGACAGTCTCTCCATGGCTGCCATGGTTTCTGATTCATCAGGGAAGACAGAGATAGTCAAGGCACCGGGAACAATTGTTGTTTCTGCCTATGTCACATGCCCGGATATTACAAGGATTATCACCCCTGACATTAAAAGGCCGGGTGAAAGCAGATTGCTTTATATAGATCTTGGTAAGGGAAAGTACAGAATGGGGGGCACTGCCTTATCCCATGTCTATGGGCAGATCGGAAATGAATCGCCTGATCTGGATGAGCCTCAACTTCTTAAACACACCTTTAATGCCATACAGCGACTTATTTCAGAGGAAATGATCCTTTCTGGGCATGACAGAAGTGACGGGGGATTGATAACGACGCTCCTTGAGATGGCTTTTGGAGGCAATTGCGGATTAGAGACAAACATAAATCCCCCCCCTTTACTAATTGGGGGTGAGGGCGGATTACAAGAAATTATATTCCCTATCCTATTCTCTGAAGAACTCGGACTGGTTGTTGAATATCTTCCAGAGAGTGAAGACAGAATAACAGGGATCCTTAAAGACAACAGAATTCCCTATCAGATAATCGGAAAGACGTTAGAGAAAAAGGAAGTTAGTATAAACATTAATAACCAGATTGTTTTAAAAGAAGATATGAGAGTCCTCAGAGATCTTTGGGAGGAAACAAGTTACCACCTCGACAGGCTCCAGGCAAGCCCTGATTGCGTTGATGAGGAGAGAAGGGTAAATTTTAACAGAAAGGGTCCTCAGTACGTCCTTTCTTTTACTCCAAAGAAAACAGACCAGAGGCTTCTTGAAAGTAATAACAGACCGAAAGTTGCTATCATCCGGGAAGAAGGCAGTAACGGCGATCGTGAAATGACCTCTGCTTTTTATCAGGCTGGATTTGAGGCATGGGATATCACCATGACAGACCTTCTTGAAGGGAGGGCACATCTCAATGACTTTCGAGGTATTGTCTTTGTTGGAGGATTCAGTTATGCTGACGTCCTCGATTCGGCTAAAGGCTGGGCAGGGGTAGTCAGGTTTAATAAAAGACTCTCAGAGCAGTTCCAGAAGTTCTATGAAAGATCTGATGCCTTCAGTCTCGGTGTCTGTAACGTTTGCCAGCTCATGGCGATCCTTGGCTAGATTCCATGGAAGGGGATTCCTGAGCAGCTTCAACAGAGATTTATTAGTAACCGCTTAGGAAGATTTGAATCAAGATTCTCGACCGTACGCATCTTACAGAGCCCAGCTATCATGCTAAAAGGCATGGAAGGCTCTTCCCTTGGTGTCTGGGTTGCCCATGGCGAGGGGAGGCTCTATTTCCCCGGAAAGGAAATAATGCAAGAAGTGCTAAAAAGCGATTTGGCTCCTATAAGGTTCATCGATGATAACGGAGAATTCACCGAGACATATCCATTGAATCCGAATGGTTCTCCCTTTGGAATAACAGCCCTCTGTTCACCTGATGGCAGACATCTTGCAATGATGCCCCATCCAGAAAGGATATTTCTTAAATGGCAGTGGCCTCACATGCCAGAGGAATGGAGAAAAAACCTTGAGGCCTCTCCCTGGCTCAGGATGTTTCAGAATGCAAGGGAGTGGTGCGAAGGAAATACAAAAGAGCTTTAGAGCCTTCTCCTGAATAATGAGAAAAAGTGTTCTTTTATTTTTTCTGAAAGAGGCCGTTTTAACCACTGCTCTCTATCTACCTTAAGAGAATGCTTCAGGTCCTCTTCAAATATCTCTGCCATCTGTGAGGCAAATCCGGTATCAAGGATCCCGACATTTCCCTCATCATTGTATCTGAGGGATTGAAAATCGAGGTTGGTAGACCCGATAATACTCCAGCATTCATCAAATATGAACGTCTTCGCATGAAGTATGTCTTCTCCTCTATATGTGTATATTTCTACACCAGCATTCAAGAGTTTCGAAAAGAATGCCCTTCCTGCATAAGATGCAGCAGGAACATCACTTTTACCAGGGACAAGTAGTCTTACCCTCGCTCCACGTCTTTTAGCTTCTTCGAGAGTTTCAACCATTCTTCTGCTCGGTGTGAAGTACGCTGTTGTCAGAGAAATGCATTTCTTTGCATGGTTAATGCTGTAATAAATAAGTCTTCTCATTTTTCTTCTGCCTCTACTTGAATCCACAAAGATAGGAATTGCCGGAATACCTCTTGATGATTCTTCAGATTTCCCTTGGAACTCAATCTTTTCTCCTCCCCAGGTATACCAGCTTTTTTTGAAAGTCTTAAACAGGGCATTTACTATGGGACCCTCAAGGAGTATACCCGTATCACGCCAGACCCGCCCTCTGTGTTTAAAATGGAAACCGCTGTATTCATTAGCAATGTTCAACCCTCCTGTAAATGCCTTCTCAGCATCTATCACAATAAGTTTACGGTGATCTCTGTGCACATAGTGAAAAGGGGCTGTCCATTTAAAAGGATGGGAGGATCTTACATGAATGCCTGCTTTTTTCATTTCTTTCCAGAAACTCCCCGGTGTTCCAAAGGAACCAAAGTGGTCATACAAAATATAGACACTAATGCCTTTTTGACCCTTCTGTTTTAAAAGTTCAGATAATTCCCTGCCTGTCTCATCATTTCTGAATATGTAAAATTGAAGGCATATGAATTGTTGTGCGTCCCTGACAGCATCAAAAATTTTTTTGAAAGATTCACTGCCTTTCCAGAGGAGTTGAATATTGGTGGCAGGAAAAAATTCACCTTTAAATATCCTCTCAATGGCGTGGGTAGTGAATGTGTCTGTTATTACCATCTGCTGGCTCTCAGTCTTTCAATCGAGAAAACCCTGTCATCTATCCACTGATATACAATCTCCCCCGGAAGCTTTACTTTTGTACATGAGACGGTCAGCCTTTTTTAAAACTGAGGATACCGTATCGCTCGGCTCATATCTTGTCTCCGGTTTTTTCTCTAATGGCGGTGCAGGGATTTGAACCCCGGACACTGCGGATATGAGCCGCATGCTCTGACCAACTGAGCTACACCGCCATGTAAAAAGTGATAAGTGAAGAGAGAAAAGTTAACAGTCTCGAAATAGAGACAAATTATACCAAAAGAGGCACTTTTAGTGAAAGAGCTCAAACCTCCGCGTCCGTATATTGATAAGGAGCCCAACTGATAAAAGATTTGTCAAAAGAGCAGTTCCTCCATAGCTCATAAATGGGAGGGGTATTCCAACGACGGGCATAATACCTAAGGTCATCCCGACATTAACAAAGAAATACGTTAAAAACATGAATGTAATCCCGAGCGCAAGGAACCTTCCAAAGTCATCTCTTGCATTCCTTGCTGTATTAAGACCTCTTAGAATTAAAACAATATAGAGAAATAAAAGGAGGAGGCTTCCGAGGAATCCCCACTCCTCAGCAAAGACAGCGAATATAAAGTCTGTGTGCTTTTCTGGTAGAAATCTGAAGGGTCCCTGTGTGCCATTCAGGTAACCCTTTCCGAAGAACTTGCCTGATCCAACAGTAATCTTTGATTGGTTTATATGATACCCAATCCCCGTTGGGTCTACCCCAGGTTCCAGAAAGGCGATAAGCCTGCTCTTCTGATAGTCTCTCAGACCTTCCCAAAGTATACTGCCGAGGAAAGGTAAGGATATCAACCCTATAATTACGAGGAGTACGGTAATTTTCCTGTGAAGTCCTTTTGAAAGGATTAAAGAGAGGAAGATTACGAGAATTATTAATCCTGTTCCGAGGTCAGGTTGTTTAATGACAAGGATGAAGGGAAGAAATACAATTAAGAGGAATAAACGAAATAGTGAGATTGTGCTGATAGGACTATTCATGATGCCAAGTTGATGAGAAAGCATAATGATGTATATGAGCTTAAAGATTTCTGAGGGTTGAAAAGAGATAGGACCAATACTCAGCCATCTCTGGGCACCCAGGCCTACTTTACCTAAGATAAAGACGGTTATAAGTAAAATAATGCCCACAAAGTAAAGGTAAGGGGAGAATCTACTGAGCCAAATGTAGTCAAAGCTTACCATCATGAATAATGCAAGAACCCCGATTAAGAGCCATAAAGCCTGTTTCATATAAAATAGTGAGTTCATTCCCTCTACGAGAGGACGTGTGGCACTGTATATGGTCATAATCCCTATAAGGGCAATAATGACAACAACAGAAAATGTAATCCAATCAAAATTCTTAATCAGTCTGCGGTCTATGCGTAACATTTTTGGAGAGTGTTACCTCTTTAATTTTGTTTGTTAATTTCTGCATTTTTTAAATATCCTTCTATTGCCCTCTTTGCAATTGGCGCTGCAGCGCCTCCACCATGACCGCCGTGCTCTACAAATACTGAAAGTGCTATCTCTGGTTTTTCAATCGGGGCAAAGGCAACAAACCATGCATGGTCTCTAAATCTCTCTGGCTGATACCGAGAGCCTCCCCTCATTGCAATAACTTGGGCAGTTCCTGTCTTGCCACAAATACTCGCTAACTCCGACTTAGCAGCCCATCCGGTTCCACCAGGCTCATTCACAACCCCTGAAAGTGCTCTTTTAACAATCTCGAGGGTCTCAGGCCTTGCCTTTACCTTTCCCGAAAGAACCGGAGTGATATCTTTCATCAGAGTTGGTCTGTAGAGATTCCCACCATTAGCTACTGCACTTATCATGACTGCCATCTGTATCGGTGTGACAGCGACATATCCCTGACCTATTGCTGTATTGAGGGTTTCACCCAGATACCATTTCTGTTTTTTCTTCTCCTCCTTCCACTTTGTATTTGGTATTATTCCCATCCGCTCATGTACGAGTTGGAAGCCTGTTTCTTTTCCTAACCCGAAGCTCGAAGCATAGTCATAAATTCTATCTATGCCGAGACGTTTACCAACCTCATAGAAATACACATCACAGGATTCAACTAAAGCCCTGTGCAAAGACATCACGCCATGCCCCCCTTCGCGCCAGCAACCAAAATGCCACCTACCGTAGTTTATTCCCCCTCTGCATTCCACCTTCGTCTCAGGTGTAATAAGTCCTTCTTCAAGAGCCGCTATTGCTGTGATGATCTTGAATGTTGATCCGGGTGGATACTGACTCTGGAGTGCCCTGTTGAGCATGGGTTTTTTACTGTCCTGAGTAAGGGCTATCCATTCTTCGTAGCTTATTCCTTTTGCAAAGAGGTCAGGATCGAAGGACGGTCTGCTCACCAATCCCAATATTTCGCCGGTGTCAGGTTTCATAGCAACAAGGGCACCCGCCCTTTCTCCAAAAGCTTCTTCAGCTTCTTTTTGCAGATTAATATCTAAGCTCAGCCTGATATCCTCTCCCTTTATCGGAGGTTTTTCATTTAATAGCCTTATCTCTCTTCCGATGGAATCAACTTCAATAACCCTCTCACCATGGGTGCCTCTGAGGGATTTATCAAAGAGCATCTCAGCACCCCGTTGCCCTATGAAGGCATCTGGAGGAACATCCCTGAAAGCAGGGTCTTTAGACTGGGAAGGATTAAGTTTTCCGAGATAACCTATGAGATGTGAACCGATGCCACTATAGATATATTCCCTGCTAGCCTCGACTTCAATGATAAGGCCTGGAAAGTCAGATCTTCGAGATTCAATATACGCAACCTCATTAAACGTCAGACCCTGCTTAAGTCTTAAAGGGCTAAAAGGGCTTAGTCCTTCCTTGTTTATTTTTTTGAGTATCTCTTCTACCGGCATGTTCAGGACTTTTGATAGTAAATCAGTTTTACTCCTATCGAATTCTCCATAGATTATAGATGCGCAATAATAAGCGGAGTCTTTTACGAGGGGGATACCGTTTCTGTCAAAGAGGATACCCCGCGGTGCCGGTATCGGTATTATTCTGAGCCTGTTGACCTCAGAAAGTTCCCTATATTTACTGCCCTGCAATACCTGTAACTGCCATAGCCTCATGATAAGAAGGAGGAAGAGTACGATCACTATATAGCTTATTCTTAAGATTTTTTCAGATTCCTTTTTCATTATTATGATCTTTTCATTTTAGAATCTGCTACCCTGCTTACTGTATCTCCTTTGGTCTCAAAAATAAGCCTATAGGTGCATTTATGACGGATTGTATAACGGTTATGAAAACAGCAGCCTTAATGCTTGCTGGCATCCTATCAAAGAAGCTTCGAGAAGCGAAAACAAGGGCATTGTCGACTATTGTCAGGACTGTTATGCCGATGGCACCCAAGAGGGGGGTCCATCTGAAGAAACTGCCAGACATGAAAGAGGAAAAATAACCTATGATGCCTTTACTCAGGAGATTAGGGCCAAGGAATGCACCTGAAAGGCTATCTTCTACAGAACCAATAAGGGAGCCAAGAAACATACCCTTAAGTTCTCCTTTCCTCATGCCTGCATAGTAGACTAAAATAGCAGTGAAGTTCGGAGTCACATCAAATAATGATAGCCTTTCCTCTATGAAAAAGGTAAAAAGGATTATAACTGCCCAGAGGATGTAAGTCATCTTTTTATTATTGCTACTTCCTCGATCTCTGCATTGTCCTCAAAGGAGGTTACCTCTATGTTCTGGAAAAGCACAGACCCCTTTTTATCAATTCTCGATATGTAACCAACTGGTATGCCCTGTGGGAATAAGGAATCAAGGCCGGATGTTATTACTATATCGCCAACTTTTACTTCTTCTTCATAAGGTATGTATTTTAACTGGCATTTTCTTAACCCTGTGCCAGAGATTATCCCCTCTCTTCTACTTTCCTGGAGTCTTACAGCAGCTGAGAAATTTAAATCTGTAAGAAGAAGGAGAGATGAGTAAGAATTGGAAGCTCCTGAAATCTTTCCAACGAGGCCCTTAGGGGTTATAGCCACCATATCTTTTGTAACTCCATCAGAGAGCCCTTTGTCAAGAACGAAGGTTTTAGACCACTGATCTGAACCTCTTGCGATAATGCGGGCAGCTGTGACATACCCATGCTCTTTTTCCTTAAGCGACAGAAGTTCTCTCAGCCTCCTGTTTTCAAGCAGGGCCTCCTGATACTTCTGCTTTTCTTCAAGCGATCTCTTGAGTTCTGCTTTTAATCTTGTATTTTCCTCTTCCCTGAGGAGCATCTTTTTAAAAGGGGAAGTGACCGAGTCCTTTACAGAATTCACTATAGCATGAAAGCTGGTCAGGGTGTTATTCAGGAATTTCAAAGGCAAGAAGTGCTCTTTTTTACTCTGGAAGGTCATCAAGCCAAGGGATAGGATGATAAAGAGCAAAAGCAGGAGCCTCTTTTTAGGCATTACTAATTGAAAGCTACTCTTTTCAGTAACTCTAAATCATCGAGCATCCTGCCGACTCCCCGGACAACAGCTGTAAGGGGGTCATCTGCAACAATGACAGGGAGCCCTGTTTTTCCTTTGATAAGTGAATCGAGCCCTCTGAGAAGGGCACCCCCTCCAGCAAGAACAATTCCTCTGTCTACGATGTCTGCTGCGAGTTCAGGAGGGGTATTTTCGAGAATAATTTTTATCGTATCAAGGATGATATTGACTGGCTCTACAAGAGCTTCCCGGATTTCTTCCTCAGTGATTGTTACTGTCTTGGGTATGCCTGAAATGAGATCCCTACCCTTTATCTCCATTGTCACTTGCTTGCTCCTCTCAGCAGTCTGATGTATTTCCTTTCTTTCATGCAGACCCGGTGTAAACTCGATGACATCGCCATTTACGGTAGATCTGAACTGTCTACTGAGGACGAGCTCATTATCTTTTTCATAGGCTGAGCCTATTTCAATCTTTATCTGTTCTGCTGTTCTATCTCCTATCATGAGATTGTATCTGCGTTTGATATAGGCGATAATACCCTCATCCATCTTATCGCCCCCTATCCTTACGGCTTTACTATAAACTACCCCGTCGAGGGATATGACAGCGATGTCAGTTGTGCCACCTCCGATGTCGACAATCATGTTGCCAGATGGCTCTCCTACCGGAAGTCCCACTCCTACGGCAGCTGCCATAGGTTCTCCAACCAGGTAGACCTCCCTCGCCCCAGATGCATGGGCAGCATCCTTTACAGCCCTCCCCTCGACCTGAGTTATGCCTGAAGGTACTCCAATGATTACCCTTGGTGATACAAAACTCCTCCTGTTATGAACCTTTTTTATAAAGTACTTGAGCATCTCCTCCGCTGCATCAAAATCAGCAATAACACCATCTTTCAATGGCTTTATGGCTATGATATCTGAAGGGGTTTTGCCAAGCATCTTTTTAGCTTCAACACCAACGGCTATGAGTTTCTTATTGTCCCTTCTTTGCACGACAACAGAAGGTTCGTCACATATGATACCTTTGCCTTTGACAAATACAAGGGTGTTAGCTGTCCCGAGGTCAATGGCAAGGTCATTCGAAAACCATCCAAGTATATTATGAAGCATTCAGCCTCCCTGTTAATATTTCTGTGCAGTAGTTACTGTCACTACCTTTGTTTTTGCAATCTCATCGCCGAGACGCATCCCATCCTTGCTCCCAAGCAGGATGATAAATTCAAAAGCACAAACGATTACTATGAATATCCACCCAAGCCAGGGTATCAGATAAAGAAGGTATCCGATGCCGAAAACACTATTTCTGAGTATCGAATCTCTGAATGAACTGGGTTCATCTGTATCTGCTGAGACAACCCTGAGCCCGATGAGTTTTTTCCCTAAGCTTCTCCCATGGAAGAGGCCATCCCCTATCAAAAGATAGGCAAGCCCTGCAAAGTAGCCAGCTTTCGGAACTACCTCTCCTGCTGCTGCAATGAGAATAAAGTCAAGGGTTTTGGCAATTGCTCTGAGAAGCAATCCTGCCTGTTTAAATTCCCCATACATTAGAAATACTACCAAAAAATTCCTAAATTTTCAAGAGCTTCAGTTGACATACTTTACATCGTTTGTTGAGTTTACCCAGTTTTTATGCTATAAATTCAGAAATTCAATAAAAACTATAGAAACTGAGTAAACCGGATAAACTAAGTAACCCGAGTTAACAAAGTAAACTGTGCAAACTGAGATGGATATAGTGCTTGCAACAAGGAACAAGAAGAAAATCGAAGAAATGAAGAGAATCATTGCAGATTTATCAATCTCGATACGAACGCTTGATGACTTTCCAGGATGTCCAGAGGTGGAAGAAGAGGGAATAACATTTGAGGAGAATGCCGTAAAGAAGGCACTAACAGTTGCACAATATACAGGGAAACCTTCAATAGCAGATGATTCGGGACTTGAAGTATACGCTTTGAATAGGGCTCCGGGTACATTATCTGCAAGGTACGCTGGAGAGGATGCGAACGACAGGAGGAATATCGAAAAGTTACTATTCGAGATGCGTTCGATTGCTGATGAGAAAAGAGGTGCAAGGTTCGTGTGTTGCATAGCCCTGGCATTTCCTGACGGGAAGGTAAAGACATTCACTGGATATGTGGAAGGCCGGATAGGAAGTGAACCGAGGGGCACTTATGGCTTCGGCTATGACCCGTTGTTCTATCCACAAGGACATAAGAGAACCTTTGCAGAGATGACTGACAACGAAAAAGATGCATTGAGCCACAGAGGGAAAGCGCTCAATGAACTCCAGAAATATCTTCGGTAGGCAAGAATTTTTTAATAATTTCATTTCTAAACTATAAATTTACAACTTTTAAGAAGTCTGATAAGTAAATTTTATCCATCTATCAAAAATATGAATTTGACCTTAAGATAGCGTAGTGATTATACTTCTTTGTCTTTAACGCTGGTTACTTTCATTAATCTTTAGCAATTATCGCACCTACTCTCATTTTGGGTGCTTTCCTATTTTTAAATTGAGGTATTTAAGGGGGAGAACATGAGACTTGTTTTTCTTGGTGCACCAGGAGCAGGGAAGGGAACTCAGGCAAAAAAACTCGTCGACAAATACAAGATTCCCCAGATTTCTACAGGGGATATCTTAAGAGCGGCAGTTGCAGAGGGCACACCTCTCGGAAAAGAAGCCAAGTCCTATATGGATAAGGGCGAGCTTGTCCCTGATAGTGTTGTCATTGGACTTGTCAAGGAAAGGATTGCCAAAGATGACTGCAAAAAGGGCTACATCCTTGATGGTTTTCCAAGGAATACTGCACAGGCAGAGGTTCTGGACAAGGTGCTCTCTGAAATGAAAGCCCCTCTTGAAGCGGCTGTAGATGTTGATGTTGATAGGGACATCCTCATGAAGAGGTTGACAGGAAGAAGGACATGTAAAAGCTGCCAGCAGATGTACAATATATATTTTTCTTCTCCAAAGAAAGAGGGAGTGTGTGACAAATGTGGTGGTGAACTCTTTCAGAGGGATGATGATAAAGAAGAGACAATCAAAAGAAGGCTTGATGTGTATGACGCCCAGACAGCACCCCTTATGGATTATTACAAGAAAAAGGGAATACTGAAATCCGTCATGGGTACAGGCAGCATTGATGAGATATTCAGTAAGGTTTGCAGTGTCATAGAAGGCAAATAAGCATTTGCTTATAACGAAACTAAAAGGAGGAAAGTTATGGAAATGATTGGTCATGGCGGCAAAGAAATCGTTGAACGAGTTCTGCCAAAAGATGCAGCGATTAAGAGGTTAGCCGAGTTAAAGGCTGCCAAGGTAAAGGAACTGGATGTCCGTTTGCAGTTAGCTACAGAAATAATAGATCTTGCTTACGGGTTTTTCAGCCCTCTTGAAGGGTTCATGACAAAGGCTGACGTTCAGTCTGTCTGCGACAATATGCTCCTTGCAGACGGGAAAACAGTCTGGAGTATACCGATTGTTTATGATATCTCCAGCGAAGAACTAGAAAAATCGGGGATCAAACAGTACGATGAGGTGCTTCTCACCTACACGGGGAATCCTTTTGCCATCTTTGATATCACGGATATCTTCACCTTGGACAAAAAAGAAGTGGCAATGAAGGTCTATGGAACCACAGAAGACAAACATCCTGGAGTCAAGAGAACATATCAATATCAGGACAAATTCCTTGGTGGAAAGATAACCCTCCTGAATCCTCCGAAGATAAACGAGCCCTTTACAAGATTCTGGCTCACCCCGAAACAGATGAGGGAAAGATTTAAGGAAAAAGGATGGGAGATGATCATCAACCATCAGACAAGGAACGTCCCGCATACCGGCCATGAATGGCTGATGAAAGGTGCATACTTAGGAGCTTATGGCTCTATGATGGTAGATAAACCTCGTGGAGGTGTTCTGGTAAATGCGATGATCGGCTCAAAAAGACCCGGCGATTATATTGATGAGGCAATAATCCTTTGCCAGGAGGCGCAAGGTAAACATGGATATTTCAGGGAAGATATCTTTTTAACCACATGCACCCTCTGGGATATGCGATATGCCGGGCCGAAAGAAGCAATATTCCATGCATGCCTGAGGACCAACCTCGGCTGCACCCACCATATGTTCGGAAGAGACCATGCCGGTGTTGGTACCTATTATGATCCATATGATGCTCACAGGATCTTCGATAGACTGCCGAAAGGTTCTCTGAATATCACACCTATTTTCAACCTCGATTGGTGGTTCTGCCCTGTTTGCGATGAAGTTACTTATATGGGTCTATGCGGCCACAAGGATAAAAAGGCGTCATTCAGCGGTACCTTAATCAGAAGTATCATCCAGGATGGTGTCAAACCTCCTCGCCGGATCTTCAGGCCTGAAGTTTTTGATATGATTATGGAGTGTGCTGAAAAGTACGGCTTTGGCAATGCGTTTGTTACAGAGGATTACTTAAAGAGGAGAAACCCGGTATTTACCATTGAACCTTTAAAATAAAAACTTGGAATAAAATAAAGGAGGAAAAATATGGCTGAAGAGACTTATCCAATTAATTTATGGATCAACGAAGAACGGCTCGAAAAACTTCAGGCAGCCGGTCTTGCAGGTATGTGTAAAGAAGTGCTGGCAGGGTTAAAGGTTCTTGCTGTTCCCAACACAGCAGAACAGAGAGACAAGATTCTCAAAATATTCCCTATGGCAAAATTTGATACTGCTACTACAAAAAGTATTGAGTTACTCCCAAAGGCAGTAAAAGACAAGATATTTGACCTTGTTGTTAGCAAAAAAACATTAAATGTCATGGATGAGTTTATTAAAACTGTGGAGAAATAACACGAGGAAAGGAGGTGGAAAGACTTTTCAGGTTTCAGTTGTTGTTGATCAACTCTCAACTTATTAATCAATAAAAGGAGGTGTGGTTCAATGCCAAGTTTTGTAATAACTGAAAAATGTGACGGTTGTAAAGCTCAGGACAAAACTGCATGCCAGTATATTTGTCCCCATGATTTAATGGCTCTCGACAGGGAAAAGATGAAGGCATACAATCAGGAGCCTGAGCAGTGCTGGGAGTGCTTTAACTGCGTAAAGATCTGCCCTCAGCAGGCAGTCGAGGTAAGGGGTTACTCAGACTTTGTTCCTCTTGGATCCAGTACCATCCCCCTGAGAGGTACTGATTCTATTATGTGGACAATCAAGTTCAGAAGTGGATTAACCAAGAGGTTCAAATTCCCTATAAGAACAACTGCAGAGGGTTCTGTTGATCCTTATGCAGGCAAACCAGAGCCTGATTTTGCAACGATTAAGAAGCCTGGTTTATTTACAAAGCCTGCAAGGACTGAATAATTAAGGAGGTGAAGAATAAATGGAAAAGGAAACCTGTACATTTTCATATTGTCAGAAGCCAGAAGTTACTGAGGTTGAATGCGATCTTCT